>JACCDH010133752.1_pt1 | contig 19819 bp, 17 predicted proteins | sample 7442481 | NCBI WGS metagenome assembly JACCDH01 (sample SAMN15323433, study PRJNA562643) | freshwater metagenome | isolation source: river surface water | place: USA:Blue River Watershed | collected 2017-08-15 | reverse complement strand
GTCCGAATCATTTCTTTATTTATGGGGATGATTGGATTAGTAATTTTTGTGCCATTTTATGGAGTCGCTGCTGTAATTGGTATATTGATTGTTGAAATAGTCCTTACTCGACTTCTTGTTTTTCATTTTGCTAAGAAATATTCGAATGTACCTTTTCAAGATCATTGGGTTTTAATTGGGGTTGGTTTGATTCTGGGTCTATGGTTTTTGAGTCAGCTTATAAACTTAAATTTATTACATCGCGCTGTATTATTATTTATTCTTATAGTCGGCCTATTTTTAGGCGTTATTTTTTCGACTGTTTATTTAAGATTGCGTGAGAAATAGGCTAATGATTTTCGATATGAATTTAAAGAAAAAAATGTTATGTACTTTGTGTGGTTCTGATGAGGTTGATATTAAATTGGTTATTACTAAACCTGATCGATTTGAAACAAGTCATGGTATTTCGGAGTTCCAATATGAGCGATATTGGGTTGAGTGCAAAGAGTGCGGAGGAGCCACAAATATTTTGCCAGATTTTATAAGTCAAAAAATAATAGACTTAAGAACTAGTTATTATGCTGTTGATTTTTCCAATTCTAGTTTGCTCGAAAAGTATAAAAAAATTATGACTTTGTCAGATGTAAAGAGCGATAACGCTGGCAGAGTTAAAAGAATTTTAAATTTTTCTAAGGCTTGGTTTGGGGGGGTAATAAAACCAAAAGTAATGGATATAGGTGCTGGCACTGGTGTTTTTTTATCGCGATTAGTCGATGAGACAAAAGGGCACTGGGAGTATTTGGGTGTAGAGCCTGATCCTAATGCTGCAAATCATTTAAGAGAAATTGATAAATTTACCGTTATTGAGGCAATGTTTTATGGGCAAAGTGAGTTGTTTGGGTACAACATCGTTACGCTAAATAAGGTTCTAGAGCATATTGAAAATCCTTCTCAATTCTTAGAAAAAGTAGTTAAAACTTTGGATCCTGAAAATTCATTTCTCTACATTGAAGTGCCGGATAAAAGTACAATTTATTTGCGATCACCTAGTGACAATATATTAGGATCTTTGCATTGCAATCTCTATGACCCATTCAGTTTAAGTCGATTAATAAAACAAGTGGGTTTGGAAATTTTAAGTTTGAATAGAATTACGGAGCCAACTGGTAAGTTGACAGTTTATGCTTTTGCCGCACCTACAAAAAGCTTTACTCATAATGGGTTACCACATGAACCAAACTAAATTAGTTACCATTATTGCTGAAATTGGGTCTATCCACGATGGATCTATCGGTAATGCTCTCAAAGCTATTGAGGCTGCAGCATTCTGTGGCGCTGATGTCGTTAAATTCCAGACGCATATCGCTGAGGCAGAAACGCTTCAAAATGCCCCAATGCCTCAATATTTTATAGGTGAGCCTAGAATGGATTATTTTAGGCGAACTTCCTTTTCGATATCTCAGTGGAAAAAAATAGCGGCTCATTGTAAGGCGGTGGAGGTTGAATTTATGTCATCACCGTTTTCGCTTGAGGCTGTTGATTTGTTGGAAGAAGTGGGTGTTGAGGCATATAAAATTCCATCTGGTGAAGTTACCAATTTACCGTTGCTTGAGAAAATTGCAGGCACTCAAAAAAAAGTTTACCTTTCATCTGGAATGAGTAATTGGTATGAGTTAGATCGTGCAGTGCGAACTTTAAGTGTTAGTGGCTCATTAAAAGTTATGCAATGCACATCTTCTTACCCTTGCAAGCCTGAGCAGGTCGGACTTAACGTCATGTTAGAGATGAGAGATCGCTACAATCTTCCGTATGGGTTTTCAGATCATTCTTTAGGGTTTGCTGCAAGTATCTCTGCAGTTGCATTGGGGGCTTCAGTCATCGAAAAACACTTCACTTTTTCAAAGTTAATGTATGGAAGTGATGCGCAACATAGTATGGAGCCAAATGATTTTAAGCGATTTTGCGAAGATGTCAGGGAGGCTGCCGTAATTAGAAGCAATCCTATTGATAAAAATGATCTTTCTCAACTCCAGGATATGAAAAATATTTTTGAGAAAAGTATTGTGAGTGCAACAGAAATTCCTGCTGGGCATAAGTTGACAATTGCTGATTTGGCTTTTAAAAAGCCTGGTGATGGTATCTCAGCGGCTGATTTCGCAAAGTTATTAGGCTTAAAGCTGAATAGAGCAATACCAATCAATCATAAGTTTTCGTGGAAGGATTTTGAGTGAAGAAAATATGTTTTGTGATTGGTTCTCGTGCTAACTACAGTAGCATTAAATCTGCTATGCAAGCAGTTAAAGAGCATCCCCATTTAGAATTTCAATTAATAGTTGGGGCATCGGCGTTATTAGATCGTTATGGAGCAGTTGCGGATCTAATTCAAGAGGATGGTTTTGATATTTCTGCTCGCCTACATATGCTGATTGAAGGAGAAACCCCTTTGACAATGGCAAAGTCAACGGGTTTGGGTTTAATAGAGTTGCCAACTATTTTTGAAAAATTATCTCCCGATATTGTTTTGACTGTTGGAGATCGCTTTGAAACAATGGCTACAACGCTTGCGGCTGCATATATGAACATACCTGTTGCTCATACAATGGGTGGTGAAGTTTCTGGCACCATAGATGAGAGCATTAGGCATGCTGTAACAAAATTCTCCCATATTCATTTTCCTGCAAGTAAGGGTGCGGCTGAAAGAATCATCAAATTAGGGGAGCGACCTGATATGGTTTTTACAGTGGGTTGTCCAAGAATAGATTTAGTTGCGGAGATACTTAATTCTGGCCAAGAGATTGGTGATGATATTTTTAATCGTGGCGTAGGTGATGAGTTGGATTTATCAAAACCATTTATATTGGTTAGTCAACATCCCGTCACAACGGAGTATGGGCTTGGCGAAGGACAAATTACTGAGACATTAAATGCAGTAAAAAAAATGGGGATGCAGGCTGTAGTTTTGTGGCCAAATGCTGATGCAGGATCAGATGATATTGCCAGGGGAATGAGAAAATGGCGTGAATTGGGTGCCGCGTCTCGGATGCACTTTTTTAAAAATTTACCGATAGCAACTTATATTAAGTTGATGAAAGAGACAGTTTGCTTGGTTGGTAATTCTTCAAGCGGTATTAGGGAGGGTGCGTTCATTGGCACGCCAGTCGTGAATGTTGGTAGTAGACAGAATTCTAGAGAAAGAGGCGATAACGTAATAGATAGCTTGCCGCATGCAAACGACATTTATGATGCAATCAAACAACAGGTTAATCATGGGAGGTTTGGGATGAATGATATTTATGGAGATGGCAAGGCTGGTAAACGAATTGCTGAAATTTTAGGCAATCTAGGTACTGTATGTGTCCAAAAATTGATTACTTATTGATATGAGGCTTTTGGCTGTCATACCCGCACGGGGTGGCTCAAAAGGCATACCTAAAAAAAATATTGCCTTATTGGCTGGTAAGCCATTAATAGAGTACACGATATTAGCAGCTCAGGCTGCGAAAGGTATAGACAGAATTATTGTAAGTACGGATAGTCATGAAATTAAGGCGGTTTGTGAACTCTTAGGTATAGAAGTTTTGTTGCGACCAGCGCACTTATCTTCTGACTTGGCTTCAACCAAAGACGTTTTATTACACGTGATTGATGCACTTTCTGGAGAAGGGTATGTTCCGGATGCAGTGATAACATTGCAGCCCACTTCGCCTTTACGAACAGCTAATCATATTAATGAAGCCTTAGATTTATTTTTGGCAGATCCCTTGGCTGAGAGTTTGGTAAGTTGTGTGAAAGTTCCACATATATATTACCCTTACTCAGTTATGAAAAAAAATAACAAAGGTTATTTAGAACCTCTCATTAATGAGCAACAGCCGACTCGCCGTCAAGATAAACAGCCATTTTTTGCTAGAAATGGAGCTGCGATATATATCACCAGAACTGATAGATTAGTTAATTTTATTTATGGCGGGCGCTTGTTACCTTACATGATGCATGATTTTTTTTCCTTAGATATAGATGAGGAATGCGATCTCATCGAGGCTGAAATAAGGTTGAAAGCGTTATCACATCTAAATAAGTGATAATTAGATTGAATCAATTATGAAAAAATATATCTATATTGGGGGTGGGTTTTCAGATAGCCAGCTTCTATACGTGTTACCTTTTGCAGATGGTTATTCAAAAAAAAATGGTATTAAACATTGGATTTTTGAGCGCCCCCTGAGTGAGGCCATTAATAATCAAGTTCTTATGGCTTCAATTCTTAAACAATATCATGTGGATAGCTGTAGGGCTGGGCCGGTAGTAGTTCGTTACTTTCATTTAATCATCAAAATACTGATATCTCTGATTCCAGCTTTTTTTCTGGCGTTTAGAGTAACAAGAAATAAGCTATTGGAAAATGATCGGTGGCTTCTATATCAATTTAAGCATGCTGCTTGGGATACTGCTCAAAATAGAGTGCCTGACGGGTTCATTTGCATCTCTTGGATACGAAGGTTTATAGCCAGCTTGAGAGTTTATGTAACTATTCATCGAACCATTAAGTTAATGAAGCGGTTCAGAATTTCTTGCGCAATACTCGGCCATACTGTTTATACAGATCGGGCTCAGCTAGCACTATTAAATAATGATGATATAGATGTGATTGCTCATGGGGCATTTAATTTTTATCGTTTTTTACATAAAAATAGAGATTCAAGTTTTAGAATGCCTAGCTCAGATGAATGGCTGAATTTGAACAAGCTTGTATCTAATAATGATGTTGAAAATTTTTGGAAGTCTAGAAGAGTTGGTATATCAGCTTATTCAGAAGCTCAGGCTGCGGCAATAGTCAATAATCCCACAAAAAATGAAGTGCCAGCAAATGTAATTCTTTTGCATGTTTTTCGAGATTCGCCATTTAACTACTTAGACAAAGAGAGAATTTTTTCTGATTATGTAGAGTGGATAATATTTACTCTAGAGACATTAAGGCATAGCTCAGAAAAATGGTTGCTTAAGCTACATCCGGCAGCAAAAAGGTGGGGAGAGGATCAGTTAATCTGGCTTCAAGCTATAGGTGATTTGGTTTTTAATGGCGATTGGCCACAGAACATAGAAATTTCTCAAGATAACTATACGAATATCGATGTTTTTGAAAATACAAATCGTGTTGTAACCTACCATGGTACGGCTCATTTGGAGGCAGCAAGTTGGGGAATTAGGCCAATTGTTATATCTGATGTGACGCTTAATTCATGCGATGAGAATATGGTAATAAAGCCACTTACCAAATCCGATTATCAAAACTATTTATTAGCACCGTCAACGACTTATTTTTTTAAATTATCAGAAAAACAAATAGCAACAGCAAGACGCGTATTATTTTTCGGGGATGAAGTTTTGACATTTGGTCAAGATATTAATGGAGCTCATATATATAGAAGCGATTCTCATTCTTTGAGAGAAGATGATTTTAGAAGTATTGAATTTAGCATTACGAAAAATTTTAGATTATTTCAGATGTTGGGTGCTGAAATGGCCTCTGGGTTAAATCGAAGCGTATCGTTTAAATATTTTGATGACTATAAAAATGCGTCAAGCTCTAATTTGCTCTAATTCGTGTAACATGTACTTTTGGGTAATAAAAGTTAATTAAAAATCATATATTGGATAATTTATGAGTAATTTGAACTCGGGCTCCATAGTAAAGGAGATGGATCAGTACATCTTGAAATGGGGTTTTAATCTTCGTAAAAATAGAAATGAATTGTCTATACAAAGCAAGAGTTCTGGAAAAAATTTTGCTTTACACACACATTTTAATTTACTTGATGATAATGGTAGCCTTATAGGATCCTACCCAATTACAAATAATGTTGCTGAGTTTATAATAAGGTATTTTGATGTTAGGGGTGATACCGAGTCTTTTGAGATTTTTGAGTCAGATTTAAAAACTGGTAATTTTGTTGGTGGTCGTCAAATCAAGGTTGCCCCAGGTGATGTGCGGCATATCAAAACCCAACAAGAGAAGTCATATACTGCAACAGGCGATAAGCTTTTACATCATTGGCCAATTTTTAAGAAATATAAAGAAACAGGTTATGGAAGCATCATTAGGGCAACCATGACTTTTCATCAAGTTTGTGGTTCTCACTGTCATTATTGCTCTACTATCTCAAGAAATAGGGCTGATTCAATAACCTTGGATGAAGCTAAGAAGTTTGTGGAGGCGCTCTATCATGATCAGGCTTCATTTAATGTAAATAAGTTTTCGGATTACAACAATTTATACAAGAAGCAGACTGGTTCTGACATACGATTAAAAGGATTAATAATGTCAGGTGGGGGGCAACCCAACTTGTGGAAAAGTTTTCCTGATTTTGTTAATTGGATATCTGATTTAGATATTGATCTTGGATTAATTACTAATGGTTTCCCATCTAAGATTCAGGAAAAAATTTATGAAAAAATGAAATGGGTTCGCATTTCAATTACGCCAGAAGATGCATCACCGCATTATGTTGGCGGTAGATTTGATAAGCAATATATTCCGGAATCTATCAAACACAACAATGATATTACTGTTGGTTACTCATATGTCTATGGACCATGGACTAGTGATGATATTTTGCTACGCATAGCAGATTCAATAGACTCTAATGGTTTTGACTATTGTAGATTGCTAACAGATTGCAATTTAACTAGATCTGCTCAGTTAAGAGCGCATAAGGATTTGGCTGAGCGGTTATACAAATTAGGCTTTATTAGTGAGGATGGTAAACCATTAGCTAAAATTTTTCATCAATTGAAGTTTCATGGTAGCCCTACTGAAGTTGATGATCTGTGGAATGAGGGACAGTGTTATTTGCAGTCGTATAACGTTTTTTGGGATACAACTGGGCATGAAGAAAATGGTAGATCATCTTGTTATGCTTGTGACTCTATTACTGTTTTGGCTGAAGAGAATCATAGTGATAGCAAAGTTCTTCCATCAGAAAGAAGGTTTAATTCTGAAAAATGGGGTACTGTATACAATGATGAGGTCTCGCGCTTATTTAGTGAACCAGTAAAACCTTTTTTTGATCCAAGGGCAATTTGTTCAGCATGTCTGTTTATGCCAAATAATCAAAGTGTTAAAAATTTACTGCATCTTGATAATTATGACTCAATTCCAAGAGTAGATATTGAGCATATAAATTTCCCTTAAATAAGATCAAAAGATAGAATTTTTTTAAAAGGAATATATGGCTAAATCTGGTGTTGCATCTGTCTCATATGATCAAAATTATTTCGAAAATGGAGTTGCTTCGGGTGTTTCTGGTTATGAAAATTATCGTTGGATGCCTGAATTGACTATGCGTATGGCTTTTCATATGATTAATTCCTTGGGGATTAAGTCTAATGAGTCCATATTAGATTTTGGTTGTGCCAAAGGTTTTTTGGTTAAAGCTTTTAGATTATTTGATTTCGATGCCTACGGGTGTGATATTTCAAGCTATGCCATTTCAATGGTCGACAAGGATATAGAAAACCATTGTTGGTCAATAAATGGCTGTGGAGATCATGGTATTTTCAAGAAAAGATACGACTGGATGATATCTAAAGATGTATTTGAGCATATAATGGAAAATGATTTGAGGGTCTTAATGGATTTCGCTAGAAGTCATGTTGATAAGATGTTTTTAGTGATACCTCTTGCTGCAAATGATAGTGATGGAAAATATTTAATTCCTGAATATGATAAAGATGTGACTCATGTGTTGGCTAAATCATCTAAGTGGTGGATCAATTTATTTCAAGAAACAGGATGGGTTTTGTCTGATTTTTCTCATACGTTTAAGGGTTGCAAAGAAAATTGGACCGAGCATTGGCCTACTGGTAATGGATTTTTTACTATAAAGAATACTGATTCGAAATGATAAAAATCATAGGTGTAATGGTGTTACACCACGAGGGAAATCGAGCCAGAGAGGCGTTGGTAAGTTTACTGCGTGTATGTGAGACCGTGTATGTGCTACACGATGGACCTTCTGACCCAGAAACACGTCAGTTGGCAAAGGATTTAAATGTTATTTTTATCGAGATGGATAAAAAAGGGTGTAAGGAGGCTCAATTAACAGAGTTTCTGGGCTCTCAATTTTCCAATCAACTTGGCGATGATTTATGGTACTTAAATACCGATTCTGATGAAATTCTCAGCGACGATCTCATTAGTGAAATTCAGTCTTTGCATTTGGATATGCCAATTTGTTATTGGGTTCCAATGCGACATCTTTCTGGTGATGGTATTCCATTAAAGTACACAAATAACTCTGTGAGAATAATGAAAATTATATTATTTCATGTTGACGCAGTTGAGATGGTGATTGGTTTGCCCCATAAGGGTGTTCAAGGTTCCACTAGTGCAATTAATTTGAATGGAGCGCTCTTGCATAAGGCGGGGCATCTCAACTATAGTTTTTTTCAGATTTTAAAAAAAGAAATGTTTTTTGCAGTAAAAGATGCAAAATTAAGATCTACTCTAGTTAAAGTTTTTTTGAATCGTCAATTAATATCGGTATCGGGAGGAGATGTAATGCTTCCATTGACTGACCGACTTAGATTTTTGTTTCCTTTATTTGTGGCATTCCCGGCAAGCCTATATTCATTGTTACTGTCTTTGAGAGGTTTATTGGATGTTAGATCAGTTCGGACCTTCATTTGTGAATTGAAGTTAGTATTAACTCGTCCCATTTATCAAATTTATTTGTGTTGCCTAATACACAGGTATAAAAAGTAGAAAATATTGATGAAGTCCAGCGGAAAGAATTTCTTGTGGTTAAGTGGGGTATTTGAATCAAATTCAATACATTCATTTCCAAGTGTTAGTGTTGCGGCAAATCTATGGCAAAGTGGTTTTTTGGACGCATTGGCAAATAGTAAGCATAATATTTATGTCATAGGTTGGATTCCTGAAAGAGTGTGGCCATTGGGCAGATTTTTTGTTTCGTCAAAAGGTGCTCGAATAAAACAGACTATCAAAGGTCAGTTAGTTAGTTATTTAAATCTTCCAATTTTAAGAAAATTTTTGGAATATATCTTTTGTAAAAATGCAGCAGAAAACTATTTGAAGTCTGGCGGGAGTCGACCTGATTACGCTGTCGTGTTTTCAACATTAAATGATAAGGTTAAATCAACACCTTTAATACAGTTGGCAAGATATTTAAAAAGAAAACATGGCACACCATGGATATGTATAGTTGCTGATGGTCAGCCACCATTGGGTGCTGATAAATACGTATTTTTAGCTTGGTCATCATACCTAGAATACAGAGATAAGTTTAGCGCCATTCATTTTGATGGTGGAGTGGTTGAGGTTCCAGCTAAATTCTCGCAAGAAGTCGTAAATTCATCTTCTAGAGCGTTAATGTATATGGGTTCACTTTTGCATCATGGCGGAGCTTTAGAGTTGGCCAAGGCTTTTTCTAAAGTTGATGATGAAAAAATTGAGCTTTGGTTGTGCGGGCAGGGTTTGAGTAAGCAATTAATGGACGTGGCAGCATTAGATTCAAGAATTAAAATTAAGGGTTTTTTAAAAGAAGATGAGCTCACTTTATTGGCGCAAAGAGCTTTTGCATTTGCAAACCCGAGGCCTTTTTGGTTTGAACCTAATCGAATAAATTATCCATCTAAATTGCTTCACTATTTGGCGTTTGATAAGCCAATTATTTCTACTATCACAGATGGGCTTCACCCTGATTATTTAAAAATACTTATACCTATTCAGAATGAGTCCATTGATTCAATCGCTCAAGCTATTGAATTTGTTATGTCGCTTCCTGATGGACAACATAAAGCTCTTGTTGCTGAAATTAAAGCTTTTAAAAAAAATCACTCGTGGGATACGGGAGTCGCTAAATTTTGTGACTGGTTAGACCATTAACAATACAAATAATGAACATTACAAGCAATATTAATTCAAATGCCATATTAGTTACGGGTGGTGCTGGTTATATAGGTAGCCACGTATGTAAATTATTGTCTCAAGCTGGTTATTTGCCAGTTGCTTACGATAACTTGACCTGTGGACACTCTGATTTTGTTAAGTGGGGGCCATTAGTTGTTGGTGAAATATCCGACAGTAATAGTTTACGCGACGTTTTTTTGAAGTATAGGCCTGCAGCAGTTATGCATTTTGCTGCTCACGCCTATGTTGGTGAGTCTGTTCTAATGCCGGAAAAATACTACAGAAATAATGTCTGTGGGACTCTTGCTTTATTAGAGGCAATGGCTGAATTTAATGTAACGAAAATGGTTTTTTCAAGTACATGTGCTACGTATGGTTTGCCACAAACATCTACATTAAATGAGAAAAGCAATCAAAATCCTATTAACCCATATGGCGCCTCAAAGTTGATGGTTGAAATGATGCTCAAAGATTTTTATGTGGCACATGGGCTTAATTCAATCTCATTACGCTATTTTAATGCTGCTGGAGCCGATCTAGATTGTGAAATCGGTGAATGGCACGCACCCGAAACTCATCTAATACCAATTATTTTTGAGGTTGCTAATAAAAAAAGAGAGAAATTAGTTATATATGGCAATGACTATCCAACGGTTGATGGAACCTGCATTAGAGATTACGTTCATGTCGTTGATTTAGCGATTGCTCATGTTTTAGCATTATCCAAACTAAACGAAATTGAAGGCTCTCATTTCTATAATTTAGGTAGCGGCGTAGGAGTATCTGTGTTGCAAGCGCTTAAAGCGATTGAGGCGCATGTAGGAAAAGAGATAAATTATGAATTTGGATCAAGAAGAGAAGGTGATCCTCCTGTTTTAATTGCAGATGCCACTTTGGCAAGATCAAGCTTAGGATGGCTTCCTTTGCACTCTGATTTGAATACAATTATTAAATCGGCATGGAAATGGCATCAGAGAATTCTATAAAAGTTTTGCATTTAAGTTACTCTGATTTCAGTGGCGGTGCTGCTAAGGCTGCATACCGAATTCACAAAGCGTTACGCTCAATTGGTATAGATTCTTCACTTGGAGTCAACTTAAAACTATCTGATGATTGGACTGTATTTTTGCCAACTGGTTTCAAGCATCGAATTTTAGCTCGAATCAAATCTGCGATTGCAACCCAAATAAGACATTTTTTCTCTACGCAAAATAAAGCCTTACACTCTGTGGCAATTTTCAATTCATCGTGGCCTGAATATATAAATCAAAGTGACTATAGTGTTGTTCATTTGCATTGGATTGGTCATGAAATGTTGTCAATTCGCGATATTCAAAAAATAAAAAAACCTATTATTTGGACGTTTCATGATATGTGGCCATACTGTGGGGCAGAACACTATACAACTGATTTGCGCTGGAGTTTTGCCTATAAAAAAGAAACACGATCTGTTACGGAAAGAGGGTTAGATGTCAATCGGTGGACTTGGTCGCGTAAGAAAAAATATTGGACAAATAAAATTTCTGTAGTAACGCCAAGTAATTGGTTGGCAAGCGATGTAAAGAAGAGTTCATTAATGTTTGATTGGCCTGTTTCAGTCATTCCTTATCCAATTGATATGGATAGTTGGGAGCCGGTTGATAAAAATTTGGCTAGAGATTTATTTAAGTTACCAAAATCTACTCCACTTGTTCTGTTTGGTGCAATGGGCGGGAGTAGGGATTCTAGAAAAGGTTTTGATTTGTTGGTTAATTCTCTGAATCATTTACATAAAAATGGACATTGCTTAGATTTACAGCTAGTTATTTTTGGAGAATCATCACCGCAAAATCCCATTAATTTGAGTTTTCCCGTTAACTACGTTGGCCCTTTAAATGATGAATTTAGTTTAAGGGTTTTATATAGTGCAGCGGATGTAATGTTGGTTCCTTCGAGGCAGGATAACTTGCCTTTAACTGCTATTGAATCTCTAGCATGTGGTACGCCTGTTATTGCATATAGCATTGGGGGAATGGCAGATTTAATACAACATGAAATAAATGGTTACTTAGCGAAACCGTATGATTTCATTGATTATTCCAATGGCATAAAATGGGCGCTAACTCAAAGAGCTAATGAAAAGGTTAGGGTTAATATCCGTGAGGTAGCGATCAAAAAATTTAACCCTAAAAAAATAGCCATTCAATATAAGAATTTGTATGAAAAAGTGCTATCTGGTTAATAAAAAAATTATGGTAGTTTATTTTCCAGAAATTTCTGACCATTTTCTTTAAATAATGTTTGATCGATATAGCTAGCCTTCTCTGTTGCATAAGACCAGGTAAGGTGGCTACTGTCACGATATAAAGGCGCTCCAGTTTTTTTGTCAAAGATAGGACACTTTTCTGAAGAGCATAGGGTGTCAATTGGATCGACTATTGTGGCGTCTAATTTTTGAGCAATCACTCTTAATTTTTCATGTACGAAATGATGATTGATTTTGAATTCTGTAACTTTATAACTTTCTTCAAATGAAGTTTTAGGTTTAATCTCAACAAATCTATTTCCTGTAAACATATTGTCTGGATCTGCAACTTTATCACCGGGGATGGTGAGTATGATAAATATTTTTTTATTTTTGAATATATTCTGTAGTGACTTGACTATATCTGGGGCATTTATAAAAAAATTATGGTAAAAATCCCACTGGGCTGCAAGCACAATTGTGGACACGCGTTCATCATCGATAAGTATTTTTAATTGCTTGATTTGTGATTCACTACAATAATTGTAATGATTTGGGTATGTGAGAATGGCGGCAAGAATGAAGCAATTCTTTTGATTTCCAACAAAGATTGCACCATTGCTACTTTTGTATTCTGTAATAATTTTACTTACTCTTCCAGAGTATTGCTCAATATTAGAGTCCCCAATATATAGGGTAAATTCATGATTGTTTTTTAATGTGTAATAACGCAATCCATTTTGAATTTCTCTTTTAAAGAGTGGATCTGGATACTGCCAGTCTGATTTTGATTTCAAAATCAGAGAGATTTCATCGTTATTATTTCTAGGTGGTATTGTAGTAAATAAACAGAGTAGAGAAATTATTAATAGTATTCCCCATGAAATAAGAACCAATCTGATTTTTGGTTTGTTTAGTAGATTTTTTTCAATGAAAAAATAAGTTAAGGCGGCAAGAGTAAAAGATACTACTACAATCAAAAACCGTTCTCTTGTGTTAATTGAGTAACTATTTGTAGATAGCTTGTAGAAAACTAGTAACGGCCAATGCCATAAATAAAGAGGATAGCTAATTAATCCTATGGAAGTAATGATTTTATTTGTGAATAATGTTGTATTAATGATTGACTTTTTTCCGGAAATAAGAAGTAGGCTGGTTCCAAATGACGGGGCGAGGGCTATCCATCCTGGAAATGTACTAATGTCAATTTTTGAAGTAGTTACTCCGATTATTAAAGTTAAACCTATTAATGAAAAAAAATTGCTTATATTCTTAGAAATTAAGCATTCAATTTTTTTCTCAACAATTAATAATGCAGTTATTGCACCAATTAGTAGCTCCCAAAAACGTGTTATAGGGTGATAAAAATTCCAAACACTATCAGCATGAATATTGAGAATATTTACAAAGAAAGAAGTAGCAAAAAAAAATATTGCAATTTTTAATAAGAATTTTTTGTGAATTTTATAAAGTAATAGTGGCCAAAGAGCATAGAATTGCCACTCTATTGCTAAACTCCATAGGTGAAGAAGCGCTTTTGTATCAGCCGATTTATCAAAATAACCACTTTCATTGATAAGCATGAAATTAGATGAAAAAGTCAAGCCACTTGCAATATGTTTGCTCAGTTGTTGAAATTCATCCGGTAGTAGAATGTACCAACCAAATAATAAGCTTATAGTGGTAACGGTTAGTAACGATGGAAGCAGTCTGTTTATTCTTCTGCAATAAAATTTAATTAGTTGAAAATTATTATTGTCTTTTTGAGTTAGTATGATTTTGGTAATGAGGAATCCTGAGATAGTGAAAAAAATATCAACACCAATAAATCCGCTTTGTATAAATTCATAACCAAAGACCCAGTGGGGCCAAGTATGAAAAGCTAATACAGCAAGAATTGCTAATCCCCTTAGGCCATCAATATGGGGTTCGCGTAGATTTTCTGTGGACAATAAATTCATCTTTCAATAGTTGATTAAATGAATAAAGCAAAGATTTATGTTTTGACTGATTATTATTTGCCCGGATATAAAGCCGGTGGCGTTTTGCGGACACTAGCAGCATTGGTCAAGCAATTAAGCCATGATTACAGTTTTTTTATATGCACCCGTGACCGAGATTGCGGGGATACTAAACCTTATTTTGGTTTAAAGCCCAATCAATGGTCTAAGTACAATTCTAGCGTTTATATTTTTTATGTCAATGCAAGATTGACTAACATTTCTTCAATTTTACATTTTACAAAAGTCGGCGCCAAAGATACCATTTATATGACTAGTTTTTTTAGTCTTTACTTTACAATAATTCCATTGTTATTTATGCGTTTAGGTTATTTAAGAGGCGCGCGCGTGATACTTGCCCCGCGTGGAGAGTTATCGCCAGGTTGTTTAGCTATTAAAAAAAATAAAAAAAGATTTTTTTTGTATCTTGCAACAAAAATAGGTTTATACAAAAATTTAATTTGGCATGCGTCCACTGAAAGCGAGGTGATTCAAATCAAAAATGTTTTGGGTTCTACCGCTAAGTCAATTTTTAAGGCGCCGGATATCCTTGCATTAGAGGAGAGTGTTGTTAGTCAGAAAAATCCTAAAAAATCTGGACTCTTAAGATTAATTTTTTTATCAAGAGTTTCACCAGTTAAAAATTTATTTTTTTTATTGAGAGCTTTATCTAAATGTAAGAAAAAAATTTCTCTTGATATATATGGGCCATTAGAAGACCTAAACTATTGGAGTAAATGTGAATTTTTAATTGATAGATTGCCTGTAAATTTATCTGTAAAATATCTTGGGCTTATTGAGCCCGATAATGTTGTCAATACTTTTTGTCAGTATGACTTATTTGTTTTTCCTACATTGGGGGAAAGTTTTGGAAATGTAATATTAGAATCACTATCTGCGGGTACACCCGTACTTCTAAGTGATAATACTCCATGGCAAAAGAGTGATTGTGGTGGAATTGATGTCTTACAGTTGGATGAGAGTGTTTGGGCTGAAGCTATTGATCAATGGGTTGATCTGGGCCAAATTGATTATTTAAAAAAATCTATAGATGCAATTGATTATGTAAAGAAATTTCAATTGCAAGCTGATGCTATAGAAAAAAATATTATTTTATTTTCTGGCAGTTTAAGATAAATTTTAGGATTTTTTGTGGAAACATTTATATTAGGAATTAATGCATTCCATGGTGATGCTTCAGCCTGTTTGCTGAAGGATGGTCAACTAATTGCAGCTGCTGAGGAAGAGCGTTTCCGCAGAATTAAACATTGGGCAGGTTTTCCATCAGAAGCGATTCAATATTGCTTATCTGAAGGAGGCATTGGAATCTCTGAAGTTGGGCATATTGCCATCAATCGTGACCCTAATGCGAATCTATTGCACAAAGCCTTGTTTGCTTTTTTGAAAAAACCTAGTTTATCAGCCATCACAGATCGCTTAAAGAATGCTAGTAAAGTTAAGGATGTGGCTGAGTTATTAACTAATAGCTTAGGAGTTCCAAAGAATCAAATATCTGCGAAGATTCATAATATTGAGCATCATTTGGCTCATTTGGGTAGTAGTTTTTTTGTTTCGCCTTATCAGCAATCTGCCGTTGTTTCAGTCGATGGTTTTGGTGACTTTGTGAGTACTATGTGGGGTGTGGGCAAAGGTGCAAAAATTGTTATAAATGACAAAGTACATTTCCCGCATTCTCTAGGACTTTTTTATCTAGCTATTACTCAATAGTTGGGTTTCCCTCATTACGGTGACTAATATAAAGTTATGGGATTAGCCCCTTATGGACAAGCTGCTCATGTGGATGCTATGAGGCAGATTGTTAAGTTGCTTCCCAAAGGCTTATTTGAGCTTAATTTAGATTATTTTTCACATCACTCTGAAGGCGTTGCCATGGTCTGGGATGATGGTGAACCCAAAATTGGGAGAGTGTTCACAGATCAATTAGAAAAATTACTCGGTCCTGCAAGGCTGGCTGATGAAGAGCTCACTCAATACCATAAAGATCTTGCAGCCTCAGCTCAAGCTATGTACGAAGAAGCTTTTTTTCATTTATTGAATCATGTAGCGAGTGAGACCAAGATGAGTTGTTTGGCGCTGGCAGGTGGTTGTGCCATGAACTCGGTGGCGAATGGGAAAATATTTGATCGCACACCCTTCAAAGAGGCGTACATACAATCAGCCGCTGGTGATAGTGGTGGTTCCATAGGTGCTGCTTATGCTGTATGGCATCAATACTTGAATCAGCCAAGAGCCTTTGAAATGCATCATTCCTATTGGGGGCCTAGCTATTCAGCCACTCAAGTTCAGTCATTGCTAAAAGAGCGATCAACTGATATTGATGCTGCTCATTGCACAATTACTCGCTACGATAATGAATTACCTTTGTGTCAAAGAACGGCTCAAGCAATCAGTGAAGGTAAAGTCATTGGCTGGTTCCAAGGTAGGATGGAATGGGGTCCAAGAGCATTAGGTAATCGTAGTATCTTGGGGGATCCTAGGCGTGCTGACATGAAAGATATTCTTAATTTGAAGATCAAAAGACGAGAGTCATTTCGGCCATTTGCACCGTCCATTTTGCGTGGTGCTACTGGCGAGTGGTTTGAGTCAGATCATGATGTGCCATTCATGTTACAGGTTTTTCAGGTTAAGGCATTTCAACGAGAACGCATACCAGCAGACACGCATGTGAATGGTTCTGGTCGTCTGCAAACTGTTACAGAAGAACAAAATCCAAGATATTTTCACTTAATTGAGTCTTTTGAAAAACTCACTGGCGTCCCTATTCTATTAAACACATCGTTTAATGAGAATGAGCCTATTGTTTGCAAACCAGAGGATGCACTTAATTGTTTTCTGAGAACAAAAATGGACATTCTAGTTCTTGGTGACTATATGATTGAACGAAAAAATGATTAAACATCATCCGTGGATTTTAGTTAGTCAAAAAAAATGGTTAGATTTTTTTTTGGTTGCCTGCTTTCTCTCTTCCGTATTTCAAGATTTTGGAATGGTGGTGGCTGGTTTGTATAGTGGGCTTCCATTTGGCTTTCATCAAAATTTTGCAAACAATCCATATATAGGACTATATTTTTTTAAGGTTGCTAAGTATGTATTTTTCATCTTAGCGCTCTCAATCTCTTTGCAATCAATTGCTAGGGCCCCGGCTTTAAAAGTTTTGATGGTACTTTTTTTATTAATTTTGCCATCTTTATTAATAGATATTGCAAATCAAAATTATTTATTAATTGGCTTGGGAATTAAGGCGGCGCTTCCTATATTTGCATATTTTATTGGCATGAAAATGGATGCTATGAGCTACAAGAGATTAGTTAATGTGATAAAAGTATCATTATGGATAAATTTTATTACTGCCGCTTATCAGTTGTATAGCTATACAGGACATATTTCTTTTACTAATCAAGATTTTCTAAGCATTTTTAGAATCATTAAAGAAATCAGAGTAGGTGGAGCATTTCTTGAACCTAATACTTTAGGTCTCTATGGATTGATTTGTATTTTAGTTTTATTTGTTGGTGCCCGATTAAATCTGATTCGATTAAACTTTACTTACGTAGGTTTATCTTATTTTCTTATAATAACCAGTTGGTCTAGAACGGCAATGGTTGCGACTACGGTTGTGATTTTTATGTTCTTTATTATCCCTAAAATTAAAAATAATAACCCTATATATTATTTTTTAGCAGTTGCGCTACTAATTGTTTTCTCATTAATGTTGTTTGGAAGAGGGTTCTTGTCAATCCAAATTAGACTTCGAGATTTTGAGTATCTATTGCTTCATGGTGATTTATTTGTACGATTGCTTGGCAATGGATTTGGATATGGCACTCTTTCATCAGCAACGTTTGGTCATATATATCGTGATTTTTCAATTCCAGTAATTAATGGGGATTCACAGTGGATTGCATTTTATATTCAGGGCGGATATTGGTTACTAATTGGTGCTTTGGGTGCTTTTCTATATGCTTTTTTTGTCAAATCATTTGAGGCAAAGATTATTTTAATTTCAATGTGTCTAGTTGGCTTTGGTATTCAATTTATTGAAGCTTGGCCTTATGGGTTTCTTGCATTTGCTCTGATAGGGTATTGCAGTCGGCAAGTTGATAAAACTCGTTTTTCATGAAAGTTTCAGTCATAACTGTTTGTTTCAATAGTGAAGCCACTATTCAAGAGTGCATTCAATCTGTTAAAAATCAAGATTACCCTTTGATTGAACATATTTTCGTTGATGGAGGGTCAACAGATCTTACGCTTCATTTTATAAAAAAAGGCTTGGGGAGATCGTCTTTATTTCTTAGTGAGCCAGATGATGGAATCTATGATGCAATGAATAAAGGGTTAACTTTAGCAACCGGGGATGTAATCTGCTTTTTAAACTCTGATGATCAGTATTCTGATAATAATGTTATTTCTACAGTTGTTAGTGAAATATCCTTAAATCAAGTTGATGCATTAACAAGTGATATAAGTTTTTTTAGAAAAAACAATCCGAATAAAGTGATTCGTAAATTTAATTCCGGAAGATTTTCTCCGGAAAATTTTGCTTGGGGATCAATGCCTGCTCATCCGGGACTTTTTTTAACGAAGAAAGTTGTTAGTCAAACTGGCTTTTTCAAACCAAGCTATAAAATTGCCGGAGACTTTGATTACATGATTCGTGTTTTTTATAAAAAAAACTTGAGATATAAGTATCTTTCAAGAAGTACAGTAAAAATGATGGATGGTGGAATTAGTACGGCGGGTTTTTATTCGAAAATAATCTTAAATGTTGAGATGTTAAGAGCTTGTAGAGACAATGGAATTAAGACTAATTTACTGAAACTATTGAGTAGATATTTTTTTAAATTAACTGAATTAATTAATCTCCGTTAAATTTACCTTAGTTTTTTGTCACTTAGACAGAATTTCTTTCATTTGTTTTAGTCGACTTTCTGACAATATTACTTTTTTAATAATCTCTGTACTGGACTGTTGCAGTGGATTTATCGATGATTCACACGCTGAGATGCCTAAAGCCAACCTGGCACACTGCTGTATGACTCTGTGTCTGAGCATACGTCTTGGCATCTGTTGCCATGATGGGTGATCGGTTCTGACCTCTTCGAAGTATTCTTTGATCACAATCGGCAATATTCTGTCATTCCGATAAATGGTGCACTCCATCCATGTTGGGATGCCATCAATGAGTTCCGTTGAATCTCTTAAACTCAGCCCCGCATATTGGGGATGATTGTTAATGAGTTTGGACCAACCATCAATGGTGATGAAGGGTTGGTAGGTTTGGTCTTGATTTTGCAGTAGCGCTATCTCATCCGATAAAGGGTCTAGCTGATACTTATTGGCTAGTCTTAATAGTTGCACCTTAGGGTAAAGTGGTACCCCTAAGTGTTGATCTAACCAAAGTTGAACTTCTTCAGGCTCCAAACCTAATGTTTGGCAAAGCGTATTAATGGCGGTTGATAAGGTTTTCATGAGAGCTCCTTGATGACCAATCGACGACTGTTCTGAATAGATACTTGGTATTGGTGAACAAGATCAGGATGTTCTTCAGCTAGTTTCTTGACATCTAGTCGAAGGGAAGCCTTCGGCGCCTTCCAAGTAGCTAATGTCTGCCCATGAAAGGTTAATACTTCTGCATCTTGCATCTGTCCCATGATGCTTTGC
>JACCDH011360237.1_pt1 | contig 19820 bp, 21 predicted proteins | sample 7442481 | NCBI WGS metagenome assembly JACCDH01 (sample SAMN15323433, study PRJNA562643) | freshwater metagenome | isolation source: river surface water | place: USA:Blue River Watershed | collected 2017-08-15 | reverse complement strand
ATGGCGGCGCTACAAAAGATTTTGAATCAAGAAACTGATAGCGCTGTAGTTCGTAAAGCAGTAGATCACGCAGCTAAGGCAACAGATGATTTTGCGCAAAAACGGATGAATGCCAGCATTCAAAAAGCTCTCTCCGGCAAAAATGTTGCTGAAATTTAAGCAAATAGTTACTAATAAAACATAAGCAGAACAGAATCATGACCCAAATCGTTGTCCTACCGCATAGTGAGTATTGCCCTGAAGGCGCAGTTGTTGAAGTGGCTCCAGGCACTTCGATTTGCGAAGCATTGCTAGAGAACGACATTCCAATTGAGCATGCCTGCGATATGGTGTGTGCTTGCACTACCTGCCATGTGATTGTGAAAGAGGGTTTTCAAAGTCTCAATCCACCTGATGAGAACGAGGAAGACATGCTTGATCGTGCTTGGGGCCTGAATCCGCAATCCCGTTTATCTTGCCAAGCCATTGTGGCTAAACAAGATTTAGTGATTGAAATTCCAAAATACTCAATTAATCACGCTAAAGAAAATCATTAAGATTTCATGATGAGATTGGTGAAATTTTCGCTAACCCTATTTGCATTAATTTTTGCTTTACTCAGTCCAGTACACGCAGATGAAAATCATCCTGGGGTAGTGACGGAGTTGGTAGTACGCAGTGGTAATGATTGGACAGGTAGCCCATTGCCACCTTATCTATCAAGCGCGCCAGAAGTTGCTGTAATGCGATTTACCATTCCACCACAAACCGCCTTGCCGATTCATAAGCATCCCGTGATTAATGCTGCTTACATTATTGATGGTGAGCTTACCGTTATTCAAGAGAGTGGTGTGCAACGTATATTCAAAAAAGGCGAAGTGGTGATCGAGATGGTTGAAAAGTGGCATCACGGCATTAATCAGGGCTCTGTACCAGTTGAATTGGTGGTTTTCTATGCCACCACCAAGGACTTGCCATTAGCAATTAAGAAGCCTAAACCCTAGAATCAAGGGGTAAATGCACCAACTTGAAGCATCAATCCCTGTAATCATGCAAATGCCATTGGGTAGAGATCTCTAGAGTATTAATATGAATTCGTAGTTCATTCTTTAGGTAGCACCTCCAAAAAATCTTTTAGGCCATCCTTCGGGGTGGCTTTTCTTTTATTAGCTAAGCGTTTTTTGTTGTATCAAATAAAAACTGTTGCTTTATGAGTTGGGTAACGTTTTGTCGAGAGTGCTTCTTGCGCTCTAACAAACCCACTTTCCGATAAATTGTTTTTCCTAGCAACTCTTTAATTGACAGTTGTCGATCCTTTTCCCAGGAGATATTTGCAAGTTGTGGAACTATTGAATAGCCTAGTCCCTGCCGCACCAACTCAATGATTGCCTCAACGGAATTCAGCTCCATGCCTTCTCGGATGTTTAACTTATTAGCTTTGATTGTTTGATCAACTAAATGGCCAGTCCACGTATTTCTTTCGAAGCGAATGAATGGAAGACCAGCATCTATTGCTTTGTAGCCATTGCGCTTAATGCTTGGGGAGCTAGGGGCAATCAAAATCATTGGCTCTTTATAGAGCTCTGTCCATTGCACGTTTTGAGGCAATGCATATGGAGACTCTGTAACAATTGCGGCATCTAGGCTGCCATCTAAGACTTGATCAAGAAAATTACTCGATAAGCCTGCAATTAACTTTACTTCTAGGCCCGGAAAGTTTTGTTTTAACTCATTTAAAGTTTTGCCGAATGCGCCCATCAAGGAAGAGACGAGAGCCCCAAGAACAATCGTTCCGCTGAGATCTGATTTCAGGTTTGAACCAAGAGCCTCGTAGCGAGCCACAATTTCTTGGATTGGCTCAATAAGGGATCTGCCATGAGCATTCAGGGAAAGCGAGCGTTTTGTCCGATCAAAGAGCTCAAAACCAAATTCTTTTTCTAGTTGCTGTAGCTGTTGCCCAGCGGCAGCGGCTGTTAGGCCAATTTCTCGAGCAGCTGCAGCAACACTCTTGTGGCGAGTGATGGCCAAGAAGTTTTTGAGCGTTTTAATGTTAGACATGTGTTTTATTATAAATAAATTCTTTATCTCAAAGAAAAATTAATTCGATTTATTTTTTAGTATTCCTCAATATAATGAACTCATGTCAAATACCGATCTCAAAGTAAAGGTATGGCGCGGCTCCCAAAAGGGGGAGTTTGTTGAATACCTTGTCCCTCGAAACCCTAACCAAACTGTTTTGGATGTGGTTACCTATATTCAGAGAAAGCTTGATCCCACTTTAAGCTATCGCTTTGCATGCCGAGTTGGAATGTGTGGCTCCTGCGCCATGACTGTTAATGGCGTTGCTCGATGGACCTGCCGTACTCATGTATCTCAAATTCTTCAGGGGGATTCATTGGAAATTGCTCCTCTCAATAATCTACCTGTCATTAAAGATCTTGCGACGGATATGCGCGAATTCTTTAATAAGTGGAAGGGTGCTGTTGGCTTCTTTAAGGGTGATCAAACACGTCATGATGATTTTGCAAAAGTTGAGCCTGAGTCTAAGGAGCGCCAATTAGCGAATGCAGGAATTGAATGTATTGGCTGTGGTGTTTGTTATGCATCTTGCGAGGTTGTTGAATCCAGACCCAATTATCTAGGGCCTGCCGCTTTAAATCGCGCTTGGACTCTTACAAATGATGTAAGAGATGTTCAGCAACTGGAGCGCATGCGTGCTGTTGCCGGTGATGCAGGTTGCCATGCTTGCCATACTCAAGGGTCATGCACAGAGCGTTGTCCTAAGGCTATTGAGCCAACTGCTAGCATTGCTGGCCTGAAAAAATTGATCGCTAAAGCTGCTGTGCAAGGAAGTAAGTGGGGCAAATTATGAGCGCTGGTATTTTGCAGGCAAAGATATGGTACGCACAAAGAATTAGTGCCATGGTGCTTGGTATTTGCGTGGCAATACATTTGCTAATTATTTTTTACGCCATTCGCGGTGGTTTAAGTGCTCAAGAGATCTTGGGCCGCACTCAAGGCAATATTTTGTTTGCTATTTTCTATGAGGTATTTGTTTTGGCCTGCTTTGTGCATGCGCCAATTGGTATTGCAAATATCTTGCAAGAGACCTTTCCTAAAAGTGGATTGGCTATACCGCTGGCCTGGATCCTTGCGCTTCTGATTCTAGTTCTTGGTACTACGGCGGTTGTCGGTGTTTTTACGGGGGGTCAGATATGAGCTCTAGGCCAACATTAGATTACCGCGCTAAAAGCCATCTGTCTTACTTTGCTTATGTTTGCCATCGCATTTCTGGACTGCTATTAGCATGCTTTATTCCCCTGCACTTTCTGATGCTCTCTCAATCATTGCGAGGTGCGCAGGGTTTTGAGAAGTCTTTGGCTTTGACGGATTTTTGGGTCTTCAAGTTTGGCGAGTGGGTCCTAGTGATCCTGTTGGCAGTGCATTTGGCTGGAGGGGTTCGCCTACTAATGATTGAGTTTGGTCCATGGAAGGGGTTGCGTAAGGGCTGGATTCAGGCCTCCATCTTGCTCGCTATAGCTTGTGGGCTTTTATTTTTATATTTTGCTAATTGATTAGGCTGATATGCAATTACAAATGAATTTAGTAGAAGAGGCTTGTAAAGAGCTCTATATTCGAGCGCTAAAAGTTTTGCCTGATGACATTAAGGCAGGTATTAACAGATTGGATAAAGCTGAGACTGATGCACGCGCTCAAGTGGTGCTAAAGACCATGATTACCAATATTTCGGTGGCTGAACGTGAAGATAACCTCCTCTGCCAAGATACAGGTCTGCCTATATACAACGTCAAGATTGGTAGTAATGTGCAATTTGATGGAATGGAATTGAAGGCCGCTATACGTAAAGGCTGCGAGCGGGCCACCAAAGAGTATCCACTCCGATCTTCAGTTGTTCATCCTATTACTCGTAAAAATAATCACACCTCTTGTGGAATTGATATGCCAGCTATTCACATTGATTTTTTTGATCATGCTGAGTCAGTTGAAATTGAAATGGTTCCAAAAGGAAGTGGTTCAGAAAATAATTCCTTTCTAAAGATGGCCATACCGGCTGACGGCATCAATGGTGTTAAAGCATTTGTGATTGATAGCGTTGTCTCTGCCGGAGGTAAGACATGCCCTCCAACGATTGTGGGCGTGGGTGTCGGTGGCACCTCCGATCAATGTGTGGCCATGGCAAAACGTGCGGCAACTCGCGAGTTAGGTAGTGTATGTAGTGATGAGGAGGGGGCGAAGCTCGAGAAAGAGTTGAGTGCTGCAGTTAATCAATTGGGCATTGGCCCGCAAGGACTTGGTGGCGATGGAACAGCTTTTGCTGTTCATGTGGAGCTGGCGCATACTCATATCACGCTAAATCCTGTTGCCGTCAATATGCAATGTCACTCTGCTCGCAGGGCGCGTGCGACTTTTACGCCTGCTGGCGTTACCTACGGATTCTAGGATCGCTTCTTATGGCTCACTATAACCTTGCAACACCAGTCAGCGAAGAAGATATTCGCAAGCTTCGCATTAACGATACTGTGACTTTGCAAAATACCCTATTTGGTATTCGCGATGCAACTCAAATTCATATGTTTGATAACGGGCGTAAAACCCGCTTTGATTTAAATGGACATGCCGTTATTCATACTGCGCCGAATGTTAGAAAAGTCCCAGCAAGTAAAGAGTTCCCAGCAGGCTATGAGCCCATTTGCATTGGCACAACCACCTCTGATCGAATGGAAAGATTCACTCGTCCATTAATGACTCAGAATGGCGTGCGCATGATTGTGGGCAAAGGCGGTATGCGTGAGGGTTCTGCTCAGGCCTTTAAGGAATTGGGCGGTGTGTATTTAGCCATTATTGGCGGCACTGCAGCCCTAGAGACTACTTGGATCGAGCAAATTGAAGATGTTGATATGGATGATTTAAACCCGGAGTCATTGTGGCGTTTCAAGATTAAAGATTTCGGTCCACTACTAGTTGCTATGGATAGTCACGGCGGCAGCATATATCAAGAAGTAAAGGGTGATGTGGCTCGCAAAAAAGAAGCGGTACTAAAAAGTCTTGGAATTAGCTCATGAGTACTATTCCAACAATTGACACCGATATTTTGATTCTGGGATCAGGGGGTGCGGGACTCTTTGCCGCTTTGCATGCGCACCAAGAAAATCCTAACTTAGACATCACTATTGCGGTAAAGGGTTTATTGGGTAAGTGTGGCTGTACTCGTATGGTTCAAGGTGGTTATAACGTTGCCTTGGCAGAGGGGGACTCTGTTGAGCGCCACTTTATGGATACGATTGAGGGTGGCAAGTGGTTATCCGATCAGGATCTAGCTTGGACGCTGGTAAGTAAGGCGGTGGAGCGTATACATGAGTTGGAAAATGAGCTTGGATGCTTTTTTGATCGCAACCCTGATGGTACGGTTCATCAAAAAGCATTTGCCGGGCAAACTTTTGACCGCACTGTTCATAAAGGCGACTTAACCGGGATTGAGATTATCAATCGTCTGGCTGAGCAGGTATGGGCAAGAGGTATTAATCGCCTTGAAGAGCATCGTGCAATTGAATTAATTCATAGCAAGGATGGTAAATCGCTTGCTGGTGTCTTAATGTTGAATATGCAAACGGGTGAATTTGTATTGGTTCGCGCTAAAGCAGTCTTATTAGCAACTGGTGGCGGTCCAACCATGTACAAATATCACACCCCTTCTGGGGATAAAAGTTGTGATGGCTTAGCAATGGCCTTGCGTGCCGGATTAACTTTACGGGATATGGAAATGGTGCAATTTCATCCTACGGGTTTATTAGCCGGTCCTGGGACGCGTATGACGGGTACAGTGCTGGAGGAGGGGCTACGAGGCGCGGGCGGATATTTGCTAAATGGTAATAACGAGCGTTTTATGGGTAACTACGATCCGCGTAATGAGCGCGCTACTAGAGATATTGTTTCCCGATCAATTAATTCAGAGATTCGTGCTGGTCGTGCAACTCCCAATGGGGGTGTTTATATTCAAATGAGTCATTTAGGTCCCGATAATGTGCGTAAACAATTTAAAGGGATGGTGGAACGCTGCGCGGATAGTGGGTTCGATCTAGCGAGCGATCTAGTTGAGGTTGTGCCAACAGCGCATTACATGATGGGTGGTCTCGTCTTTAAGAGGGACTGCAGCACCGATTTACCAGGACTTTTTGCTGCTGGCGAAGATACGGGTGGCGTGCATGGCGCGAATCGCTTGGGGGGTAATGGTGTTGCCAACTCAACAGTGTTTGGTGGCATTGCAGGAGAGTCAATGGCTCGTTGGGTTTCTTCACGGCAACTGAGCGACTGCAATATGGATGAGGTAGTTGCAAGTATTCAAGAGCATGAGGCCCCTCTGAAAAAAGCGCCAGGAGATATTGAGGCTATTCGCGATGCACTTGCTGAGTGCATGTGGAATGACGTTGGTATTTCCAGAACAAAAGACTGCTTATTGCGCGCACGTCAGACCTTACAGCAATTAGCCATCCAGTTAAATCAAACGGGTGTTGGTGATATACAGCGTCAATATAGCAATACATGGCAAGATTGGATGAACTTACAAAATCTCATTCTAGTTAGCCAAGCTGTAACTGAGGCAGCTATTGCCAGGGAAAATTCTAGAGGCGCTCATTTTCGAGATGACTTTCCAGAGCCAGGCTCGCTGGAAGATTCTTATTTCACTGCGGTAAATTTTGATCGCCATGGCTTAAATATTGAAAATCGTCCAGTCCAATTTACGATGATTAAGCCAGGCGAGACGATTTTGATTGAGACCTAATTATTTTTGATTTGATAGACCCTCTTCATTTTCTATTGGCGACATTAGTTATTTTTGTTGCTTATTTTATTTTTGGTATCTCCGGATTTGGTTCATCGATCATTTCAGTGCCATTGCTAGTGCAGATGTATCCACTGAAATCGGTTGTTCCTATGATGGTAATCATTGATATATGCGCATCTTTATACGTTGGTAAAAAATCTTCTCAAGACGCCAATCTTAAAGAACTCAAATGGTTATTTCCATTTAGCCTGATTGGCATGATTTTAGGAATTTATTTATTAGTAAAGGCCCCAAGCGAGCCGCTTTTAATTACTTTGGGGTGTTTTGCTGCGATCAATGGCGCTCGCGTTCTTTGGCAGCGAAATACAGAGATGCGTGAGCCTATTAGCAAGTGGTGGGCAGCACCGTTTGGGTTTTTTGGGGGAACCTTTACAGCCCTATTTGCCACTGGAGGCGCGTTCTACGTGTCCTATTTGGGTCTTCGAATCAATGATCCTAGGGCATTACGTGCCACCATGGCGTTTGCAATATTTATGCTCACTTTTTTACGGTTGACCTTGATGCTGGTTACCGGTTTGATCCTGAGTTGGCCAGTTATTGGCTTAGCAATTTGCTTGATGCCAGCAACTTTTATAGGAATTTGGTTAGGTACTCATGTCCATACTAAATTAAGTAATGCTGCCATGAGGGTTGCCTATGGATCAATTTTAATTTTTGCTGGGACAATGTTGTTGATTCGTCAGTTCTAAAGCAAAAAAGCGAAGAATGTATCTTCGCTTTTTTGTGCATTACGCTTACTACTGGGCGCTAATATTTCTACCCTTAATCACTTTTTCCCAGGATATGGATTCTGCTTTCACCTGGGCTTCAAACTCTTTCTGATTATTAACCACAGCCGTTAAGCCATTTAAATCTAAGCTAGCCCGCAACGCTTCAGAATTTACAGACTTAACTGTAGCCGAATAAATCTTCTCGGTAATCACTTTGGGCGTATTTGCTGGAGCAACTAGCCCAAACCAGCCAGTGGATTCAAATCCAGGTATCCCAGCCTCCGCAACGGTTGGGACGTCTGGTAATTGTTTGGCACGCTTCAAACTGGTAACAGCTAATGGCTTAATTTGACCTGCTTTTGCAAAACCGGTTGCTGCCGTGAGGTTGCCGACCATAAAGTCAATTTGACCTGCTACCAAATCATTTAGCGCTGCAGACTCTCCTTTATAGGGCACATGAGTCGCTGGAATATTGGCTGAGTACGTAAAGTTTTCTGCTGCCATATGAACCTGGCTACCAATACCGGCTGAACCAAAGTTTAGATCTTTGGTTTTAGCGTAGGCAATAAACTCGGCGACATTCTTCACAGGTATTTTATTACTGACAGACAAGAGCATTGGTCCGCTTGCCACATTGGTAATGTAGACAAAGTCCTTGGCGTAATTTACGGGTAATTTTTTGTAAAGGTTTGGATTGACGGTCAGCATGCTTCCAGACGCAAGCATGATGGTATATCCGTCTGCGGGGGATTGCGCAACAAATTCAGCTGCAATATTGCCGCCAGCACCCGGTTTATTTTCTACAACAACGTTTTGTCCTAAGTCTTTTGATAATTGTTGCGCTAATAGCCTCCCCAAAATATCGGTAGTGCCACCGGCAGCAAATGGAATAATGAGTTTTATGGGTTTGGTTGGCCAGTTTTGCGCATTTGCCAAAGGAGAGGCGAGTAGTGCTAATGCCCCTGCAATTAATAATATATTTTTTGACAGCTTACTAAAACGTAGATTAAACATGCTTACTATCTCCAGTGGTAATTTGATCTGAATATCTTAGCTGCATTTGCATCTAAAAAATCCCGTGATCTCAATTTATTAGTTATAAGCTTATGTGTTACTAGTGTCTCCTCCAGCCATTGTTTTAGCAATTTAATTTGTAATTGCGCCGCACAATAATTGGGGTGTTGCAAGATATCTAAATCATCTATATGATTTAGATATGTCATCTATTTTGATCTCCGAGTTCATCACAAGTCAAGCCCTAGAAACCCTGCGTTCTAAACATACAGTGGTTTATGAGCCTGATTTATATAAAGACCGCCCAGCTCTAATTGCTGCATTGCAAAAAATTGAAGGGCTAATCGTTCGCAATCTTACTCAGGTGAATGAGGAGATTCTGGTTGGCGCGCCACACTTAAAAGTGGTTGGCCGACTCGGCGTTGGCCTAGAAAATATCGAGTTACCTGCATGTGCCAAGCGAAATATCAAAGTGATTCCGGCTACTGGTGCAAATGCTGAGTCTGTTGCTGAGTATGTTGTTGGTGCAGCAGTTGCATTAACAAGAGGGTTCATTCCAGCAACGATTTCCACCTTAAAGGGGGAATGGCCTCGCCCACGTTTCTCTAATTACCATGAGTTTTTGGGTAAGACCATGGGAATTGTTGGTTTCGGTAGTATTGGTCGAATAGTGGCAAAAAAAGCGCATGCATTTGGTTTGCAGTGCGTTGCTTATGATCCAATGCTCACGGGCGACTCTGTCGAGCTAGATGGGTTTTCGGTCCCCTTGCTGTCATTAAATGATCTGCTTGCAAAAAGTGATGCTGTTACATTACATCTTCCATTTTTGCCAGAAACAAAAAACTTATTTAATGCATTCGCCCTTGATCAAATGAAGCAAGGTGCTTGCCTTGTTAATACTGCTCGCGGTGGGATTGTTGATGAGTTTGCGCTTGCAGAACGTTTGCGCTCGGGGCGTCTTGGTGGGGCGGCTATTGATGTTTTTCAGAGCGAGCCTGCTAAAGATCTAAATCATTTTGCTGGAATTGAGAACCTTATTCTTACTCCGCACGTAGGGGGCGTAACCCATGAGAGTAATGAGCGTGTTAGTCAAATGATTGCTGATGAAGTTAATCGGTTTTTAGGAGCATAAATGAATTTACCCTATCAAAAGATGGTTGAATTAGCTTCATCAGGTTTGCAGGCTGCAGGCATTGGTGAGAAAGCTGCTTATGAGACTGCTCAATTTTTAGCGCTGGCTGAACTTGATGGCCTAGCCTCTCATGGATTGGCCCGGGTATCTCAATATGCTGGGCATGCTAAAAATGGTCGCATAGAGTTGTCTCCAAAAATTAAAGTTCGCCCATTCAAAACATCGGCTGCATTGGTTGACGCTTGTGACGGGCTTGCCTTCCCAGCATTGCGATTTGCAACTGATCTATCGGTGAACTTAGCCTCTAGGACCGGAGTGGGTCTTGTCGCGGTTGCAAACAGTCATCATTTTGGAGTGGCTGGACATTTTGCTGAAGCAGCGGCACGCGCGGGATACATTTCTTTGCTCTTTGGTAATACACCGGCAGCAATGCCAATGGTGGGTGGTAGCAAGGCATTATTTGGCACCAATCCACTGGCTGCAGCATTTCCGATTGCTAAGCGCGACCCATTGGTAATTGATATGTCGCTCTCTGCAGTTGCTAGGGGTAAGTTGCTAGTTGCTGCCAAAAAAGGTGAATCTATTCCAGAGGGGTGGGCATTAACTGCTCAAGGTAAACCCACTACAGATCCAAATGAAGGGCTGAAGGGTTTGATGGTTCCGCTGGGTGGTGATAAGGGTGCACTGCTTGCCTTAATTGTTGAGCTATTAGTGGTTGGTCTATCGGGAAGTCGGTTTTCGTATGAAGCAGATTCTTTTTTTGATGCCAAGGGTAATCGCCCGCGCATCGGTCAGCTCTTGTTAACAATTGACCCGGGCTTAGCGGGCGACCAAGTATTTGCAAGCAAGATGCAGGAGTTTTTGAAGGCCTTAGCATCTGATTCGGGAACTCGCGTTCCAGGGCAAAGGCGTTTTAAGCAGCGTGCATCAGGTTTTAAAGATGGCGTTAATGTTTCTGATGTCGTTGTAGAAGAAATTCGAGCTGGCATCCGTCAGTCGTGGAGTTAGTAGTCAATCAAAAGGATTAATGAGGAGAAGATAATGATCCATTTTGTCGTGCATGAGCCAGGTGATGGCGTAGGTGTAGTGGTAGTTGAAGGTGTGAAAGCTGGAGACGACTTGATTGGTTGGGTGATGGATGGAGATTTAACTCTTAACATGAAGTCTGAGAGCGATATTCCTATTGGTCACAAAATTTCTTTGAATGAATTCAAGCCAGGCGATACCGTAATGAAGTATGGCGTTGATATTGGCAAAGTGGTTGCCCCCATTAAAAAAGGTGAGCATCTTCATGTTCAGAACGTTAAAACTAAGCGCTGGTGATCCAGACCCTTACAAACACATTCACTGAAAGAGAAAAAATGATTAATTTGAAAGACTCAACCTTTATGGGTTACCGCCGTGAGAACGGTCGCATGGGTATTCGCAACCACGTGCTAATTTTGCCATTGGATGACTTGTCTAATGCCGCCTGTGAAGCAGTGGCAAATAACATCAAGGGAACTCAAGCAATTCCTCATTCCTACGGTCGTTTGCAATTCGGCGCTGACTTGGATCTACACTTCCGCACCTTGATTGGTACGGGTTCTAATCCTAACGTAGCTGCAGTAGTTGTGATTGGTATTGAGCCACAGTGGACAAAGATTGTGGTTGATGGCATTAAAGCCTCTGGCAAGCCAGTTGAAGGATTCTGGATTGAAGGTAATGGAGATACAGCTACGATTGCCTCCGCTAGTAAAGCCGCTTATAAGATGATGAAGCATGCATCAAAGCAGCAACGTGTTAAAGCTCCATTGTCTGAGCTCTGGGTATCTACTAAATGTGGTGAGTCGGATACAACATCAGGTTGCGGTGCAAACCCAACAGTAGGCGATGCATTTGACAAGCTATACGCCATTGGTTCTACATTGGTTTTTGGTGAAACTACTGAGCTAACTGGTGGCGAGCATTTGGTAGAAGCGCGTTGCCGTACCCCTGAGGTGAAGAAAAAGTTCCGCGAAATGTTTGATCGTTACCAGGATGTTATCGAGCGTCATAAAACAAGCGATTTATCTGACTCACAACCAACCAAGGGAAATATTGCCGGCGGTTTGACTACGATTGAAGAAAAAGCCTTAGGTAATATTCAGAAGATCGGTAAGAAATGTATTGTTGATAGCGTCTTGGATAAGGGTGAAGAGCCAAAGATCCCTGGATTGCACTTTATGGACTCCTCTTCAGCTGCTGCCGAGATGGTGACCTTATGTGCTGCTGCAGGATTTGCTGCTCATTTCTTCCCTACAGGGCAAGGTAATGTGATTGGTAATGCGATTCTTCCAGTTATCAAGATTTGCGCAAATCCAAAAACAGTCCGCACGATGGGTGAACACATTGACGTTGATGTATCAGGACTTTTACGTCGTGAAGAGAATATGGATCAGGCTGGCGACAAGTTATTAGAGTGCCTCTTGCGCACTGCTGATGGTGAGCTAACTGCATCTGAGATTCTCGGTCATCGTGAATTCGTATTAACTCGCTTATACGAATCAGCGTAAGTTCAATTGCATGAAGTCCCTGACCGCTTATCAAGAGGTAAAGCAAAAGATCACCGAGGATCTGGTCAGGGGTCGCTATCCCATGGGGCAGGCATTACCTGCTGAAAAGGATTTATCAAAAGAATTAGATGTATCTATAGGAACCCTGCGCAAAGCGGTGGATGAGTTGGTTGCTGAAGGTATTGTGGTTCGCCGTCAGGGCAGGGGCACCTATGTTGTTGAGCATGATCTCAAGCGCTTGCTGTATTACTTTTTTCATGTTGTAAAGCATGATGCTGATAAAAAAACTAACCCAAGGGTTGAGCTGGTGTCCTTAACAAGCGCCGTCGCAATCAAAGAAGAGGCTAACAAGCTTCAAATTAAAGAAGGTGCGGCTGTTTGGCGTTTGGTCAATTGCCTTTATCTTGAGGATAAATGCGTCATGATCGACCAGATTACATTAGATAAAAAACGTTTTCCAAAACTCACGCGATCCGACTACATTAATCGTGAAGGCAGTATCTATCAGCTATACCAGATGAGATATGGTCAAACTGTTGTCAGAAGTAGTGAGCGCTTAAGAGCTGGGCTTGCGAACAAACAGCATGCAGAATGGCTTGGAATAAAGCCAAATTCTCCGGTGCTAGTTATACGCAGAGTTGCCCTTGGCATTCAGGATGATCCGATTGAATGGCGTGTATCAACTCTGAATACAGATCAGCATGAGTACTTCAGCGAGTTGATCGCTTAAATGCGATCAATATAGTGATGTCTTTTTTTAAGAATATCCCAGGAATATTATTTGCAACCGTAGTTGCTTTAGTGGCTATCGAGATGTCAAGTCGCTATCCTGCACTAGGTCAGAATGGATTAAGCATTCTGACTTTGGCAATTCTGATTGGAATTGCGATTGGTAATATGCCAATCTATAAGTTTCTAATTTCCTATTGCGGCTCCGGGATTAATTTCTCAAAACAAAAAGTCTTGCGTTTAGGGATTATTTTGTATGGCTTTCGACTAACATTTCAAGATATTGGTCAGGTTGGAATTAGTGGAATCGTAATTGATGCGATCATGCTGATATCCACATTTGTGTTAGCAGTGTATTTGGGAGTGAGATATTTCAAATTAGATCGAGATACTTCGGTTCTTATTGGTGCAGGAAGCTCTATTTGTGGTGCGGCAGCAATATTAGCAACAGAGCCCATTCTGAAAGCAAGTAACGAACGTGTTGCTGTTGCAATCTCCACCATAGTTATATTTGGCACCATTTCAATTTTTCTGTATCCATTCATCTATTCGTATGCATTGCTCAACTATCCAGAATATTTCACACCGGAAAGATTTGGTATCTACATTGGTTCAACTATTCATGAAGTGGCTCAAGTGGTGGCAACAGCAGGTGCTATTAATGACGATGTAACCAATACTGCTGTAATTGCAAAAATGGTTCGGGTGATTATGTTGGCGCCATTTTTGATTGCTGTTTCTGCCTATGTTTCTATAGGCGAGAGATCAAATGAGTATGCTGCAAGTCCATCTGAAACTAGAGGAAGCGCAAAAGATTCCATTGGTAAATTTTTCCCTGTATTTGCAATTTTATTTTTAGTTGCAATTGGCATCAACTCAACTGGATATATAAGCGAGCCTGTTCGAGCCTACCTTATTTCTCTCGATAATTTTTTACTGGCATTGGCAATGGGGGCTCTTGGTTTGACCACGCATCTTTCTGCTATAGCTAAGGCGGGGACAAAGCCGTTGAAGTTGGCGGCAATTCTTTTTGCTTGGTTAGTAGTTGGTGGGGCGGTAGTGAATATTGTGTTGGGTAAACTTCTATAAAGCACATTTTTACTGCGACACTATTTCGCAAATTATTGCGGCTGCCGCAGCGTGATTCTTGACCTCATCAATCAAAATGAATGCGCCAGTACGCTGGGATTGATCAAATAGATCGGCAACAATTGGCTTCTGTAGGAGAAACTTCACTCGGCCGATTTCAGTGGCTGATAAAACATGAACATCACTGGCATATGAGAGTGCTCAGGATGAAACGAGTTTAATTCCAACCAAAAACAAAGTTGCTACGAGCGTGTTTCTGCTTGCTTTTTCAGATAACAAGCTGGAGAGCTTAGTGCCCAACCAAATGGCTGGAACAGAGCCCGCTAAGAGTCCAAATAGCAAATCAAAGTGTACATTTCCAAGCCACCAGTGACCTATGCCAGCGAGAGCGGTCAGCGGAACAGCATAAGCAATATCCGTACCAGCTACTTGTGCGGGCCTGAGGTATGGATGCAAAATTAATATCAAGGTTGCACCAATTGCTCCGGCGCCAATCGAAGAAATTGTTACCAGAACCCCAATTGCCGCGCCAACCATAAAGGTTGCCACTGTTAGATTTGATCCTTTGGGCGAAAAATGGGGGTTTTGTTGTACCCATTTCAAAATCTTCGCTTTGAAAAGTAGAGAGATAGCTGTTAATAAAACTGAAATTCCAATTGAGATGCTGATAAAGTGATTAAGGTTTTTTGAGGCAGGGCCAATCATCTTTAATGTCAGAATTGAAATAATGGCGGTAGTGATGCTGCCGATGCATAGAAGCTTAACAATATCCCATCGAACATTTCCATGAAGCCTTTGAGCTGCAGTACCAAATCCTTTGGTGATAGCCGCAAAAGCTAAGTCCGTTCCAACCGCTGTTGTTGGAGCAACGCCAAAAATGATGGTTAGCAGAGGGGTCATCAATGAGCCCCCTCCAACACCAGTCATTCCGACCAGTAGACCAACGAGTGCACCAGAAATAATAAAGTGGGAGGAGTCTTGAAAAAATTGAAGCATTAATAATATTTCTATAATTTAGGCGAATGATTGCTCAAACTCTTCGAGCTTGATGGCGTTCATCAGGAAAAGGATTTGACGCTGAAAACTCTTCCGTTCAACTACCTTTTCGATTGGCAATTGATCATGTTCGCGAAGAAGTTTTGTGATTACGGGGTTGTAATGTTCGCGTACGGGTGACATTGGGATTCCTTGGTAAATAACTCGTTAATGAGAATTTACCAAGTGGTCTATATATCCACAAGGAATATATAGCGATATCTAAATTACTTTTAGATATATTGAGTTGGGATTACTTTTCTACGAAAGCTCGCTCAAATACGTAGTCACCCATCTGACCAAGGCTTGGAGAAACCTTAAAGCCTCTAGCATCAAGCATTTCAGAGGTCTCTTTGAGCATGGAGGGGCTACCACAGATCATGGCGCGATCTGTCGCTGGGTCAAGCGGGGGTAAGCCAATATCTTTAAATAATTGACCTGATTCGATGGCTGTTGTTAGGCGTCCAGTGTGTTTGAATGCTTCACGAGTTACCGTTGGGTAGTAGATCAATTTTTCACGAATCAGTTCGCCCAAGAATTCGTCTTGAGTTAATTCATTGCGAATGTAGTCAGCATAAGCTAGCTCACTAACAAGGCGTACGCCATGAATAAGAACGACCTTTTCAAATTTCTCATAGGTTTCTGGGTCGCGAATGATGCTCATGAATGGAGCAAGACCAGTGCCTGTGCTAAATAGGTAAAGATGCTTTCCTGGGTTCAAGTCGTCCAATACCAATGTACCAACAGACTTTTCGCTAACCAAGATTGGATCGCCGACTTGAATCTTTTGGAGGCGCGATGTTAGTGGACCATCTTGAACTTTGATGCTTAAAAATTCCAAGTGCTCCTCATAATTGGGGCTAGCAACACTGTAGGCGCGCACCAGTGGTTTGCCTTCAACCTCGAGCCCAATCATTAAGAAGTGGCCGCTACGAAAACGTAGGCCCTTATTGCGTGATGTTGTAAAGCTAAAAAGAGTGTCGTTCCAGTGGTGAACTGACAAAACGGTTTCGGTGTTGTAGGCGGCCATAAATGCGTGTGAATTCTAAGATTGCAAAAGCACAATTATCCCATTCTTGAGCCTCAAAAATGAACTTAATCCTAGTAAAAATAGGACTCTGTAGTGATATAGATCAGACTTTTAGTAATAAGGTGATGGATTGAGGGGTATTTTGACCCCTTTCGCTATCATTAAGATATGAAAAGAACGCAGCATCTATTTATGTCTTTTTTGCTCGAGCCTAGTTATTAAATGGATTGACAATTGCAGCCGTGGGGCATGAGGTGGTTGTGGCCCACAACAACCTCATTTTTGGGGTTTTACCTTTTTAAAAAGTCTAAGGCATAGATTTGGCAAGGGCTGACTTTCGGGTCAATACAGTTAATGTGCTACGAGACTTATTTTGATTGAATTAAAAAGTTTATAAAGGATTTATGAATAAAACTTCCAAGCGAATTGTCATGCTCTTAATGACTCTTCCTATCGCCGCATTTGCGCAAGTCTCCAGCGTGTATATCAATGGTGACATTTTGACGATGGAGGGTGATGCACCTCAATATGTTGAGGCGATTGTCGTTAAGGATGGCAAAATTTCTTTTGCAGGGGGTGCAAATGAGGCGCTGACTCGGGCGGGAGCCAATGCCAATATCCAGGATCTCAAGGGCAATACTTTATTGCCAGGATTTATCGATACTTGGGGTCATTTTGCTTTAGTTGCTCAAGACACGCTTGGTGTCAATCTTGCCTATTTTTCTAAAAACCCACCACAGAATAAGGCTCAATTAATTGCCAAGCTAAAAGCTGAGGCGAAGATATTTAATGGTTGGGTAGTGGGTACCGGCTATTCTGATGCGCTGCTATCAGATGGGCCACTCACTTTAGCCGACTTGGATAAAGCCTTTCCTAATCAAGCGGTATTGATTGAAAACATCTCCACATTAACGGGCATGGTCAACACTGCTGGCTTGAAGAAATTAGGTATTACCAAATTTACTAAAGCAGTCTCGGGATTTATTCCGGTAGACCCTAAGACTGGTGATCTCACTGGTGAACTTATTGGCATGCCTTACTTGGAGGCGGTTGCTAAGGCGGTAGGGAAGTATTCGCAAGACCTCACTTTTGAGACCTATCGTAAAGCTGAGAAGATTTATGTATCTAATGGTTTCACCACTGCGCAAAGTTATGAGGCCAGCATTAGCGATATGCACAATATGCGCCTTGCTATGGATCGCAAAATTGTTTCACTAGATTTGATTGCCTTACCAACCTTTGATGTGGTTGATCAAATGCTCAAAACCAATCCTCATTTTCAGTTTGGCGTATATAGCCATGGGGATCATGGCTTTAAGGTGGCGGGTATTCAGGTGCCAACCGATGGCGCTCCGCAACTTCGCTTGGCATATTTCTCAAAGCCTTACCTGGATACAACTGGCTTTCCTAAGGACTGGCGTGGCTTCCCTTATTACCCACAGGCTTTGATCGATAAGTACGCTAAGTTAGCATATGAGAAAAACATTCAGTACTTTGGCTATTCCAATGGCGATGCTGGCATTGATATGACCTTGTCTGCTTTGGGTAAAGCCATTGCAGAGACGGGTGTAAAAGATGACCGCCGCACTGTGATTGCCCATTCGTTTTTTGCGCGCGACGATCAACTTGATGACTATAAGAGGAAAAATATCTTAGCAGTATCAATGCCAAACACAGTTTGGTTGTACGGTGATACTTTTAGCGCCACTTTGGGAGAAGAACGGGCTAGTAATGTGAGTCCGATGAATGCAGCCAATACCAAAGGCGTAAAGATTGCCTTGCATAACGACACACCTTCATCTGGTCCGAATGTGCTGTTTTCTGTTTGGAGCGCAGTCAATCGTAAAACCTATTCTGGCAAGACCCTAGGTTCAGAGCAGAGCATTAGTCCTTATGTGGCGCTCCAAGGCTTTACGAGTAATGCGGCTTATCTCTATAAGGAAGAGACCAATAAAGGCTCTATCTCTGCGGGCAAGACCGCTGATTTGGTGGTGCTGGACCAGAACCCTTTAAAAGTTGATCCGAATGAAATTAAAAATATTCAGGTGCTCAAAACGATTAAGGGTGGGGTTGAGATATATAGCATCCAATAGCAAGCGATAACGGTCAAAAGTAGTTTAAAAAAATTGGCGTAAAAAAGAGAGGCAATAGCCTCTCTTTTTGTTTGCAGAAGAGTTAAGCTCCAGTAGAGCTTATTCTTCCTCACGACGTAAGTGTGGGAACAGAATGACATCACGAATATTTGGCGCATCAGTCAAGAGCATCACTAAACGATCAATGCCAATACCGCAACCGCCTGTTGGAGGCATGCCGTACTCGAGGGCGCGGATGAAGTCATGATCAAAGTACATCGCTTCTTCATCACCGGCTTCTTTTTGCTCTACTTGTTTGCGGAAGCGGTTTGCTTGGTCTTCGGCATCGTTTAACTCTGAGAAGCCATTGGCAATCTCACGGCCGGTAATAAAGAGTTCGAAGCGCTCAGTAATTCCTGGGCGTGTATCAGACTCTCTAGCCAGTGGACTTACTTCGATTGGGTAATCGATGATGTAAGTCGGCTCCCAAAGGTGTTCCTCGGCAACCAATTCAAAAAGAGCTAATTGAAGGGCGCCAATCCCTGCATTCTTGAGGGTTGGGGCATCTGGGTTCTCACCGCCTTTTTTTAATTCAGCACGAATGAAGTTCGCATCTTCTAATTGAGCTGCTTCATAGTTTTTGCCGGATTGGCCGCAGTACTTGAGGATTGCCTCGGTAATCGTTAGGCGTTGGAATGGCTTGCTCAGATCAAGCTCACGACCCTGATGTGTCAATACGGCAGTGCCTTGTGCATCAATCGCAGCAGCGCGAATCAAGCCTTCGGTGAAATCCATGAGCCAGCGGTAATCTGTGTAGGCTGCATAAAATTCCATCATTGTGAATTCTGGATTGTGACGTGGGCTGACGCCCTCGTTTCGAAAGTTGCGGTTAATTTCAAAGACACGCTCAAAACCACCAACTACGAGACGCTTGAGGTAAAGCTCGGGCGCAATACGCAAGAACATTTGCATGTCTAGCGCATTGTGATGTGTGATGAACGGCTTAGCTGCTGCGCCACCAGGAATAGGGTGGAGCATCGGAGTTTCAACTTCCATGAAGTCGGCATCTAGCATGTGGCGACGCAATGAAGCAATTGCATTGCTTCGTGCTCTGAATGTATTACGACTTTCAGGATTAACAATCAAATCTACATAGCGTTGACGATATTTAGTCTCTAGGTCTGAGAGGCCGTGGAATTTATCAGGCAACGGGCGCAATGACTTGCTAAGCAGGCGCAAATTGCTGCACTCAACTGAGAGCTCCCCTTTATTGGTCTTGAAGAGGTTGCCTTCGGCAGAGATGAAGTCACCCATATCCCAGTGCTTGAAAGCGCCATGGACATCAGCACCGCTGAGCTCATCATTGATGTAGAACTGAATTTGTCCGCTGCGATCTTGGATGGTTGCAAAGCTCGCTTTACCCATCACGCGTTTGAGAACCATGCGTCCAGCAACTTTGACGTGAATCTTCTTCGCTGCTAACTCTTCTTTGGTAAGGCTGTCATAGTGTGCATGTAAGTCAGACGCCAAATGAGTAGGAACAAAGTCATTTGGGAAAGCAACGCCACCAGCGCGTAACTTTGCAAGCTTTTCACGGCGCTCGGCAATGATGTGATTCTCATCAACTACTT
>JACCDH011624974.1_pt1 | contig 19827 bp, 13 predicted proteins | sample 7442481 | NCBI WGS metagenome assembly JACCDH01 (sample SAMN15323433, study PRJNA562643) | freshwater metagenome | isolation source: river surface water | place: USA:Blue River Watershed | collected 2017-08-15 | reverse complement strand
CGAAGACCTGGCCCGTGGCCAGTGGCAACTGGTGGTGAACGAACTGCCGCCAGGCGTGAGCACACAACGCGTGCTCGAAGAGATCGAAGAGCTGACCAATCCCAAGGTCAAGGCCGGCAAGAAAACCCTGAGCCAAGACCAGCAATTGCTCAAGGCCAGCATGCTGGCCGTGCTGGACGTGGTGCGTGACGAATCCAGCAAAGACGCCCCGGTGCGTCTGGTGTTCGAGCCCAAAACCAGCCGCATTGAACAACAGGAACTCATCACCGCCTTGCTGGCCCACACCAGCCTGGAGACTTCGGCCCCGATCAACATGACCATGGTCGGCATCGACGGCAAACCGATCCAGAAATCGCTGCGCCAAATCCTGACCGAGTGGATCAGCTTCCGCCAAACGACCATCACCCGCCGCAGCCAGCACCGCCTGAACAAAGTGCTGGACCGCATCCATATTTTGGAAGGCCGTCAGTTGGTGTTGCTCAACATCGACGAGGTGATCCGCATCATCCGCCACAGCGACGAGCCCAAGCCCGCCCTGATCGAGGCCTTCAAACTCAGCGACCGCCAAGCCGAAGACATCCTGGAAATCCGCCTGCGCCAACTGGCCCGCTTGGAGGCCATCAAGATCGAGCAAGAGCTGTCCGAGCTGCGCGGTGAGCAAGGCAAACTCGAAGAGATTTTGGGCAGCCCCGCCGCGCTGCGCCGCCTGATGATCAAAGAGATCGAAGCCGATGCCAAGACCTTTGCCGACCCGCGCCGCACGCTGATCCAGGAAGAGAAAAAAGCCGTGGCCGAAGTCAAGGTGGTGGACGAGCCGGTGACGGTGGTCGTCTCTGAAAAAGGCTGGGTGCGTGCCCGCACCGGTCACGGCCACGACGCCGCCAGCTTTGCCTTCAAGGCGGGCGACGGCCTGTATGGCACCTTTGAATGCCGCACGGTGGACACCTTGCTGATCTTCGGCAGCAACGGCCGCATCTACAGCGTGCCCGTGGCCACACTGCCCGGGGCACGTGGCGACGGCCAGCCGGTGACCACGCTCATCGAGCTGGAACCCACCACACAAATTGCCCACTACTTTGCAGGCCCGTCCAACGCCACGCTGCTGCTCAGCGGCTCGGGTGGCTACGGCTTCATGGCCTCGGTCGAAAATATGATTTCGCGCAACAAGGCGGGAAAAGCCTTCATCAGCATCGCGGATGGCGAAACCGTCTGCGCCCCCAGCCATGTGAGTGGCAGCAGTGCCACCGTGCCGGCCGACAAGCAGCCCATGCCAGCGGCCACCAGCGTCTGCTGCGCCAGCACCGGCAGCCGTGTGCTGACATTCGAGATCAGCGAACTCAAAACCATGGAAAAAGGCGGCCGGGGCCTGATGCTGATCGACCTAGAAGCCAAAGACACCCTGGCGGGCGCAGCGGCCTACACCCGCAGTGTGAAGATCGAAGGCATCGGTCGAGGCGGCAAAGAGCGCGACGAAACGCTGGAGATCCGCAGCCTGAACAACGCCAAAGCAGCCCGAGCGAAGAAAGGCCGCGTGGCGGACTTGGGCTTCAAGCCGAACCGGGTGACGCGGGTGGAGTGAAGGCGCGGTCAGGTCTGCGTGGCGCTGACTGTTTTTTGAGCACGCTCCGCCAGCCCAGGCTGGACGCGGCATCGGGGACTTATCCCTGCACTTGTCCACAAACTTGGGCACGGCAGCTGGGGATACTTTGCGTTGGATCAGCCGAAATGAGAATGGTTCTCGATAAAATCGATCTGCTCCTTGAATTTGCTCCCGATGAACCTCGCTCAAGCCCCCTTGTCTGCCGTGCTGCGCGTGGCGCGGGTGCGTGTGCTTGCGGGGCAGGAAGCCCAAGCCCGGCAGCTGGAAGAGATTGGGTTTTTGCCTGGCGAGCCGGTGTGCGTGATGGCGCGCGGCTTGTGGGGTGGCGACCCGCTGGCGGTGCGGGTGGGTTTGTCCACCTTTGCTTTGCGCCGAGAAGAGGCCGCTTGCATCGAGCTGGAAGCGCCCGATGCGTGAGCAGCGCCTGCACCTGACGCCTCGCGGCACCTTGGTCGCGCTGGTGGGCAACCCCAATTGCGGCAAGACGGCGCTGTTCAACCGCCTGACGGGCAGCCGCCAGAAGGTGGCCAATTACGCGGGCGCCACGGTCGAAAAGAAAGAGGGCAGCTTGCCCATGCCCGAAGGCACCCCGTTGCGGGTGCTCGATTTGCCCGGCGTTTACAGCCTCTACCCCCGATCGGACGACGAACGCGTGGCCTGCGATGTGCTGTTGGGCCGCTTGCCCGGCGAAAAACGCCCCGATGCATTGGTGTGTGTGGTGGACGCCACCAATTTGCGCCGGGGTTTGCGTCTGGTCTTGGCCGTCAAGCGCTTGGGCCTGCCTTGTCTGGTGGTGCTCAACATGGCCGATTTGGCGGCGGGGCGTGGCCTGAAGATTGACCCCGAGGCACTGTCGAATGCCTTGGGTTTGCCGGTCGTCACCAGCGTGGCTGTTCACGCGGGGGGCGACGCCGCCATTCGCCAATGGTTGTTTGCCAGGCCGTGGACCTCGTGGTCACCTGTGCCAGAGGCGGCCGATGGCCCGCAGCTCAGCCAGGAGCACGATCGCATCGAGGCCGACCATGCGGTGGTGCAGGGCATGTTGCGCCGATTGGGTCTGGACTCGTTGGTGCCCGATGTGCTGAGCGACCGCATCGACCGTGTGGTGCTGCACCCATGGGCTGGGCCCGTGATTTTGCTGGCCGTGCTCTTCTTGGTGTTTCAAGCGGTGTTTGCCTGGGCGGTGGTGCCCATGGATTTCATCAAGGGGTGCACCGATGCCTTGGCCAACGCCGCTGTGCAGGCCTTGCCCGCTGGCTGGTGGCGTGATTTGCTGGTGCAGGGCCTGTTGGCCGGCATGGGCGGCGTGCTGGTCTTCTTGCCGCAGATCCTGATTTTGTTTTTCTTCATCTTGTTGCTCGAAGAGTCGGGCTACCTGCCACGCGCGGCGTTTTTGCTCGACCGCATCATGGGCGGGGTGGGGCTGTCGGGGCGCTCGTTCATCCCTTTGCTGTCGAGCTTTGCCTGCGCGGTGCCCGGCATCATGGCCACGCGCAGCATTGCCAACCGGCGCGACCGTTGGGTCACGATTTTGATTGCGCCCCTGATGACCTGCTCGGCCCGTTTGCCGGTCTACACCTTGCTGATCTCGGCTTTCATTCCGGCGGGCACCTGGCAGGGCATGCACCTGCAGGGCTTGGTCTTGCTGGGCCTGTACCTCACGGGGATTGCGGGCGGCATGGCGGTCGCCTGGGTGCTCCAGTGGCTCACCCGATCGGGGCGTCAGTCACGCCCTTTGATGATGGAGTTGCCGTCTTACCACTGGCCCACTTGGCGCAATCTGGCCATGGGTTTGTGGCAGCGGGCTTGGATTTTCTTGCGCCGCGTGGGCACGGTGATTTTGTTGCTGTCGGTGGCCCTGTGGTGGCTGGCCAGCTACCCTGCTGCGCCAGCGGGCGCCTTGGGTCCGGCCATCGAGCACAGCTATGCCGGCCAAATCGGTCATGCCCTGCAGGGGGTGTTTGCGCCCCTGGGCTTTAACTGGCAGATCAGCGTGGCGCTGCTGACAGGCATGGCCGCACGCGAAGTGGCCATTGGTGCGCTGGCCACGGTCTATGCTGTGGTGGCCGGAGACGGCGGGGCGGCCACTGCGCTGGCCCCGGTGCTGGCTGGGCAATGGAGCCTGGCCACGGGCATGGCGCTGTTGGCTTGGTACATCTTTGCCCCGCAGTGCCTGTCCACGCTGGTGGCCATCCACCGCGAAAGCGGCAGCTGGAAGCTGCCTGCCATCACCTTGCTGTACCAGTTGGCCTTGGCTTATGGCGCGGCCTTCGTCACCTTTCGGGTGGTGTCGCTCTGGGCCTGAGGCCTTGAACCCTCGAACCCTTGAACGGTATCAACCGGCGAACAAGGCAAACAACTCGCTTTTGAAGTGGATGCCCAGCCGGGCAAAGGCGCGGTTGCGGTAGGTCTTGACCGTGGGCAGGCTGACGCCCAGATCACGCGCGATGCCTTCTTGCGTCATGCCCGACAAAAGGCGTGCGCAGACGTCCCGCTCGCGTTCGGTCAGTGCGGGCGCCAGGCTTTGCAAGGGCTGCACCCAGTCGCTGGGGCTGCGCTTGCCCAGCCGGGGGCGCGTCAGCTCGATTTGCTTTTGCGCCAAGCTCAGCAAAGCCGGGGCCAGCGCCTCGAAGTCGGACAGTTGCCCATCGCTGAAAGGGCGCTGGTGGTCGTGCCGGTAAAAGTTGATCGCGAAGATCGCCGCGTTTTGCCGCTGCACAATCGACACCCGCTCGGCCATGCCGTGCGCTTCATAAACACGGGTACGGTGCGGCGCGGGCACTTCGGGGGCCGTGATGTGGCACAGCACCATGCCATCGGGCGCTGTGTCTTGCACGGCCAGGGTGCGGTCACTGCGGTAGGGGCCCGACAGGTAGGCGTTCCAGCATTCACGGGTGGTGTCGGGAATGCCCAGGCTGGACGACATGAAGCGGGTCGGATCGCAACCGCTGCCGGTTTGGTAAATCGAATAAGACGCCGCCGGCACCAGCGGCTGGACATGGCCCAGCAGCGAGGTTTCAAACTCGCGCTGCCCCATCAGGCCGATGAGGCCTTGCAGCACCTGAACGGGGCTGCTGGTACACGAGGGGGTCCATTGGCGCATGACTGAAAAAAGGGGCGGGTTTTCCTGTCATCTTAAGGGAGGACAGACAGCCCAAGCCCTTAGGAATACCCTAGGCCCATGCTGAATTTGCCGACGCCTCCTTTGAATTTTTTTGCTGATTTTTCCGTGCAGGTCGACAAGCCTCAGGAAGTTGGACAGACCCACCACGGCGTGCGCCGCCTGATCCCGATCTTGGGCGGTCAAGTGCAGGGCCAAGACTGGACAGCGCGCGTGTTGCCCGGTGGCGCTGATTTTCAGCTGATCGTCAACGAGCGCATGGCCGAGCTGGACGCGCGCTACACGATCGAGACCGATGGCGGTGATTTGATCTACGTGCAAAACCGTGCGGTGCGCACGGCTGCGCCAGACGTCATGGCCCGATTGGTGCGTGGCGAAGCGGTGCCGCCCGAGTTGGTTTACTTTCGCTGCAGCCCCAGTTTTGAGACGGCTTCGGCTTCTTTGCGCTGGATCACCGAGCGTTTGTTTGTGGGCACGGGTGCCCGCCATCCAGACCGCGTGGTCATGCGCTTGTTTGAAGTGGCCTGATCCGCTTTGAAGCGGTTTCAAGCCCCCATTCTTTCTTTGATTTTTGACATCTTTCTTTGGAGACATTCACCATGAAAACCGTTTTGAACCCCTTGACTTCTTGGAACCGCCGCCATGCCTTGTTGGCCGTGGGTTTGGCCGCCAGCGCTGTGAGCCTGGGCGTGCAAGCGCAAACCCAGTACCCCTCACGTCCAGTGCGCATGATCGTGGGCTTTCCGGCCGGCACAGGCCCAGACATCGTGGCGCGTTTGCTGGCGCAAAAGCTGTCCGAGGGCTGGGGCAATATGGGCGTGATCGTGGACAACAAGCCCGGTGCCGGTGGCCTGATCGCCGCCAGCGAAGCGGCCCGTGCCACGCCCGACGGCTACACGATCATGTTGGGCGAAACCGGCCAGCTGAGCATCGCTCCCAGCAGCTACAACAAACTGCCTTACGACCCGGTCAAAGACTTCGCCCCCGTGAGCCAAGTGGTCAGCGCCGACTTTGTGCTCTTGGTCAACCCGCAAAAAGTGCCCGCCAAAAACGTCAAGGAATTTGTGACCTGGACGCAGCAGCAAAAGGGCTTGTTCATGGCCACCTTTGGCGCGGGCACGCCCGGCCACTTTGGAGCGTTCATGTTTGGGGACGCGGTCAAGCTCAAGCCCGAAGCGGTGCACTACAAGAGCACGGGTGATGCGCTGGGCGGCCTGTTCAGTGGCGATGTGCAAGGCGTGTTCGCCAGCGTGGGTTTGGCTGCGCCCAACGTGAAGGCGGGCAAGTTGGTGGCCTTGGGCAGCACCGGTGCCACACGCACCGGCGCTTTGCCCGACGTGCCCACCATCAAGGAGCAGGGCTTCAACAACCTGGAGTTTTCATCTTGGTTTGGCATCGTGGCGCCATCCAAAGTGCCGGCCGACATCCTGGCCAAGCTGAGCGCCGACATCCAAAAAGCCGTCAAATCGCCTGAGACCAAAGCCAAGCTCGAAGAGTCGGGCTTTCGCGTGACCGGCACGAGCCGCGAAGAGTTCACGCGCATCATCGCGGCCGACACCGTGACCTGGGGCAAGGCCGTGGCCGCCACCGGTTTCAAGGCCGATTGATATATTTTGAAATAGATAAATAAAGGAGACCCGTATGAACTCGAAAACATGGCACCGCACTCTTCAAGGGGCGGGCGTTTTGTCGGCCGTGGGTGTGCTGGTCGCTTGCGGCACTTTGCCGGGTTCTTCTGTGACGCCCCTCAAGGCGGCCACGGGTGCTACTTTGGCCAATTGCTCGGCTTTGGTCTCCTCTTTGAAATTGGCCAACACCCGCATCGAGTCCTCTGCGCCGGTGGCCGCAGGGGCTGTCATGCAGGGCGACCGACCCGTGCCTGAGCACTGCCGGGTTTTGGGTCGCATGCACGAGCGCAAGGGCAGCGATGGGCGCGACTACGCCATCGGTTTTGAGATGCGTTTGCCCATGGCCTGGAACGGCCGGTTTTATTACCAAGGCAATGGCGGCCTGGACGGCTCGGTCCAGCCTGCTTTGGGCGCTTTGGGCGGTGGGCCGCTCACCGGCGCTTTGATGCAAGGCTTTGCGGTGATCAGTTCGGACGCAGGCCATTCGGGCCCGCAAACGACGGTGTTCGGCTTGGAGCCTCAAGCCCGACTGGACTACGGCTACCAAGCGGTTGAAAAGCTCACGCCCATGGCCAAGCAATTGATCGCGGGTGCTTATGGCAAAGGGCCTGACCGCTCCTACATTGGCGGCTGCTCCAATGGTGGGCGCCACGCCATGGTGGCCGCTGCCCGTGTGGGCGATCAGTACGACGGCTACCTGGTCGGTGCGCCGGGCTACCGTTTGCCTTATGCCGCGCTCACGCAAATCTGGGGTGCCCAGCAGTGGGCCACCATCGCCACACCCGGCGCAACGGTGAAGAACCCGATGAACCCGAACGGCACGCTGCCCGATCTGGCCAGCGCCTTCACCCCGCAAGAGCGCAGCACCGTGGCCAAAGCCATTGCCGAGAAATGCGATGCCCTGGACGGCGTGCGCGACGGCATGGTGCAGGCCACACAGGCTTGCCAGGCCCAATTCAACGTGCAAACCGATGTGCCCACCTGCACCGGCGAGCGCCATGGCGCGTGCCTGAGCACGGCGCAAAAGAACGTGATCGCCGGTGTGTTTGCTGGGGCCAAGACATCATCTGGCCAAGCGTTTTACGCCAGCTTTCCGTATGACATGGGCATCGCCGGGGCCAATTGGGGCACATGGAAGTTCATCGATTCATTGATCCGCGATCCGCTGGCCATCGGCACCATCTTCAGCGTGCCGCCTATGCCGCTCAAGCCGCTCCAAGAAAACGTCACAGCACGTCTGGCCATGTTCTCGGCCACCAACGACAGCTACCGTGAATCGGGCTGGTCGCTCATGACGCCGCCCGGAGAGGCCAACCCCGCCAACATGGCCGCCTTGCGTGCACGTGGCGCCAAAGTGGTGATGTACCACGGCGTGAGCGATGCGATCTTTTCGGCCGAAGACACCCGCCAGTGGGTCGAGCGCCTGAACCGCGTGAATGCCAACCCTGGCGCGGACTTTGCCCGCTACTTTCCGGTCCCCGGCATGAACCACTGCAGCATGGGCCCGGCCGCCGATCAGTTTGATTTGCTCGGACCGCTGGTGCAGTGGGTGGAGCAGGGCGTTGCGCCCCAGGCCGTGGTGGCCAGCGTGCGCGGCGCGGGCAATGCCGGTGGCGTGAACACCGAGCTGCCCGCCGATTGGTCGGCCAAGCGCACTCGGCCGCTTTGCGCTTACCCCACCGTCGCCACTTACAAGGGCAGCGGCTCGGTGGAAGACGCCAGCAACTTCAGCTGCCGTTGAAGTGAGCGGGGCCGCTCAACAGCGGCCCTTCAATCGCGTGCAGCGCAGGCTCAGCCCTGCGCGCCCAGAAGGTAATCCACCTTGCCGACTTCGACGCCGTTGTGGCGCAGGATGGTGTAGGCCGTGGTGATGTGGAAATACATATTGGGCAGCATCCAACCGGTGAGGTAGTCCTGACCTTTGAGGGTGCGTGTTTTGCCCGGCCCTGCGGGGAAGCTGATCTCTTTGTCCTCGGTGCCATCCAGCGCAGCGGCAGGCACGGTGGCGATGTAAGCCAAGGTTTTCTGGATGCGTTCTTGCAGTTGGGCGAGCGTGGTTTCGGTGTCGTCGAACTTGGGCGCTTCCACACCAGAGAGGCGGGCCACGCCGTTTTTTACGGCGTCGCAGGCTATCAGGATCTGGCGCGTGAAAGGCAGCATGTCGGGCGCCAGGCGGTAGGTGGTCAGTGCCGCAGGGTCGATTTTTTTGGCCTCGACGAATTGCTCGGCTTTGCTCAGGATGTGGCTCAGATTGCTCAGCATGCGGGTGCACACAGGCAAGCTGGCGCTGGACATGGAAATGGTCATGCAAGTCTCCGGTTGTGAAAGGTTCTGGCCAAGGATTGGCCCGTTATCGGGATTCTGGGGCGAGTTGGCTGCGCTCTTTTTGGTATTGGTCGTAGCGCGGCAAGCCCGTGCCAGGCGGCACAGACGTGCCCACCGCCTTGGCCCTTTCTTGAGCGCGAATTTCATCGTAAACGGCTTGGCTGGACGTCAGGCCACAGCCCGACAAAACGCTCAGGAGTGACAAGGCCATCAGGGCTTTGTGGATCATGGACATGTTTTGAAAAGCCTTGTCGTGGCTAAAGCCACCGACCTGCAACAACTAGAGAGGTCGGTCGGAAGCATCAGTGACGACATGGGGATGCCGATGGTCAACCGATTTCAGCAATCAGCTCGATCTCGACGCAAGCGCCCAGCGGGATCTGGGCCACGCCAAAGGCGCTGCGGGCGTGTGCGCCGACTTGGCGGCCAAAGACTTGGCCCAGCAGTTCGCTGCAGCCGTTGGTCACCAGGTGCTGCTCGGTGAAGTCGCCGGTCGAGTTGACCAGGCTCATCACTTTGACGATGCGCTTGATCTTGTTCAGGTCGCCCACGGCGGCGTGCAGCGTGCCCATCAGGTCAATCGCCACGGCACGGGCCGCTTGCTGGCCTTCGGCGGTGCTGATGTCTTTGCCCAATTGGCCGGCCCAGACTTTGCCGTCTTTCTTGGCGATGTGGCCGGACAGGTAAACCAGATTTCCGCTTTGCACAAAAGGCACATAGGCCGCAGCGGGCACAGCCACGGGGGGCAGTTCGATGTGGAGGGATTTCAGGGTGTCGTAAACGCTCATGGCAGGGGTCGTTCCAAGGGAAAAAAGAATGCGTTCAGCAGGGGCTGAACAACCGAAAAACAAGTCAGATTGTCGCCGAAGGGCCGAGGGTTCATTCGCCCACTGGCGCCACCGTCACGGCCACTTCCAGGGTGTGGGCGCCGCCGCCTTGCAGCACGCCGCGCAGCGGCGACACATCGGCAAAGTCGCGGCCCACGGCCAGGCGCACATAGTCCAGGCCCGGGCTGGCCAGGCCGCAGCGGTTGTTGGTGGGGTCCAGGTCCAGCCAGCCTTGGCTGGCGTGGCTGGCCAGTTCGGGCAGATACACCGAGGCCCAAGCGTGTGAGGCATCGCTGCCCACCAGGCGCGGCTGACCGGGGGGCGGTTGCGTGAGCAAATAACCGCTCACGTAGCGTGCGGGCAAACCCAGCGATCGCAAGCAGGCCAGCAAGATGTGCGCAAAGTCCTGGCAAACGCCGCGACGGTTTTCCAGCGCTTCGATCGCGGGGGTGTTGATGTCGGTGCTTTGCGAGGCATAGGTGAAGTCGCGGTGCATGCGCGCCGTCAGCTCCATGGCCGCTTGCATCAAGGGGCGGCCCGGGCTGAAGCTGCTTTGGGCATAGGCCAAAAACGCTTCGTGCACGGGGGCGTGGTGCGAGCCGAACACAAAGCCGTTGTTCACATCGGCGGGGTGGCCGCCCCGGTAGCGGAAATGCTCGCGCACCGACTCCCAGCTTTGCGACGAAGCAGCGGGTGCGATGGTCGAGGTTTGGAGTTCGCTGTAGGCACGCACCCGCAAGCCGTCGTGCGGGTTGTTCAGCGCCCAGTAGGCGCGGTGGTTGCAAAAGGCATCGATGTTGTGCTGCACCGTGGCAGCGGGCTCCACATCCAGTTGGTGCTGCAGCACGGTTTGGCAGGGCGTGTTGGCCGGTTGCAGGTGGGCCACATGCTGCGCGGTTTGCACTGCGGGGCTGTAGCTGTAACGGGTTTCGTGGGTGATGGCCAGGTGCATGGGGTCTCAAGCGCCAAAGCTGAAGCGGGCGTCGCCACTGTGGGTGAAAAACAGACCGCACAACTGGTCTGACACATGCCGTGCCGAGCTTTGGCATTCGGCCAGCGCCGCGTGCAAGGGCAGGGGGTGTTCGGCGCTGGCCAAGATGGCGTCGGCCGTGCAGTCCAGTGGCCACAGGGCTTCGGGCGTGAGGTCCACCAAACGCGGCACCACCGCGGCCAGGGGCACGGTGGCCCCATCGGCCAAGTTGCCCATGCGCAGCAAGCGCGAGCGCAAGGTGTGCGCCACCCAGCCCAAGGCGCGGGGGTTGTCTGGGTTGGTCACCAGCAGGTCCATCAGCGCTTGCGGGGTGCGGCTTTGCTGGTACTGCGCATGGAAGCTGATGGTGCTGTCAAACAGGTCCAGCACCGCGTCAAAGCCGGCCTGCTCGCCGATCAGGCCGCCTTGCACGGCGGTGCTCAGGGCGCTCGATAAAAATTCCAGTCGCTCGATGTGGCGGCCAATCGACAACAGGCGCCAGCCATCGTCGCGTGTCATGCGGTCGGTTTGTGCGCCGGTCAGGGCCGCCAGCATCTGGCTGGTCTCGGCCAGCAGTGCCTGGACTTCCACCGTGTCCTGCGAGTTGTCGCTGGCCACCGAATTGAAAAAGCGCGATTCGGCCTGCTCCAGCAAACGCCAGTGCTCGGGCGACAAACGCTCGCGCACCGAAGAGGCGGCCAAACGCACCGAGCGCAAATTGAAACCCACGCTGGTGGCCAGTTTGTTGTCCCACAGGCCCGCGATCAGCGAGCGCTCGAACACGCGGTGGGCTTGCACTGCGGCAGGCACGCCCGGGCGCACCAGGCCATGGCGTGTGGCCATGGCGGTGATGAAGTTCAAGAGCTGCGGCTGGTTCTGGTTTTCGCTGTTCAAAATTTCCAGGCTCAGGCGCACCAAGCGCAGCGTGTTTTCGGTGCGCTCGGTGTAGCGGCCCATCCAGAACAGGTTCTCGGCGGCGCGGCTGGTGACCAGGCGCTGGCGCTGGGCCAGCACGCTGGCCGAGGGTTGGGTCGATTCGGCTTTGGGCACGCTGATGGGGGCATTGGCTGGCGAGGTGACTGGCGAAGTGACTGGCGAAGCGGCGGTCTCGGTCGCTTTGGCTTGCACCCACACATCGGCACTGCTGCCGCCGCGTTGCATGGAGGCAATGCCCGCGCGGGTGCCCAGCCGGGCCAGACCGCCGGGCAGCACTTGCCAGCCGCCTTGGGCATCGGCCACGGCGAACACGCGCAGCACCACCGGGCGCGATTCGATCGCGGGCTGGCCATCGGCCTGCACCTGCCATGTGGGCTGGTGCGACAGCGGCAACCACGACTGCAAGGTGTAGGCATCGGGGTCACGCAGGATGCGCCCAGCCCATTCGTCTTGCTCGCGGCGGCTCAGTTGGTGGCCCAGCACCGGCTCAAAACTGTGACGGTCGGTGTGGTAGGGGTAGGTGGGTTTGATCACACAACCCTGGATGCGCGGCAGCACATCTTGCAGGGCCGCCGCTTCGCCACACCACCAGCTGGGAATGGCGGGCAATTGCAGCTCTTGTCCCAATAAATCCCGCGCCAGTGCAGGCATGAAGCCCAGCAGCGCGTTCGACTCCAAAAAGCCCGAGCCCGGCGTGTTGGCCACCAACACATGGCCGCTGCGCACCGCTTGCAACAGACCGGGCACACCCAGGGTGGAGTCGGCACGCAGCTCCAGCGGGTCCAGCCAGTCGTCGTCCACACGGCGCAAAAGGCCGTGCACCGGTTGCAGGCCCTGCAGGGTTTTGAGGTAGAGCTTTTCGTCGCGCACCGTCAGGTCGTTGCCCTGCACCAGGCTCAGGCCCAGGTAGCGGGCCAGGTAGGCGTGCTCAAAATAGGTTTCGTTGTAAGGGCCGGGGGTGAGCAGCGCGATGTGGGCCGAGGCCCCTGCCGGGCTGCGGGCCTTGAGCCCATCGATCAGGGTGCGGTAGGTCTCGGCCAGGCGCTGCACCGGAAAGCCTTCAAAAGCCTTGGGGAACTGGCGCGAGACGATGAGGCGGTTTTCCAGCAAATAACCCAGGCCCGAAGGCGCTTGTGTGCGCTGCGACAAGAGCCACCAGCAGCCGTCTGGCCCACGGGCCAAGTCAAACGCGGCCAGCGACAGGTAGCGGCCACCCACGGGCGGCACACCGTGCATGGCGGGCAGGTAAGCGGGGTGGCCTTGAATCAGCGCCGCAGGCAAATGGCCATCGAGCACCAGTTTTTGGGGGCCGTAGGCATCGGCCATGATGCGTTCGAGCAATTGCATGCGCTGCAAAACGCCAGCTTCGATCTGCTGCCAGTTGGCCTTTGGCACCATGAGCGGGAAGAGGTCGAGCGACCAGGGGCGCTGCGGCTGGTCGGCCGCGGCATAGACGTTGTAGGTGATGCCGTTGTCGCGCACTTGCCGCTGCAAGTTGCCCATGCGCAGCCCCAATCCGTCCAGGCCTTCGCTGCCCAGATGCTGGACGAAGGTCTGCCAGGCTTCACTCATCTGCGCCGGGTCTTGGGGCGATGGCGCCGCCGTGTTGGTCGATCCGCGCAGCTCGTCCCAATGCCCCGCGGGCGCCGCCAGAGCCTGGTGCGCCAACCAAGTCATGGCTTGTGCATCCAGGTTTTCAGAGCGGCTTTCGCGGGATTCATTCATGCGGCCATTGTCGCTCAGGCTTTGCGCAAATCCAGGGTGTATGGGAACTCTGGGCTGGCGTGCAGGGTCACGTTGGGGCCGAGGGCCGCCAGTTGCTTCATGGCGCCGGGCGTGTGGCCCATGCGGAAGAAGCGCGACAGGCGTCGGCTTTCAGCCTCGTAGGCGTTGACCGGGAAGGTGTCGTAGTTGCGACCTCCAGGGTGGACCACGTGGTACTGACAGCCGCCCAGCGATCGCTTCATCCAGGTGTCCACCAGGTCCACCGTCAAAGGCGCATGCACACCGATGCTCGGGTGCAGCGAGGACGGCGGGTTCCAGGCTTTGTAGCGGACGCTGGCCACGTACTCGCCCACCACGCCGGTGGGCTGCAAGGGCAGGGGCTTGCCGTTGACAGTGACGGTGTGGCGCGAAGGGTTGATGCCGGTCACGTGCACCTCGATGCGCTCGAGCGACGAGTCCACATAGCGGGCGGTGCCGCTTGCGCCGTTTTCTTCGCCCATCACGTGCCAAGGCTCCAGTGCATTGCGCAGGGTCACCACCGCGCCATCGACTTTGACTTGGCCGACCAGCGGGAAGCGGAACTCGAAATGCGGCGCGAACCAACTTGGGTCAAAGTGAAAGCCCGCATCGCCCAGCTCGGTGAGCACGTCGTCAAAGTCCTTGTGGATCCAGTGCGGCAGCATGAAGCGGTCGTGCAGCTCGGTGCCCCAGCGGGTCACGGGGGCTGCATAAGGCGCGTCCCAGAAGCGGGCCACCAGGGCGCGCAGCAGCAACTGCTGCACGATGCTCATGCGGGCGTGCGGCGGCATCTCAAATGCGCGCAGCTCCAAGAGGCCCAGACGCCCGGTGCTGCTGTCGGGTGAGTACATCTTGTCGATGCAAAACTCGCTGCGGTGCGTGTTGCCGGTGACGTCGATCAGGATGTTGCGCAGGGTGCGGTCCACGATCCAGGGCGGCATGTCGGCGCCGTACTTCTGGCGGTTGCGCATGATCTCGCGCAGCGCGATTTCCAGCTCATAGACCTGGTCGTTGCGGGCCTCGTCCACGCGCGGAGCCTGGCTGGTGGGGCCGATGAACATACCGGAAAACAAGTAGCTCAAAGACGGGTGGTTGTGCCAATACAGGATCAAGCTGGCCAGCAGTTCGGGGCGGCGCAAGAAGGGGCTGTCGGCGGGCGTGGCGCCCCCCATCACCATGTGGTTGCCGCCGCCGGTGCCGGTGTGGCGGCCATCGGTCATGAATTTTTCGGCGGACAGGCGCGTCTCAAAGGCCGCTTGGTACAAAAACTCGGTGTGGTCGACCAGCTCGGCCCAGTTGTGGGCCGGGTGGATGTTGACCTCGATCACGCCGGGGTCGGGCGTGACCTGCAGCAGTTTCAGGCGCGGATCGCGTGGTGGCGGGTAGCCTTCCATCACCACCCTCATGCCCAGCTTCAAGGCGGTGGCTTCCACCGCGCTCACCAGGGCCAGGTAGTCCTCCAGACGCGCCAGCGGCGGCATGAAGACATACAAGACGCCAGACTTCTCACCTTTTTTCAGGGCATCGGCCTCGACCTTGGGGCCGTTGGCGCGGTTCGGGTCGCGCACTTCCACGCACAAAGCGGTGCGCACCACCGACGGGTCCGACTCAAAGCGCTTGGCCGCTTGCGCAGGCACAGCCTGGCTGCTGTGTCGGGTTTGCAGTGTGATGGGCGCGGCAGGCAGGGCGGTGCGGGCCGTGAGGTGCGGTGAAAAAGGGTCCTGCTCGATCATGTGCAAGCGGTCGGTGGGGGCAGACCATGGCAGGGAGTCCAGCGGCAAGCGCCAGCCCATGGGCGAGTCGCCTGGCATGAGGTACATGCGCTCTTCACGCAAGAACCAGCGGCCCGTCTCCCACGAGGAGATGGCCGGGTTGCCGGTGTCCAAAGGTTGCAGGGGCAAGACATAGCCCACCTCTTGTTCCAAACCTTGGCTGAAGACGCGGCGCAGGCGGTTGCGCTCCATCTCATCGTCCAGGCGTGCATCGAACGGGTCCACGTTGACGGGCAGACGGCGTTCGCGCCAGAGGTAGTACCAAGCGTCTTCGTGGCCGGGCAGTACGGTTTGGCTGCCCAAGCCCAGCTGCTCGGTCAGGCCCAGCATGAAGCGTTTGGCATCGGCGCTGGTGTAGTGGCTGGGCTCGCGCTCTTCGGCAAAGGCCGCGGGGTTGTGCCAGCAGGGCTTGCCGTCTGCCCGCCAATAGATGCTCAGCGCCCAGCGCGGCAGCTGCTCGCCGGGGTACCACTTGCCTTGGCCGAAATGCAAAAAGCCGCCTTGGCCGTATTGCTGGCGCAGCTTGTGCACCAGCTCGGTGGCCAGGCCCCGTTTGGTCGGGCCCAAGGCGTCGGTGTTCCATTCGGCGGCATCTCGGTCTTGGGTGGCCACAAAGGTGGGCTCGCCGCCCATGGTCAGGCGCACGTCTTGGGCCAGCAGTTGGGCATCCACCTTGTCGCCCAGGCTCAACACATCGGCCCATTGTTCTTCGGTGTAAGGCTTGGTCACGCGGGGCGATTCGTGGATGCGGGTCACCTTCATTTCGTGGCTGAACTCGACCTCGGCCTTGTCCATCAGGCCTTCGATTGGGGCGGCCGCCGAGGGCTGCGGTGTGCAGGCCAGCGGAATGTGGCCTTCACCGGCCAGCAGACCCGAGGTCGGGTCCAGTCCCACCCAGCCTGCGCCGGGCAGGTAGACCTCGCACCAGGCGTGCAGGTCGGTGAAGTCGACCTCGGTGCCGCTGGGCCCATCGAGCGATTTCACATCGGGGGCCAGCTGGATCAAATAGCCCGACACAAAACGGGCCGCGATGTTCATGTGGCGAAACAGCTGCACCAAAAGCCAAGCCGAGTCGCGGCAGGAGCCGCTTTTCAGGGTCAGCGTTTCCTCGGGCGCTTGCACGCCCGGCTCCATGCGGATGGTGTAGCGGATGTCTTGGTGCAGGCGCTGGTTGATCTGCACCAGGAAATCGATCGTGCGCTGGCGCTTGCGGTCCAGGCTGCACAGGTATTTCTTGAACTTTGGGGTCTTGTTTTCTTTGACCAGGTAAGACTGCAGCTCTTCCTTGACCACATCGGTGTACTTGAAGGGCACTTCCTCGGCCGAGGGCTCCAAAAAGAAGTCGAAGGGGTTGAACACGGCCATTTCGGTGACCACGTCCACCGTGACCTTGAATTGGGTGGTTTTCTGGGGAAAGACCAAGCGTGCCTGGTAATTGGCAAACGCATCTTGCTGCCAGTTGATGAAATGTTCTTCGGGCTCGACTTTCAGGCTGTAGCTCAGGATGCGGCTGCGGCTGTGGGGGGCAGGGCGCAGGCGGATGACTTGGGGGCCCAGCTGAACAGGACGGTCGTAGGTGTAGTGGGTGACGTGGTGCAGGGCAACGTGTATCGACATATTTCTAACAGCGCAACAGGGGCTGCACGCATGACAAGTGCAGCTTGGGCTTTTTAAACTAGCAAGACACGCGCCAGGCCAGACGCTGGCGCCCCACAACAGCCATTCAGGGAGGCTGAAGATGCACAACCTGCGCTGGGCCCGGGGCTTATCGCCTGTGTTGCTGGCCTGGTGCGCTGGGGTGGCGGTGCAGTTGCAGCAAGTGGCGCTGTGGTCTGCGTCCAGTTATGCGGTCACGTTTGCCGCCACCTTTGCGGCCCTGGCTGGGCTGGCGCTGCGGGGGCGTGGGCATTCACGGCGCTTTGGCGCATGGCGGCCAATGGCTGTGTGTGGCGCGGTTGGCGTGTTGGCTTTTGTTGTCACCGCAGGCCATGCGCTACTCAAGGTGCAGGCCATCGATCCCGCTCTGGAGGGCCAAGACCTGGTCTTGGTGGGCGTGGTGCAGGCCATGCCGCAGCGCCAAGACATCGGCTGGCGCTTTCGCTTTGAGGTGGAAACGGCCCACCGGGTGCAAGGCGGTCAAGCGGTGCGTGTGCCCCGCCACGTCTATTTGGGCTGGTATGGCCAAGACGGCGTGAGCGACAGCGGCTGGAACCTGTCGGCCCTGCCCGAGCCGGTGCAAGCCGGTGAGCGCTGGCGCTTACGCGCACGCCTGAAGGCCCCGCATGGCAACATGAATCCACGCGGCTTTGACTACGAACTGTGGCTGTGGGAGCAGGGCATGGGCGCCACAGGCACCGTGCGCACAGGCGCAGCCCACCCACCGCCAGAGCGCCTGGCACAAACCTGGGCGCACCCGGTGGAGTGGTGGCGGCAAAGCGTGCGCGACCGCTTGCAAAACCGCCTGGCGCCTGAGCATGCCGGCGTGGCGGGCATCGTGGTGGCGCTGGTCACAGGCGATCAAGCGGCCATTGACCGCAGCCATTGGGACGTGTTCCGCGCCACCGGCGTGGCGCACCTGATGAGCATTTCGGGCCTGCACGTGACCATGTTCGCCTGGCTGGCTGCCCTGGCGGTGGCTGGGTGCTGGCGGCAGTCGGCGCGGTGGGGGTTCAAGGGTGCATTGCGCTGGCCTGCGCCGAAGGTGGGGGCCGTGGCGGGGCTGGGCTTGGCGGTTTTGTATGCGGTGTTCAGCGGCTGGGGCGTGCCCGCGCAGCGCACCGTGTGGATGCTGGGCGTGGTGGCGCTCTTGCGCCTGTCGGCCAGGCAATGGGCGGCGGGTCAAGTGTGCCTGTTGGCTGCAGCCGTGGTGTTGGCGCTGGACCCTTGGGCGCTGTTGCAGCCCGGTTTTTGGCTCAGTTTTGTGGCGGTGGCGGTGCTGCTGTGGACCGATCAACGCAGCGCGGTTGTGCACCGCTTGGGTGCCAAAGAAGGTGCGCCGTGGTGCCCCGCATGGGTGCGTTCATGGGTTGGGCGGCTGTGGGGATTGTTGCGCGAGCAATCGGTGGTCACGCTGGCGCTGGCGCCATTGTGTTTGCTGTTTTTCGGGCAGGTGTCGTTGGTGGGTTTGCTGGCCAATCTGGTGGCCATTCCGTGGGTGAGTTTTGTGGTCACGCCGCTGGCCATGTTGGGCGTGCTATGGCCGGGTCTGGCCGTGTGGGCCGCATGGGCGCTCGAACCCTTGACCGCCTTGCTGGTGTGGCTGGCCGCTTGGCCCGCAGCCAGTGTGCAACTGGCATTGCCGCCTGGGGGCTTTGCCCTGCTGGCGCTGGTGGCGGCGCTCTTGTGGGTCTCGGACTGGCCCCGATCCTGGAAGCTCGCCAGCCTGTCTTTGCTGTGGCCTGCACTGTTTTGGACGGCGCCTCGTCCCGCATTGGGAACTTATGAATTGCTCATCACCGATGTGGGGCAAGGTAACGCTGTTTTGGTGCGCACGGCCAAGCACAGCTTGCTCTACGACGCGGGGCCGCGTTATTCGGCCGAGAGCGACGCGGGGCATCGGGTGCTGGTGCCTTTGCTGGCGCAGACGTCCGAAAAACTCGATGTGCTCATGCTCAGCCACCGCGACAGCGACCACACCGGTGGCGCCGCGGCGGTGCTGGCCATGCAGCCGCAGGCTGGGCTCATGTCCTCGTTGGAGGCTTCGCATCCTTTGTGGGGCATGGCCCGGACGAAGCAACTTTGCCAGCGTGGCCAGCGCTGGGCATGGGACGGTGTTCAGTTTGAGGTGCTGCACCCGACAGTCGGGGCGCTTGATGGGGCAGAGCCTCTGGCCAAACCCAATGCTTTGAGCTGTGTGCTGCGCATCAGCGACGGGGCGCGCTCGGTGCTGCTGGCCGGCGACATCGAAGCGCCGCAGGAGCGGGCGCTGGTGGCCGCTGGTCTGGACCCGGTGGACCTGCTCTTGGTGCCGCACCACGGCAGCAAGACCTCGTCCACACCCGAATTTTTGGCGGCTTTGCAGCCGCGGCTGGCGCTGGTGCAAGCGGGTTACCGCAACCGCTTTGGGCATCCTGCGCCTGCGGTGGTGGCGCGGTATCAGGCCTTGCACATCCGTTTGATCGACAGCCCCCACTGCGGCGCAGCCACTTGGCGCAGCGATGCGCCCGAGCAGGTCGTTTGCGAGCGCGAACGTTCCCGCCGCTATTGGCGCCACGCACCGCCTTGACGCGGGTCAAGTGCGATTGGTATGCATCTTGCTATCCTTTGCTCAGGAGTAATGAGCTATGCGCCAATTTGACGAGATGTACAGCCGCTTGCCTGCTGCGGGCGATGCGGGCGAGGTGAGAAAACACTACGAGGCTTATGCCCGTTGGTTGCAGGCGCAAGACCCCCAGACCATGGCCGCTCGCCGCGAAGAAGCCGAGATGATCTTTCGCCGCGTGGGCATCACCTTTGCGGTCTATGGTGACAAAGACGAAGACGGCTCGGGCACCGAGCGTTTGATCCCTTTTGATCTGATCCCCCGCGTGATCGCCGCCCAAGAGTGGAAGAGCATGGAAGCCGGTTTGGTGCAGCGCGTCACGGCGCTCAACCGCTTCATCCACGACGTTTACCACGACCAAGACATCCTCAAAGCGGGCGTCATCCCGCGCGAGCAGATCGAAAACAACGCCCAGTTCCGCCCCGAAATGGTGGGCGTGGATGTGCCCAACAACATCTATTCACACATCAGCGGCATCGACATCGTGCGCGCCCCCGACAGTGCGGGCAATGGCGAGTACTACGTGCTCGAAGACAACCTGCGCGTGCCCAGTGGCGTGAGCTACATGCTGGAAGACCGCAAGATGATGATGCGGCTGTTCCCCGAGTTGTTCAGCCAGCACCGCGTGGCCCCGGTGGCGCACT
>JACCDH010180360.1_pt1 | contig 19836 bp, 17 predicted proteins | sample 7442481 | NCBI WGS metagenome assembly JACCDH01 (sample SAMN15323433, study PRJNA562643) | freshwater metagenome | isolation source: river surface water | place: USA:Blue River Watershed | collected 2017-08-15 | reverse complement strand
CATGACGACGCACGAAACCACTGCCGCCACCGCTGCTGCAATTGACCCCGTTACCGCTACCGATGCCGCCGCTCACGTGGAGCCAACCGGCGTCCTGCACAACCCAGAAACATGGCTGATCGTCGCGTTCCTGCTGTTCTTCGCCCTGTTCGCGAAGTTCGTGCTACCGATGATCCTCAAAGCCCTCGACAAACGTTCGGACGATATCCGCTATCAGCTCGAGCAAGCCTCGCGCCTGCGCGCCCAAGCGGAAGCCCTCCTCGCCAGCTATCAGGCCGAGCGTGCCGAGAAAGAAAAAGAAGCCGAAGCCATCATCGACGCCGCTAAGCGCGACGCCGCTGCCCTTCGCGCCCGCGCCAATGCAGACCTCACGCAAGCCTTGGAACGCCGCAGCCAGCAAGCGCTGGATAAAATCGCTCGTGCCGAGCAAGAAGCCGTTGGCTTCATCCGCACCCAGATGATCGATGTGGCCACCCAAGCGGTGCGCACCCTCGTCACCACCCAGCTGGATGGCAACGCCGAAGACCCTGCGATCGCACGCGCCATCAGCGCGGTTGAAAAGCAACTCCACTAAGGTGCGATTCCTCGCCCTCAGCCTTGCGCTGTTGCTGCCAATTTCTCACGCGTATGCAGGTGCATGGGTGCAACCCAAGGGCCGCGGGCAATTCATCCAGCAATTTTCCTACTACACCAACAACGAATATTTCGATTTCGAAGGCGTGCGCACCAGCCAGTCGCGCTTCACCAAATACGAGTTCCAGCCCTATGTTGAATATGGCCTGCTCGACAACCTCACCATTGGCGCAACGGGCTACGCCCAGCGCGTGCAGCAGTCCGGCGAGAATAACAGCGGCATCGCTGACCCCGAATTTTTCGCCCGCAGCGTGCTCTGGCAAAACGACGTAGAACGCATCAGCATCCAGCCGCTCATCAAATTCAAAAGCCAATTCGAAAGCCACGGCACTCCGCGCGGCGGCAGCAAAAGCACCGACATGGAGCTCTCCCTGCTCTATGGCAAGAATCTGCACATCGTCAGCGACCGTGACTATCTGGACATGCGCGCTGCATATCGCTATCGCAGCGGCCGCCTCAACAACCAACTCCGTTCCGACGCCGCACTCGGCCTCGCCGTTGCGCCCGCGTGGTGGGTCATTCCCGCCATCCGCACCATCACCGCCACCACCATGGAAGACAGCGCCAGCTTCAGCGAAAATGGCGATCAGGATTTCGACCTCACCAAAGCAGAAATCACCATCCTGCATGAATACGCCCCCAGCAAAAGCGCAGGCCTCACCCTATTCAGCCATGTCATGGGCGCACAAACTGGCAACGGCATGGGCGCCGTCCTCAGCCTAAGCCAAGGGTTCTGAACATGGCCGCGCAACGCCTTGGTGATATTCTGGTTGCGCACGGTGCCATCAGCCGCGAGACACTCGAAACGAACCTCGCTTCCTTACGCGGCAAGCTCGGCCAATTCCTCGCCGCCCGCAACCTCATTTCTGGTCAAAGCCTAGCCCGCAGCTTGGCCGAACAACATCAAATCCCCTTCGTGGATTTTACCCTCGCCCCGCCGGATAGCAGCCTTTTCTCTCCGCGCGATTTGGCGCATTACCACAGCCATCGCTACGTGCCCTATGCCAAAAGCGCGGGCAAACTCACCTGCGCCACGCCCGAACCAAGCGAGGATCTACGCGCCCTGTTATCCGCGCATTACGCCACGCCTGTCACCCTCGTCGCCACCGGCCCTTACGATCTGGCGTCTTATTTTGCCACCACCGCCGCCACCGCTTCCACCCGTCAGGCACGGCTTGGCTTGCGGCGCAAACATCCGCGCTTAACTGCGGATAAAACCCTTTTCCCCCACCAAATGCGCGCCATTGCCCTTTGGGCGCTACTGCCCGCCGCAGGCATGTCACTCGCGCCAAACGCCACATGGCAGCTCATGCTGCTGGCCTGTAACCTGTTTTATTTTCTATCGCTCTACATGAAGCTCCAGCTCTTCACCCACGGCCACGCCCAGCGCAAAATCAACCAGCGCACGGAGCCCGCCCTACTCGCTAAAATGGCCGAAACGCCTAGCGAATCACTGCCCATCTACAGCATCCTCGTGCCGCTTTATATGGAATCCGAAACCGTGATCACGCGGCTCATCCAAAGCCTCGCCGCGCTCGATTACCCGCCCGAAAAACTCGACATCAAACTCATTTGCGAGGCGTCGGACACCGCCACCATCGCCACCTTGAAGGCGCTCAAGCCGCCCGCCACGATGGAAATCATCGCCGTGCCGCCTTCTTCGCCGCGCACCAAACCCAAAGCCTGCAATGTGGCGCTACAAACCATCCGCGGTGAATTTTTGGTGATCTACGATGCCGAAGACCAACCCGCGCCCGACCAGTTAAAACGCGCCGTTGCCGCCTTCGCCATGGCCGGAAAAACCGTCGCCTGTTTTCAGGCCGCCCTCAACTATTATAACCGCGACGAAAACCTCCTCACCCAACTCTTCGCCATCGAGTATAGCAGCCTGTTCAACCTGCATCTGCCCGCGCTGGAGCGCCTGCGCACCCCCATCCCCTTGGGCGGCACCAGCAACCATTTGCGCGTTTCCGCCCTTCATGAAGTCGGCGGATGGGACGCCTTTAACGTCACCGAGGACGCCGATCTGGGCATCCGCCTTGCCTATTTCGGCTTCCACACCCGCGTGCTTTCCTCCCTGACACTGGAGGAAGCCCCCATCACCCTGCGCGCATGGCTAAAGCAGCGCACACGCTGGGTGAAAGGCTATATCCAAACATGGCTGGTCTATATGCGCGACGCCGCAGAACTGAAACGACGCCTCGGCGGCCCCGCCTATTATGGCTTTCAGTTTTTCGTCGGCGCGCCCGCCCTCACCTTCTTGCTTGCCCCTGTTTTCTGGTTCATTTGCGCGGCATCCATTTTCGGCATCATCCCCGCCCATCTTTACACATTCACCCAGCTTCTCTGCGTCATTGCCCTGTTCGGCGGGTTCCTCAGCAGCCTGCTTTTCGCACGCGCGGTGCTGGTCATCGAACGTTGGCATCACATGCGCCGCGCCATGTTGGTCTATCCCTTTTACTGGCTGCTGCATTCCATCGCCGCGGGCTGCGCGCTATATGAACTGGCGACAAAGCCGCATTATTGGGCAAAAACGCAGCATGGCGTCAGTCGAATCCTTCGCACCACTTGACTCACCCAACCGGCCAGATAAACTACCCCCATGAGCACCACACCCCGCGTACGCATTTACCAACCCGCAAAAACAGCCATGCAGTCTGGCAAAGCCAAGACGCACCACTGGCTGCTGGAATTCGAGCGCCCAGCCCCCGCCGCGCCGGATGCGTTGATGGGCTGGAACACCATGTCCGACACCTCCACACAGGTAAAACTCACCTTCGCCACGAAGGAAGACGCCGTGGCCTACGCCACCGCCAAAAACCTGCCCTTCACGGTGAAAGAGCCGCAAACCTCCAGCGTCGCCCCCAAGGCGTATGCAGAGAATTTCAGCGCAAACCGCCGCCACGCGTTCGAAGCCAACAGCTAAAACGCTTCAGTTTGGCATAAAAATCCGCACTTCTTCCCCGCTATTGTCATAAATCTGTCATAAATCTGGCGTATAGTGTATACTACACGCTGTAGAAAATCAGCGACGCGACAGAAGAAGGAGCAACCATGAAACGCTTTACCGTCCCTTGCGATTTTAACGGCGTCAAACAACCGTTCCATGTCTATATCGGCGAACCCCATCCCAAAAAGCACCCGCTGCAATTCCAAGGCTGGTGGCTCTCGTCCGAGCGCGGCGGCAACATCCCTCAGGACGTGATGGACAGCTTCGAAAAGCTCTTCAAAATCAGCCAAGAGAACGAAGTCTCGTTCGAAGATCTTTGCGTCTATGCCCTAGGCGCAGCGCAGCAGGAACAATCGGAATCCGGCAGCTAAGGCACGATGGCCAATACCCCCCACATCACTGGCGAAGAAAATTTCGAGCAGCATCTCGGCGCGATCGATGAAGCGCTTGCCAAAGCACGCCTTGAACTTGGGGCAATGACAGAATCTGCCTCCGCCGCCAATGGCGCCACGGACGCTTCCGCCCCCGACTATTCGCTCCACGAAGTAGCCGGCGTTGGCCGTTATGCCGTCGTGCGCAAAACTGGCTGGCGCCCGCTGCTGAACGTCATTCACACGCCCGAAGCCAATATCGATTTCTCCGCTACCCTATATCCCGCATTCGACGGCATCATTGGCGAGCAATTCCCAAGCCCCTATCTGCTCGACCCGATGAACGACAAGTTCAATTCCTACAAGCATCTGCGCGACAACATCGCCGCCGTGCGTAACTTCCTGATGGAAACCTACTACGTCGACACCCCAGCAGGCATGACGCCAGAAAAAGCAAAACAATCGCTGTCTGAAATCGCGGATTACGTCGGCAAAGGGCTCAACAACAACTACCTGTTCCTCGGCGTCATCCCCAACCACCATCTGGGCAAGCCGTTCATCTCCATCAACGAGGCCTGCGCCACCGGCGGTGCCGGCGCGCAATATCTCTACGAAAAAATTCTGGAGATGCATCGCCAGTCCAGCTGGATGCGGCCGTTCGCTGCCGTCATTGCCCTGTTCGGTGGCCACACCCCGCCGGATTGGATGCCCCCCCCCGCCCACGAAACCGAATTCACCACACTATTCTCTGACGAAATCACCCATGCCCAAGCAGGCGCAGCGCACGATGCTGTGAACAAACAAACCGCCAGCGTGGCCGAGCTAGAAGCCGCCCGCCAGCGCCTTATCGACAAGCACCAGCTCAGCACCGTCGCCACCGACCTGAACATGATGGGCGACCAGTTGGTATACAACGCGAGCAACATGCAAAACGTGGCGCAGCTCAGCGAACCCGTCCGCCGCGACGCCATCGAAATCGCCAAGGATATCTTGAAAAAACTACGCTTCTCGCTGGGTGACATTACCATCAAAAATGGCCTAAACCTGCCCCCGTCGGATGATGCTTCCGCACTGGGCGCCATCAAAGGCGTCTCCCTGATTTACGAACGCATGCTCGGCTGGGCACGTGGGATCGACCCGCATATCATGCAGCACCCGTCCGTTCTGGCGGCCACACAGGCCATCGGCCAAATGGGCTACCTTGCAAAAATGGAAGCGCTGCGCATGGCCAAGCTGTGCGGCAACGAAAAGCTAGCCGGCGAAATCACCACCCAAATGGCCAGCGTCCCCGCCTCCTACCGCACCGCGTCCGACGCCAAATTCGCAGGCCTTATCGACAAGATCGAATCCGGCATCAACGTCCTGATGACGCGCGTGCAAACCATCAATGGCCCCAACGCCATGATCGGCCATTCCGCCTCTAAGGAAGTTGGACAAAGCATCAACCAAGCCCCGACCGCAGGCCTTGGCCAACAAGCCACTTCCAGCGGCCACACCACGAATAACGACGCCGCCAAGCGCAACGCCGAACTAGTCGCGGCCGAAAACGCATTTCAGCAAACGCAAGCCGCCCGCATCCAACAGCAAAATGCCCGTGCCCGCATGACGGATGGAAACGCCGCCGTTACCACCAGCGCGCCTCGCCGCGGTACCCCGCGCCAAACCACCACAACCACCACCAGCAAACCAAGCTTCACCAGCACGAGCACCACTGCCCCCAATTTCACGGGCACCACCAGCACACAGCAAGCCAACGCGCTGCGCCAAGCCCAGCTTCAGCGCGAAAAGGAAGAACACGACGCTCAAGAGCGCCAACGCATCGAGGCACAGCGCATCCAGCAACTGCAAGCACAGCAAAAAGCCGCCGCCAAAGCCGCAGCAATGAAAATTGATCCCTCCATGCTCAAAGGCTTCCAAAGCGCCACCAACACCAAAGGCATGGGCCCTGTCGTCACGGCAAAAAAGCCAATCGTGCCCGTGGCCGAAAAACCAGTGCCAACAAACGGTACAACGGTGAAATCCCCCACCGACAAAGACCCCTTCACCCCGCCCACAGGGCGCGGCGGCAGAGGCATCTAACCTTCAACAGAAACTACGCGCGCGTTAACACCACGTGGCCAGCATCCACCGTGCTGTTCAGCGTGCCATTCACTGGCCGCTTTGGCCCACACGGGCTATTATCCAGCCCCACACAAGGGCTGGATTGCGGAACAACCTTCTCGTCCGAGCAGGCCGACAATGCAACCAAGGTGCACACCGCAAGATATGCCAATAATTTCGTGCGCATAATTACCCTCGTTTAACGCTTGTTTGCTTCGTAGACGCTGGATTTCCTTGGTGGACATTGGCCGTGAACCCGCCACCAGACGCCTGCTGCTTGGAATGCAGAATCTGCTCCAGCTTACCAGAGCTGTCAAGACCAACCATCGCGTTCGAAAGCTCGCTTGCGATACGCTCCACCACATCCGTGAAGCGCTTGGCGATATAAATCAAAATCAAGAACGTCAGCAGATCCAGAATATCAACCGGAAAAGGCTGACACCCACCCACTACAGAATTGGCAGGAGAGAGCAAACATTCCAAAGAGCCCTGATAGTCCATATCCCCAGTGATGACATTATGAGGAGGATTCTTATCTCTATAACGCCAGAACGCCATACTGTTCACCGAACCAGAAATATTCTGGAACTTTGTCCAACATAACTCCGCTCCAAGCACATCCTTCGCCGCACCTTCCATCAACACAATGAAGAACGACATAAACGTGAACAGCAAAATAGGCCGAAGCGACAGGTTAATCAGCGCATTCAGCCACGCGATGAACATGTTTTTCGTGCGGTCGAACAGCAAGAAAATGAAGAAAATAGGTGCCAAGCCAAGCACCAGCGCGCGCGCCACGAACGCAATCGCATAAACCTGAAGCGCCTTAAGCAGCATCCCAATAAACGCTGCCATGGTCAGAATCATCAAGCCGCCCATTGGCAAGCCAAATGGGCCACCCGCCGTAATCGAGCCCATGATTGCAATAATCGTATCAGGCTGAATCACGAACTCTGCAATACGGTCCAGTGCATAAAATGGCGAGGCCCCCGCAGGCGCAACAATGCCAGTCGAAATTTCCTGTACCCCATTAATGATATCGTCGGTTCCATCCTGAAAGAACTTCACCACATTCATATGGAAGAAGTTCCAGCCGCCCGGAGAAATCAGCGCAAAGATAATACCAATTTTAAATAGCCGAACGAGCACCTGCTGGAAGCTGGGCTGCACCACCCCAATCAAAAACCCAACGCCATAGAGCGTGATCATCAACGTAATCGCGCCATAGACAGCATTCTGATAAGAATCGTTGTTAATAAATGCTTCGAACATGCTCTGCGTTGCATCCGCAACCACGTCCACGATAAAGTAATAAATATCCGTCAGCAGGCCTGTTTTGGTAGGGTCGGATGTATCAAACGCCTGCTGCATCGCCCCAGAAAAATTGGTACACTGGTCAGCCGCCGTTATTTGCGGATTAGAACCAGGAATCTGTTGTGCCATGGCACCCTTTGGCAATGCCATCAGGCTCAGGCCAATGAGGCAGAAAAAGGCAAAAAATATGTTTCTATAGCCCATGCTATCCCTCATTTACTTTCGTGTTTTCGCTAGGGAGGATGCGAAATCCTGCTTCGCTGTTTTGATTCCGCCCCTAAGCGCTGCGGTAAAATCTTTTTCTTTTAGGCCCTCGCCATACTTTCCGCCGCTCACTGCCTGCGTTAGCTTTGACTTCATTTCTGAAAACCCTTGCATCAACTTTGTTTCTGTTTCCGAGCGCGCATTCAGCGCCGCACCAGACGAGCTAGAGCCCACCAAGCTCGTCACCGTACTTTGTACCGAACTTAGGCCCGCAGAAATCAAGAAGGCCATAATGAACAATTTGATGCTATCGTGGAACAGCTTCACCATCGCTTCCTTGCCGCCATTTTCACCAGCAGGAATACCCGACATCTTGGAAATATCAAATTTCGGCACCTTGAACAGCCCGCACGCATCCGAACCGCCACTCAACAAGGGCTGAACAAAATTCTGCACAAATGGGTTCTTGGCCATCGTATCCATATCTGCCTGTGTTGTGCCGGAAGGAACCTTGAATTTCGGGTCGTTCGTCACCTGCATGTCGCACGGCTTCACCGCATTCATCCGCGCATTTTTCACCATATCTTCATTAAACAAATTCTGAAGCAACGAATCCTGAGAAAACAGCAAGCGGTCATACATCAGCAGCGCAAACATCGCATAGGAAGCGATAATAATAGGCATCAGCAGTCCGCCCATAATAATCTTCCACCAGCGTTCAAAATAATCATTGGTGACTTTGAGGAAAACAAGCGGCATCAGCAGCGGCGACAAAATCAGCATGATGCAGACAATCAAATACCCATTCACAAACGCCAGCGCCACGCGCATCACCAGCATCAACACGCTCCACAGAACCCCAATCAGCGCGAAAAACACCGTCACCCCAAGGGTGCCACCAAAGAAGAATCCCGTCAGCAGCCCCACCGCACTCGAGGCCAATAAAATATTCACCGGCTTTGTGCCGTCAGGGTTCGTACCCGTGCCTGTGGCAAATCCGTATAATTTGCCAACCACACAATCCATCTGCTTCCAAATCATCGGGGTGTTAGCATCGCCATACGCATTGATATCACAGCTAATACCTGCGTTAATGGGATCCAGCGCCCCTGTCGTAATCGCCACACCATCCGAAATGATGCCATAGACCGACTCAATGCCACCCTTCATATCCCCCGGTACGCCAGACGATTGGTAGGGAATCCACTCCAGCATCCCAATCACAAAGGCAATCTTCACCACCAGCAAGAAGGCCTGCGGGCCAATCTCACGTTCGCCCTGCAGAACGCGCACCCCGAACAACGTCACCACCAAGGTCAAGAAAGCATAGAAAAGCGGCTGAAGAATGGTGATTAACTCATCCGCGAACACGATGGTCGTTTTTTCAATCGTGTGAAGCAGACACGGAATCACACGTCCCAGCAACACGCCACCCTTTGCTTCCGTCAGCGACGCACATGTGTAGCGCACCCCATCGTTCGGGTTCACCGATTCCAAATTCTCACCCGCCGTCGCCAACTGGAAACTGCCATTCAGCGGCATCGCGAAATAGAACACCAAGGCCGCAAGGAGAATAGGAAGAATGTAGCGCCGCTTCGTCATCGTTTGTTTACCATACTGCTCATCGCGGATTTCAACTTATCTGCCCCAGGCAGCCCGCCTCCCGTTTGCGCAAGGTTTGGCGACTGGCCAAAGTCCCCAATCAGGTCGTAAGCCACCATCGGAATCACATGCAGCAAGCGGTTCATGATAAACACCACCACCGCCGCGAAAATGATCGAGGCCATCACTTCGCGCGACAATTGCTGACCCGGTGTCACAGGCGTAGCGCCCGCAGCGGTAGGTGGAACCGTTACGGCTGGCAGGCGCGCCCGTGCCAATAATTCCCAATCCAGCGAATCATGAAAAATTTGCAACGCGTAATTCTGGTTACACACATTGGCAAGATTAGGGTCAGCATCCATCAGCGTCTTAGTACATTTACTGTTCTCCAAACCATCCACGATACTGCCAGCATTGCTGCCCAGCAGCTCCACAGGGTTCACCGTATCCGCTTTCACTTGGGCAAACTGCGTTGGCACTTTGCGAATAACCGATTTCGCATCCGCAGGTGCAGGGTTAGCGGGCTGGCATCCCGTAGGGTTCGCCTCAGAACGCGGCAGCTTGAGGTAGGCATTCAAACTAAAGCCTTGTTGGCGCGAACAATTCCCCGCCAACCGATACATAATCGAATAATCGCCCGAGAATGTCGCCAAATCCACCGCCGCAATCGTGAAAGTAACGAACACCAGAATAATCACAGGCTGCAGCGCGAACGAAATAAGCAGCTTAATCCATTTATCAAAATAGCTTTTGGTGGATTGGAAAAGAATCATCGGAATGAAGAGCGGTGCAAAAATCATCAACGCCGCCAGCCCCAGATACCCCGCCAAATAAATAAACAGCGCCTTGATGATGAGGTTAATCGTACCCCAAATGAATACAAACCCAATCAGCGCAAGAATTACCCCCATGATGGAGGTCTGCATCGCACTAAAGAACAAATAGAGAAGTCCGCGCGCAGGGCCCGATTCAAAGCTGCTAATGCGCTCGTTGAAGGCATGAATCAAGTTCCCCGCTGGCAGCGGGTTGCTCGTGGCAACGCGAATCCCGATGACCGAGTCAATCATACAGTCCATCGCAATCCAAGGCGCCGAAACCCCTGGCTGCGATGTGGAGGCCGCTTGCGCATCATGCATTGCCTTCAGGCAAGTCACTTGCGAAAAATCATTCACCACCGCGCCACTATTATCGGTAATCGGGCCACTATCCGGCACAAAGCTAATCACCGCTTCTGCCGTCGTGTCCATGATATTTATCACTTTGTCGTACAGCACATCACTTTGCGTGGAAAGCCACGCCACCATACCGAGTTTCAGCACCAGCATAATGGAATCGCGGCCAGGTTTTTCAAGCATGCCGAACGACGCCATGACGCCGAACACAATCACCGCCAGCGTCATGATTCCCGTAATCGCACGGCTAAAGATCGGATAGATGCCATCAAAGAACGCATCCGTCGTATTATCGAGCGTATCGCGGATACAGCCCGCCACATGGTTGGTCAGCCCCACATAATCACAGCCATAGGCCGAAGTTGCATGCGCCATATCCGGCAAAAACGCACCCACAGCCAACGCCAAACCCAGCAAAATTCCGGAACCGATGCCGTGTTTATTCATGCTCACAGTTCTTTGACCCGTTTGGTAAAAATGGGAAGCCAATCTTCAACCTTATCGCCCACTTGGCGTCGAATTTCATCCAGTAACGCCACGGTTTCCGCGCGTCCCGACAGCACATTAATCACATCGTCCATGCCCGAAAGATCAATCCGCGCCACCACCACATCCTTACCCTGCTTCACAAGGAAATAACGGGTCGATGGATCGGTATTCTTCAGCAAATTGAACTCCCGCTCCGACAGCATAAATGCCTTACGGTAAGGGTCAGTCGCCTTCGGGTTCGGCAAGAAAATTTGTGTGGCCGTTTGCTGAATCAGCGTGTCGGAGATGGAGCTGTTCACCGCATCCTCCACACTCTGCGTCGCAAAAATCACCATGCCGTTCAGCTTCCGCATGGTCTTGAGCCAGTCTTTAATTTTATTAGCGAAAATCTTGTTATCCACCAACGCCCATGCCTCATCGAGGATGATCATCGTCGGCGTACCATCTAGCGAAATTTGAATGCGGTGGAACAGATATAGCAGTACGGGCACCAAGCACGCCTTGTTCGACAACACATCGCCCATCTCGAAGCCGAATACACTGCTCGAATGGAAGTCGATATTATCCTGCACATGGTCAAAAATTTCGGCGTAGCGGCCGCCAGAATGCCATTGTTTCAAGCGCGATGCAGGCGTACCAGAGCCCTCCATCCCAAAGAATGGTGCGATGTTCCGCAACACGCGGTCTTCCTTGCGCAGCTTGAAGCAGCCTTCAATTGCGCGCTGCACCGTTTCGGCATCATCCGCCGAAAGCGGCTCCTCATGAATCGCAATCAGCGCGCCCAGCCACTCCGCAATAAAGGAGCGGTTCTCCATCGTATCATCAAGCTGAAGCGGGTTAAAATTACACCGCTTACCAGGGTCAATATGCGCATAATTGCCACCCAGCGCGCGCACAAACACTTCCGCCCCGCGGTCTTTATCGAACATGAACATACGGCAGTTAAACTTCATGGACTGCGCCGCAAGGAAGTTCATCAGCACCGTCTTACCCGCACCCGTCGGCCCGATAATCGTGGTATGCCCCACATCCCGTGCGTGGAAGTTGAAGAAGAACGGCGTGCCAGAGGTGGTGTCAAACACCGTCACCGCATCGCCCCAATGGTTGCCTTCCATTTTCCCCGTGGGGTAGTTATGCATGGCCGCCAAGCCAGCAATATTCAGTGTATTGATCTTGGACTTACGCCCGATCAAGTCAAAGTTTGCAGGCAACTGTGCCCAGAAACACTGCTCCAGAATCGTTTTTTCGCGAACAGGGTTAATGCCCACATTCACCAACTCGGCAATCACCATCGCAATCGCACTTTCCAGCGCGCCCAGATTTTCTTCCATACACATAACGGTGATATGGTGGTCACCAAACGCAATATGGCCAGACATCGTCATGTCCAGTGCTTCCGAAATTTCTGCGGTTTGACTCACCGCAACGTCACCACTTTGGCGCATCCGCCGCTGCTGCAACTGCATCGAGCGCATATTGTTTCCGCGGTCGGCAAACTGATAGCTCTGGCTAATCACAAATTCGAACGGCAACTGCAGGAACGCATCCATAATCCCCGCAGCCGTGTGCGGCGGATATTCCTTGAAGCTCACCATCGCCGCAAATTTTGTTCCCGTAGGCGTACGAATCTCAATCGCCCGCGCCCCAAAATAAAGCCGGTTCACCGCGAGATATTTTGAAATATCCATCGTCGGCACCAGCGTTTTCTGCGCTTCGCCACCGTTCACCAGCCGACCTAAAAACTCCAGCGGCTCCGAGATAGGGCCAGAATCCGTCATTCGTGTCGTCAGCACACGCGCACCATAATCCTTGAAGGTCGCAAGCACACGGAAGACCGACTCTTTTAGCTCCTTATGCATTTCGCGCAGCTGCTGCGTATCCCCTTCTTTTTTCGCGCGCTGCTCGAACGCTTCAAACATCGAGCCAACTTTTGCTGCCCCTTGGTCGCTCTTTTTGCGAATCACCGTGATGTAAAGCTCGTTCACAAAGGTCGAGCGGTTATGGTGCTTCTTGCGCCATGCCTCATCCACATAGCGGCCAAACCCATTGGCCACCGTTCCATTCGGATAGGCGCTCTGGCGGCGGCGCACCATATGGAAATAAAGGCTGAATGTCCCCTCCGCCATACTCTTGTACAGCGAATTGCGGACCATTTTTTTCATGTCCACCACATCATCATCCGCCGTCTCGAACGAGAAGCCATCGACCTTGATAATCTGAAGCAGCTCACGGTTTTTGGTGATGATGGTTTCTTTGTCCCAATGATGCTCGTAGGGAATAAATAGCGACGCGCCAATCTCGCGCTTAACCACCGCAGCCTTCGACACATTCCGGCGTTTCAATTGCTTCAGCGACATCACTTAAACACGTCGTAAGAGTTGGTGAAATAGTGAAACTTGCGGTTCCACGAGCGATAACCGTATTTCATCTTGAGCATCCACAGCTCCACCGCGCGCGGCTCTTTCAAGCAAATCAACACCCCAAACAGGTGAATCACAAAGCCAAACGGGAAGGAAATGAAGGATTTGGTGTCGATGAACATCACCATCGTGATCATCGCATTCAACACAAAATACATGTAGCTGACGCCCATAATCATGGGCGGACGGGCAAGGCCCTGAAACAATGGATCCGCATGCAGACGACCACCCGCCATAAATCCCCTTCGCTAACCGCCAGTAAACTATTGATAATCAACAATGCTCAAGCGGTGATTATATCCGTCACTCACCAGTATGCCACAGATTTACTAAAATTGCGTAAAGATGGAGAATTTCTTTTAAGGGTTGTGCGTAATTTGCACCGACATCCGCCAATCAGTGGTTAATGTGCCGCTAATCCCACCAGCGCACGGGCAAAATCCTCGGCCACGAACGGTTGCAAATCTTCTGCGCCCTCGCCCACACCAATCGCGTGGATGGGCAGCGTAAACTGCTCCGCCAATGCCACCACAATTCCCGCCTTTGCCGTGCCATCCAGCTTCGTCACCACCAGCCCCGTAACGCCCGCCAGCTCACGAAACGCCTTCACTTGCGCCAGTGCGTTTTGCCCCGTGGTGGCGTCCAGAACCTGAATCACCGCGTGCGGCGCATCGGGCATCAGCTTCGCAATCACCTTGCGAATCTTCGCCAGCTCCGCCATCAAATTATCCTTGGTGTGCAGCCGCCCCGCGGTGTCGATGAACACCATATCCGCCTGCACCGCGAGCGCCTTCTCCACCCCCACATAAGCCACCGAGGCAGGGTCAGCATTCTCCGCCCCGCGCACGAATTCGCAGCCCGAGCGCTCGCTCCAGCGCTGCAATTGCTCCACCGCCGCGGCGCGGAACGTATCCGCCGCCACCACCACCACTTTTTTGCCCGCTCCCGTCAGCTGGTGTGCCAGTTTACCAATGGTCGTGGTTTTGCCATTACCGTTCACCCCCACCACCAGCACCACGCGCAAACCATCCGCCTGCGCCGCATCCAGCGGCACGGCATAGGGCGCCAGCCGCTTCTCAATCGCCGCCGCCAGCAAGCCTTTCAGCGCCTCATCCGTAATGTCACTATCCACACGGTCGCGCGCAATTTCGGCCACAATCGCCGCTGCCGTCGCCACACCCATATCCGCCATCACCAGATGGTCTTCCAGCTCGCCAAGCGTCGCCGCATCCAGCCGCCGCTTGGTCAACACCGCGCCGATGGATTCCGTCGTTTTCTTCAACCCTTGCGATAACCGTGCAAACCAGCTCATGCCGCATACACTCCCGTTTCATCCGCCCGCGCGATGGTCACGCGCTGAATGCTGCCCACAGGCGCTTGTGCAGGCAACCGCACCAGCGCAAACCCTTGCGCATGGCCGCTTTTTCCGTCCTGCTCCACCACAATTTCAAGCTCCTGCCCCACCAGCGACGCGTAATAACGCGCCACTTGCTTCTCCCCTTCCGCCCGAAGCACCGCAGCCCGCGCCTTGCGCACCGCGCTTGGCACCTGCGGCATGCGCGCCGCTGGCGTGCCCTCGCGCACCGAATAAGGGAACACATGCAGATAGGTCAGCCCCACCTCCGCAATCAGCGCCCGTGTATTCTCGAACATTTCATCCGTTTCCGTAGGGAATCCCGCGATAATATCTGCGCCGAACACCATGTCCGGCCGCATCAGCCGCACATTGTTGCAAAACGCCACAATATCCGCGCGCAAATGGCGCCGCTTCATGCGCTTGAGCACCATATCATCGCCCGCCTGAAGGCTGATATGCAAATGCGGCATCAGCCGCGGCTCGCTCGCAATCAGGCGATAGAGATCATCATCCACCTCCACCGCATCGATGGAGGAAAGCCTGAGGCGCTTCAGCTCCGGCACCGCAGCCAGCACACGGCGTATCATTTGCCCAAGCGTGGGCTCACCAGGTAAATCCTTGCCATAGTCCGAGACATCCACGCCCGTGAACACCACTTCGTTATAGCCACTTTCCACCAGCGCGCGCACCTGCGTCACAATTTCACCCATCGGCACGCTGCGCGAGTTACCACGGCCAAACGGAATAATGCAGAATGTGCAGCGGTGGTTGCAGCCATTTTGCACCTGAATAAACGCCCGCGCGCGCCCATCAAAGCTCGCCACCAAATGGCTCGCCGTCTCCGTCACGCTCATGATATCGTTCACCTGCGCGCGTTCCGTATCAAGGCTAAGGTAGGGCGCGGCCGTCATTTTCTCTTGGTTGCCAATCACCGCACTCACTTCGGGCATGCTGGTAAATTGCTCTGGGCGCACCTGCGCCGCGCAGCCCGTCACCACAATCCGCGCGTTTGGGTTGTCGCGCCGCGCACGGCGAATCGCCTGCCGCGCCTGCTTTTCCGCCTGCGCCGTCACCGAGCAGGTGTTAAAAATAATCGTATCCTTCAGCCCCGCATCGGCAGCGTGCTGCTTCATCACCTCACTTTCATAGGTGTTCAAGCGGCAGCCAAATGTAACCACGTCAATCGTCATACGCCGCAGAAATAGCGAAAATCCGCCAGAAGTAAAGCCCCGCCCGCATTGTCATCATATTGTCATTCGCCCTTATTCCGGTTTTTTGCTATTGTCGGTCACGATGCGATTCCAAGAAACAAACTTTGTCCCCAATGCACTGCTCAGCGAACCCGAGATTTATCAACTCGGCAACCCTAAGACATATCAGGGCGACAAACTATTGTTGGGGCATTATTTGGCACAAATCCGCAAGATCACCCTCGGCACCTTTGATGAAGCCGTCGAACGCTACAATACCATCCACAATATTCCAATGGACGACGACACGGTCGATGAAACAGCCGATGAACTAAAGCAAAATATCGAAAATTTCGCCTTATCCCTCAAACACTTCGATGACAAACTAAAACTATACAACCTCATCGCAGATAGGCGCGCCCTAATTTGGTATCCGCCCAAAGGGGTGGCCGGCGATGTGCTCGTTCAGCATTTCGTAAACATCGAAGACATGAAGCCATTCAACTACCTACTCCACACGTTTCGGGAAATGGAGACACCGAAACTCATGCCAAGCAGAACAAAAAATGGCCTCCTTCTCGATAAGAATTGTCCGCTGCCGCCAACCAATACCCGCGTAGATATCGTAGCGAATTACAGCGCAGGCGAAATCACTGACTTAGATAGAGAAAGCTACATCGCCACCCGAAACAACTTGCTAAAACTAAGCCGTCGCATTGCTCCCTACATGGGCTATTACGGCATCGACCTTACAGAACTCACAAAAATGCTAAACCAACCGCACTATACCATTTCTCCCAAACAGCAAAACAACGCCCGCGAGCCGTTTTAGATACAGGGAATTTAAAAGCAATGGCACCACCAAACAGCGTCAGAATAAAAAATCCATCTCCCTTCTCACGCAGGGAAATGTTAACGATAACAAAACACCCAGAATACGCTTATCTACTTGAGCGGATTGAAGAGATATTAGACGACTGCGAACAGCGAGCTATTGAAATTGAAGACAACTCAAAATCAACACTAGGAATTGATTTGAGCGACCTTGATAACTTCAACGAAGAGCTGGATACAGTTGAACAAATCACAGAACAACTCTCTATTCTTGACCAAACACTTGGCCTCTTTGAGCTTGTGATGGAAGGCAAAGCAAAAGTGTGGTTCCCGCCGCCCGCCGATAGCTTGAAATCTCTAGATGAAATTCCTCGTCCAGACATGCACGACTTCGACCCAATAAAAATAGGTTACGGCTATATCAACGAGCACGAAGACACAAAAAACGACTCCGAACCACTTATTTACTCGTCCGATTTTTACAACGAGCTGCCCGAAAGAATAAATCCACAATACCTAATCCAAGGGCGAGAAGGCAGCTTGATGGAACTTTGCAAAGTGCAATTTCAAGAAGTACTTCAAAACATTGCTTCACTAAACGAGAAAACTGCAACCATGCCAAATATGAGCAATATTGGCTTATCGGATATCGAGAATTTCTTTAATCAGCCCAAAATAAAATCAGCGTGCGAATTGCAATCTGGATTTTCTATTAACTAAATCCCAATCATCCCCTCGAACACATAGGCCACGGGGCCGCTCATGAGGACGTCGCCATTGCCTTCGCCTTGGGGGAGTTGCCAATCCACCGTCAGGCTGCCGCCTGCCAGCTCCACCGTGGCGCGGCGCGCGCAAACATCGCGGCGCACACCTGCCACCACCGCCGCACAGGCCGCGGAGCCACAGGCGAGCGTAATTCCCGTGCCGCGCTCCCAGACCTGCATTTTTAGGTGCGTTTCGCTCACCACCTGAACGGCGCTCACATTCACCCGCTCGGGGAACAGTTTGTGGTGCTCCAGTTTCGCGCCCCACTCCGCCATTTTAATATGCGCGAGATCCCGCACGAAGAAAATCATATGCGGATTGCCCATCGACACCGCCACAGGGTCGGCCAGCAGCCCTTCTTCAATGCCCAAATGGAGCGTATTGCGCGATTCCGATAACGGAATATCCCGCCACTCCACCCGCGGGCTGCCCATATTCACCGTCACGCCCCCATCTTCGGCGCGCCAGCCCTTGCGGATTCCCGCTTTGGTTTCGATGGATGCTTCCGTAGCACCCCGCTCTTTCATCAGGAAATCTGCCACACAGCGCGTGGCATTGCCACAGGTCGAAATCTCCGAACCATCCGCATTGTAAATGGCCATCGCCGCATCCGCCGTGGCCGAGTGCCCCAGCACCAGCAACTGGTCGCAGCCAATACCCAAATGGCGGTTGGCTAAGCGCATCACCTGTTCTGTATTGAGGTTGACGCCCCGCGTCCGACCGTCCAGCAACACAAAATCGTTGCCCGTACCATGCATTTTCAGAAATGGAGTTTTAGTCATCTCGGGGTACTCCGTCATTGCGAGGAACGAAGTGACGCGGCAATCCAGTTCAAGAAAAAGTCCTGCGCTGCAGACGCAGCGCTCTGGATTCTCACGGGCTTCGCCCTCAGAATGACGATTTATAGATTAAAATGGAATCTCGTCATCAAGCTCGGCCTCGGCAACCGGTGCGCGTTGTGGCGCGGGGCTGTTATAGCTGCGGTCTTGGTTATAGCTGTCGCCGCCGCCCGAACGCTCGCCGCCTTTGCTGTCCAGCAGCGTAAGGTTGCCATTATAGTTCTGCAGCACCACCTCGGTGGAATATTGCTCTGCGCCGTCTTTATTCGTCCATTTGCGGGTTTGCAGCTGGCCTTCGATATACACCTTGCTGCCCTTGCGCAGATATTCCTTGGCGATACGCGTCAGGTTTTCGTTAAAAATCACCACGCGGTGCCATTCCGTTTTCTCTTTGCGCTCGCCGCTGTTGCGGTCTTTCCAGCTTTCGCTGGTCGCGATGGCAAGGTTACAGATTTCCCGCCCGTCCTGCGTCGCGCGCACCTCTGGGTCACGGCCCAAATTTCCCACCAGAATTACCTTATTGATTGACCCAGCCATGACTTTCTCCTTCCGAACACAATGATACAAGGCGGCCATCATAAGCAGCAGCAAGGCGATTGCAATCACCAAACGCGAGATATCCCCGCATGAATAATCGGTAAGCTGGCGCTTCTAAGGTTGACTAGTCCCGCCAACCGCCCGTATAACTGCGTCCCCCTCATAGGACGTTAGGAACCCCATGCAAGATGTCATCTCGATCCGCGGCGCGAAGCAACATAACCTGAAAAATGTTGACCTCGATTTACCAAAAAACCAACTGGTGGTCATCACCGGTTTGTCGGGCTCCGGCAAATCCTCCCTCGCGTTCGACACCTTGTACGCCGAGGGTCAGCGCCGCTATGTGGAATCCCTCTCCGCCTATGCGCGCCAGTTCCTGAACATCAACGACAAGCCGGATGTGGAAAGCATCGAAGGCCTCTCGCCCGCCATCGCGATCGACCAAAAAACCACCTCGCGCAACCCGCGCTCCACCGTCGGCACCGTCACGGAAATCTACGACTACCTCCGCCTGCTGTATGCCCGCGCGGGGATTCCCTATTCCCCCGCCACCGGCCTGCCGATTGAATCGCAGACCGTCTCCCAGATGGTGGATGCGATTAAAGCCCTGCCGCTGGGCACCAAGCTGCACCTGATGGCGCCCATCGCACGCGGCCAAAAAGGCGAGCACCGCAAAGAACTGCAATCGATGAGCAAGCGCGGCTTCACGCGCGTGAAAATCGATGGCGAACTGCACGACATCACCGAGCTGCCCACCATCGACAAAAACAAGAAACACGACATCTCCATCGTGGTCGATCGCATCAAACTGTCGGACGATCTAGGCAACCGCCTCGCCGATTCCATCGAAACCGCGCTGAACATCTCGGATGGGCTGGTGCTGGTAGAAATCACCGAGCTGGGCGAAACCAGCAAAAAACACAGCTACAGCAACGGCCAAACGCTCACTTTTTCGTCCAAATTTGCGTGCCCCGTCTCTGGCTTCACCCTCAGCGAGATCGAGCCGCGCCTATTCTCGTTCAACAGCCCATTCGGCGCCTGCCCCACCTGCGATGGCCT
>JACCDH010989877.1_pt1 | contig 19840 bp, 18 predicted proteins | sample 7442481 | NCBI WGS metagenome assembly JACCDH01 (sample SAMN15323433, study PRJNA562643) | freshwater metagenome | isolation source: river surface water | place: USA:Blue River Watershed | collected 2017-08-15 | reverse complement strand
CAACTATAATAGATTATACATTATATAATATAGAAAAGATTATACATTATATAATATAGAAAAGATTATACATTATAATCAACTACTCTATATTCAATATCACTATATGATTCCATTTGTTTACCAACCCTTGGATTAAGACAAAACCATAATGAATGTGGTTGTAATTTTTTCATATAAATATCAAAACAATAGTTATGAACTTTCTGTCCAATTTTTTCTAAATAAGTAACACTTTCTTTGTAATTTGATAATAATATAGGTGCAAATTCACGTGATACACTATAACAAGATAATGTTTGTGCATCAATAATTTTTGTAATAAAGTCTAATGGTAATTTTTGTTCATTAAGTGTATTTGATGCTAACATTAATACATCATATTTTTTAATATGTTTAAAAAATAAATTAATAAGATTATTTACTTCATCTTGTGATTTAGTAAATTCAAAATCATCTTCAAAAATTAAACAAGTTTTATTACTACTACTACTTGCTAAAAATGATTCAAGTGCTTTAATATGTGATTTAGCACATCCGAGAATACCAAAATCTTTTTTATAAATACCTTCAATTCTATTTATTTTAGTTGGGTCAATATTTGTTTTAGCTAATTCTTTAGTAATATGTTCATATCTATCTTTTCTATGTTCTAAATTAATATAATATACAATATCAAAATTATCAAGTCCTTTATTCATTAATATGTTATATTAAATATCCTTTATATTATATTATTATATTATTTAATTATATATTTAAAAAATACTTTTTTTATTATTTTAATGATTGAAGAAATAATAACAAAACAATATTATTTATTTAATGATGATTCTAAGTATTTAGAATTTGTTATTGTTAATAATTTAATGGTTTATACTAAATTAAATGATAATAATTTTACTAAAATTAATACTAATATAAAATTAGAAGATATTAAATGGGTATATAATAATCAAAATATAAGATTACCAAATAATAATAATAATATTAAAAGTATTAAAACATTATATAATAATCAAAATATATTAATTATTAAATTAGGCAATGATGATAATATTTTTGATTATATTAGTTCTAACAAATTAATACCATATGATGAAATAATATATGGTGAAAGAATTCAATTATTAGCAGATATTATAGTAGGAGAACCCAATTCATTATCATTTAATCCTAATAATCCATATTTTTCAAAAAGTATGTCCACTATTAATAATTTAATTACATTGGATAAGTATAATAGTATATTTGTATTTACACATGATTTAGAAAAATTTTATTTAAAATTTGGTCAAGAAATGGATGATAAAATATTAATAACCCATAATTCAGACGAACCTATTAATAAAGAATATAATTGTAAATTACATTTAGCACAAAATTGTTTTTTGGATAATAAAATAATTGGCATACCAATTGGAATTGAAAATAATCAATGGTTTAATCATGAATTAATTAAAAAAGTAATTAATATGAAAATTGAGAAAACTAATTTAATTTATTTTAATTTTAGTTTATCAACTCATTCATCAAGAATTGATTGTTATAATAAATTAAAAGATATTTTAAAACAAAATAGTAAAAAAAATAAAGAAGAATATTTTAAAGATTTAACATCACATCGGTTTGCTATTTGTCCTAGAGGTAATGGTCTTGATACACATCGATTATGGGAATGCTATTATTTAGATGTTATTCCAATTATAATTAAATCAGATTTTATTAATATACCGAATTTACCAATGATAATATTAAATGATTGGTCTGAATTAAATATTAGTAAATTAAATAACATTAGTTTTAATAATTTAAAAAATTCAAAAATAACAATTTCATATTATAAAAATTATTTATAATACATAATATATAATGTATAAACAAAAGTATTTAAAATATAAACAAAAGTATTTAGAATTAAAACAATTAAAAAATTTACGAGGGGGGTCTTCATCTAATAGTGCAGGGAAGATAGATTTTATGGATGTTATTTTTGAAGAAATAGATGATATTAATTTTCTTCGTGAAATTGCAAACCATATAGATGTATATAATGATGAAAATTCAACAAAAGAAGAATTAGTACTTTTTTTGAATAGTTTTCGTGAAAGCAAACGAGCTGAAATAGCTCAACGAGAAAGAGAACAAAGAGAAAGACAACAAAGAGAAAGACAACAAAGAGAAAGAGAAGCTAGAGAAAGAGAAGCTAGAGAAAGAGAAGCAATTGCAAGATTAGGAGCAAGAGCAAGAGAAACTGAAGGAGCAAGAAAATTACAACAAGAAAGAGAAGGAGAATTTCAAAGAAGCTTTGGAATGTATGATTTAGATAATATTAATATTACAGAAAGTGAAATAGCAGAAGCAAAAGATGTATATGGTTATGATACTCCACACGAAAAAATAATAGATTTTATTAAAGACAATAAAAGACAAGAAATAAAACGTCGTGTAGAAAGTGATCCACAATATTTAAGATTATTAACATGTCAAATACGTAGTACAAAACCATTAATTGAAGAATTTAAAAAGTATCAAGAAAATGAATCAGAAAGGTATACACAATTAAGAATTGCAATTAATTTTATATTTAATGAAAGAGACTGGAATATAGCAGATGCAAGGGGTGATGGTCGTTGTATGATACATTCTATTATTCATGGCATACGAGATATTTTAAATCTAAATACAGTAGAAATAAATGAACCTTTTGAAGTTATTATGTTTAAAGCATTTAAAAAATATTTTAATGTTATGGATAATAATGTTTTAAGTTTTGACCTTGATATAGGTAAAATATATATTCAAAAAAATGATTCAAATAAAACATTACAAGACAAAATATTAACATTATTAAATCAAAATACTATAAGTGATGAGTTATTTAAGGTGTTAGCAATATATTTTAACATTAATATTTTACAAATTTCAGGTGATACTTATCAATTTATGTTTCAACGTGTTTCAGAATTAAATCCTAATAATTGTATAATTATAATGCAATATTCTGGGCATTACAGATTAATTTATAATCAAACAAATAATATAACAAAACAAAAAATTGAAAAAATACTTGAAAATAAAAATACAGACGCTGCTGGTTTTGAAAAAAATATAAAACTAGAAAATATACGTGTTGAAACTGGATTTTGGTATATTAATAGTGAAAGACACGAAAATCTTAGTAGTAGACCAAATTTTAATAATAATAGTGCTGCTGGTGGAGGTGATTATGATTTAGAACGAGAAAGAGAATTAAATAAACAACGAGAACTACAAGAACTACGAGAATTATTAAATTCATTTGATGTTGATATGCTTTATGCAACAATAAGAAATGAAAATATAGAATACAATGGTACTAATCTTTTAAAAGATAAAGAAAATATGATTAATTCAATAATAGAACATAATAAAAGAAGAAACTAAATAATTAATATTATATTTATTTAATAACTATAAAATAATTTAATGCTTTTGAGAAAAAGCAATTGAATACTCATTGTCTTTAACATTTTTAATATTTACCCAAACTCTTAAATCTTTTAATTTATTATTAATAGCTTTGGAAAGTTGTTTTGAGAAATAGTAATTAGTATTTTTTAAAAATCCTGATTTAGTAAAATTATGACCTTTAAAACTAGTAATTACATCAGAATCTGTATTAACTGGAACAAATACTTTGTCAGTTGTATCAGCTTTTCTTAATGATGTTTCTAGTTTATCTAAAATTGATTCAGATAAAATATCAACAATAAATGCATCACATGCTTTATTTAACATATCATTGTATGAATTATTTACAGTATTTTCACTATTTTCACTTTTTAAATTACTTTTAGTATATCTTTTTTTACTAACAGATTTAAAATCTTTTAGTTCTTCAGGAGTAATAGTTTGTTGAAGATGTGTTGATGGAATTTCTGTAGGTTTACTACTTTTTTGTACAATTTGTTTTACAGGAACAATTAGTTCATCATTATCATCATCTGATAAAATAGTTTCTTCAATTTTAGTATCAGTATCTGATACTAATTTTGGTGCGGGTGCTTTTTCAACTTTTGGTTTAGGAAAAGCTTTACTAAAAAGTTTATTATAAACTTTAGTGTATTTACTCATTGATTTTTTATGAGCTTCTTCTTCAGATTTACATTCGATAAATTGAATTTGATATTCATCATCAAATGCTTTTTGAGCTTTGGCTTTAATTTCAGTAATTTTTTCTTCTTTTAATTGTGCTTCTTTTTCTGTTTCCGCTTTCTTGTGAGCTTTTGATTCAAGCTTTTTAGCATATTTTGCTTCAGATAATTTTTTAACAGATTTAACAGGTTCTTGAACTACTTCAACTGATTTTTGAACTACTTGAACAGGTTCAACAGATTTTTGAACTTCTTGAACGGGACTACTCTTTTTTAAAACTTTAGAATAATCAAGAACAGTTTTACTACTATTATTAGGTCTAGATGACATAATATAAATAAAAATTGTTATTAATCTATTTAAAATGCAATTTTTTTATAATTTAAATAATTATAAAAAAATAGATTAATTATTCATAATAAGGTCAATTAATTCCTTTTTTAACATTTTAGTATTGATTTTAATATTATTTGTTTTACATATATCTGATAAATCACTTTTTGTTAATTTATTTAATGTTATAAAATCATAACCAGCTTTTTCAGGTTTAATAAATGTATTATTATTTTCTTCAATATCATCACCTTGTTCAAGTTCTTTAGGTTTTAATTCATTTACAATACTATTAATATTATCATTCATTATAAAATCTTTTTTAATTATATCTTTACCATAATATTCAATTTTAGTTTCAGTTAGTAATTTTTTAATTTGAACATCATTATAACTAAATGTTCTTTTTGTTTTAAGTTCATAAATAATTGGTTCCCACCAATCATTAAATTTAGCAAATAATAATGTTGGTTTCCATGGATTATATTCATTATCTGGATATAATGAATAAATATTTTCATCATTAAAATCTAATATTAACATATTAATATCAAATACTTCTACAATTGTTTGAAAATAAAACACATCTAAATTATTTAATAAGTCTGTGTTAACTAATTTATTTTCATTTAAATAATTTTTTAAATATTGTGAAGGTGAAAATAATTTTACCGATTCGTTTAAAAATGATTTAAACTTATTAATTTCATTAATTTCTTCATTATTATCAAAAGAAACAAAATCTTTATTTAATAAAGTTAATAAAGAAGTATAAAATGAAATATTTTTATTTTTATCATCATTTATAGTAATTCCATATTTATAAAACTTGTTTTGTAATAAATTACTAAATTTAGTACAAAATTTATCACTATATGTTAAAATAGTTTTTTTATTAGAAAACGTATTAATATTTTTAGTTAAATATTTGATAATAGTGTCATAGTTAATTTCCATAATATATATTAATATAAATTTATGTTTATATATATCAATTTTTTTAGTTTATACTTAAATAATGTTCTTTTAGTTTATACTTAAATAATGTTCTTTTAATTTATACTTAAATAATGTTCATTTTTATTTATTTTTTCAATCATTATTGTTAAAAAAAAATATAATTGATTAACTAAGTTAATTTTAGTTGTATCATAAGGTCTAAATAATTTTAATACTTCGTCTATCGTAAACCATCCAATATTTCCAACTTCATATGTATCATTATTAAATTCTATATCTGTTTTTTCTGCACCTGATAACCAATAGACATGTTTATATTCAACGTTATTAGTTCCATTAAATGTTTCAGATAAATTATTTATTCTATCAAATATTTTAAATGTTTTAAAATTAGTTTCTTCTGTAAATTCACGAATTGCACAATCTATGTTTTTTTCATATTTATTTCTTCTTCCTTTTGGAAAACCCCATTCTGGAGTATCATAAACTGTACTTACTAATTCAAAAAAATTAATTGATTTTAAATTATTAAATTTTTTATTTGATGAATTCATTTCTTTTGTAAATGATTTACTATATGCTGTTTTTTGCCATAACTCATCCCATAATAATTGAAAATCTAATGTTCTTATCATATTAATTTCATTTTTTGACATATATGAAAATATTTTTTTTATATCTTCATGATTATTTTCATTATATAAACCTCTCATAAATTCTATATATGATAAACTGTGTTTTCTTTGTATTATTAAAAATTTAATGTCTTTTTTATATTTATTTACTTGATTAATATATTGTAAATTTAAATAATTATACTCTTCTATTTTAATAAATTGATTATATAAAAAATTTTCTATTCTATGTAATAAATTTGGAAAATTATTTATATTAAAACATATTAAACCATATGATGTTATTGGTTCAGTACATTTTTTAAATATATGACCATTTTTTCCACAATTAGAACAGTAACTTTGACTCATCTACATATAATTATATTATTTTTTTAAATATAAATCTATATAATATATTTATTTTTCTTCTTTTTCTACCATAACTGTATCAGAATTTTCTAATTCATTTGTGTTTTTAGATAATTCATCTTTTTCCTCAATATTTTCAATTTGTTTTTCAGTATGTTCAGCTTGTTGTTCAGTTTGTTCAGTTTGTTCAGTTTGTTGTTCAGTTTGTTCAGTTTGTTCAGCTTGTTGTTCAGTATGTTCAGTATGTTCAGTATGTTCAGTTTGTTCAGCTTGTTGTTCAGTTTGTTGTTCAGTATGTTCAGTTTGTTCAGTTTGTTCAGTTTGTTCAGTTTGTTCAGTATGTTCAGTATGTTCAGTTTGTTCAGTATGTTCAGTTTGTTCAGTATGTTCAGTATGTTCAGTATGTTCAGTTTGTTGTTCAGTTTGTTCAGTATGTTCAGTATGTTCAGTATGTTCAGGTTGTTCAGTTTTAACATTAGTTTTGATGGTAAAATTTTTAAAATATTTTTTAATAAATGCTTTGAATTGTTTATTATTTTCTATAATAGTAGTATTATTTTCAGTTTCATAAGGTTCTTCAATAATTTTAATTTTACCATTTTTATCAAAAGTTATAAACCAATTTGTTTTTTTTTCTAAAACTTGTACGTTTATATATTTTTTTTTATTTTTAATTTTATACATTTGGTTTAAATAAGGAATTAAAAAATTAACAATAACTTTTTCTAAAAAATCAGTATAATAATATGGAATAATATAAAAATTAGTAATAGCAAATAAAAAAATATAAGTAATCATTAATTATAAATTATAATATTCTTTTAAATAATATTTTATTAAATAATGATATTATATAAATATAAATATAAATATTATATCATTATTAATATAATGAAAGTATATTCTTATAGTTTACAAGGGAAACGTCCTACAAATGAGGATCAACATGTAACATTATTAAATATAAATAAAGCAGATGAAAAAATATTTCCAATTAATTTTTTTGGTGTATTTGATGGTCATGGTGGTGGTGTTGTATCAAAGTATTTAAAAACCAATTTACCTAATTATTTTATTCCAAAATTAAAAAAGGATATTTATAAAAAAGATGCAATATTTACAAATTATGTTACAGAAGTATATAATTATTTGCAAACTAATTTAAAAAATGAACATCCACGTGCTGCTGAATATTGTGGGTCAACTGCTTGTATTGGTATTAATTTTTTAGATTCTAAAAATAAAAATATTTTATGGATGGTAAATGTTGGTGATTCAAGAGGTGTTTTATGTAATAAAAATGGTGAAGCTATACAATTAACTGTAGATCATAAACCAAATTTACCAGAAGAGAAAAAAAGAATAGAACAATTAGGAGGAAAAATACAATATGACGGTTCTGAATGGCGTGTTAAATCATTATCATTATCACGTTCATTTGGTGATTTAGATTGTTGTCCATATGTTACACATGTACCAAATTTATATAAATATAAAATTAATTCAAAAGATAAGTTTATAATTATAGGTTGTGATGGTTTATGGGATGCTTTAACAAATCAACAAGCTGTTGAATATATTAGAGATTTACAATTTAAAAATTTTCAAGGTAATTATGCAAAACAAATAGCTAATCATGCATTAGAAAAAGGTTCTATGGATAATATTAGTGTTATAATTTACTTCTTTTAATAAAAATTGAATTAATAATTATTTATTTTTTATAAATAATTATTATGTCATTTACTAATAATACAAAAACTAATACTAGTACAAATATAAATACAAAAACTAGTACAAATATAAATACAAGTATAAATACAAATATAAATACAAATATAAATACAAATATAAATACAAATATAAATACAAGTATAAATACAAATACAAGTACCAATACAAATACTAATGAAACTAATTTATCAGAGAAACCATATGAACCAAAATGGGATACTACAAAATATAAAAACCGTTGGGAAGATCCAAATTATGTAATAAACTTAGATTATGATATGGATTGGTCAAATTAAATTAAAGAAAATTGGTCTTTCATACTTTCAATAAATGATGTAAAAATTAATGAAGGTGGTGCTGGTATAAATTTAAGTGCAATATTTAAAAAGAATAATACTTCAACAATACCAACAAAAGTAAATGTAACAACATTATCTAATAAAATATGTTTAAACTCTTCAAATGAAACAATATTATTATAAATAAAAAGAGTACTTACAATTATAACAAAACCAACAATAATTATATTTGATATTTTAATTTTATCAAATAATTCATTATTAACTCTTAATCTTGTTCTATCTTCATTTGAAAATAATTTTAAATAATAATCTAATGATTTATCTCCTGTATTTTTAACAAGATCAATAGGAAATGAAGGTAAATTATTTTCACCAGTTACTTTAGCAAGTAAAAATTTAATATTATTTAATTGTGTATCATTATCAGACACATTATCTTTTAATTCATTAAATTTTTTTAATAATTTATCTTTGTATAATTTAGCTGGTTTAAATGAATCTTTAATAATATGTTCTAATTCTTTATTAATAGCATTAGAAGCTAAATTTGAAATTACTTTAGAAAAAAATACTGATAATATAGTAAATAATATTGCTACATGTATTAATATGTTAAGTGCAAATTTGGGATTTAATATAGAATTTGTCATTATATTATAATTTATAAAAAAAATAATTAAATTAAATTATTTTATAATTTATATTATATGAATATAAATTATTATGAATTAACTATAAATGTAATTATAAGTGTATTATTTATTTCTTTATTTATTGGTGCATTTTTCTTTACATATGGTGCACATATTGAAGGATTAGTTGTAAAAAATCAAATGAAATTTTTATCAGAAGACCTTGGTAGTTATATAAATTTATTAGGTAATGATATTAATAAAAATATAAAAAATAAATTATTAGAATTACCTAATATTGATTTACATGAAGAAGATGATAAAGTAAAAGATAGTAATTTAAAAGTAATGACTAATGCATTAATTGCTAACATTGGATTTGTTGTATCAACAATATTTATTGTTTATTATTTAAATAAAACAGCTAATTTAAATATTAAAGATGTAATAATTAAAAATTTTATAATATTAATTTTTGTAGCAATAACTGAATATGCATTTTTAACTTATTATGGTGCTCACTTTATTTCAATTGATCCAAATAAAGTTAAATATAATGTTGTTGAAAATTTAAAAAATTTACTTAAATAAATTAATCACTTCTTAAATCATTAAAATCAGTAGTATATTTTAATTGCCTTGTAAAAAATGAACCAATTAACATTGGTGCTATACATGCATCACAATAACAATCTAATTCCATATAATCTTTTTTATCTTCTTCTGTATAATCAAATTCAATATCTTTAATATTAAATAGTTTAAATGGTTTATTTAGTAAATAAACAAATAAGATAATAAAATTTGATATAATTAATTTAATAAAATTAATTAAACCAAAAATAAATAAAAAGACATTAAACATTTAATAATAATTAATAAATAAACTTTAAATAACTTTTATTCTGAAATAACGTATAATGGTATCCATTTATTAAATTTTGTATTAAAAATACATTTACAATAAGTTAATTCTTTTTTAATATTAGCATCACAATAATGTGATATTTTTAAATTTGGAATATGTGCAATTCCTAATTTAGGACTATCTTTATTTTCAAAAACATCATAAACATCAGTAATTGATGTTTTCTTTAAAAATAAATTTTTTTGTTTGCCTTCTTTTTCATATGAATATGTTCTTGATTCTAAAAAATTTTTAAAATTATATATTAAATCATAAGAACGTGCTTCTACTTTTTCAACTTGTTTTGATTCAATTTCTACTTTTTCTACTTTTTTTTCAATAAAAATAGATGTCATACCTGAAAATTTTGGATAAAATACTAATCCATTTGAATTAATACCGCATTTTGGCATAATATTATTAATTAATGTTTGTAATTCATCATATTTATATAATTTATTAATTTTAAAACTAAAATTATTACATGTTCCTTGACCAGAAAGATTTGTTTTAATAATATCATTTAAATATAACATTTTTTGATTTAATTCCATATCTAATATTTTTTTACTCATTAAACAATAACAATCTTGAATTAAAAAATGAAAATCATTATCTTTTTTAATGATTTTTCCTTCAAAAATAGAACCTGTAAATATACTTTGTGATGCATTTACTAAAATACGTACAATATATAACGAGTTAATATCTAATTGGTTTTTATGATATGATAATTTTTTTCTATCAATTAATACACAATACGATTTTGAATTAATAATCATAAATATTAAAAAATAACTTAATCCCTTATAATTAGGTGATACATAATGTTCATTTTCTTGAAGAAATTTTAATTTTTGAATATTATCTAACATACCATAACGATATTTTGATAAATTTAATTCTGAATAAAGATAATCAATTATTTTATTTTTAATATCATTTTCTGAAATTAAAAATGCATCTGAATTTCCAATAGTTACTTTTTTGCCCATACTATATATAGTTATTACTCTTTTATATTGATTTAACAATTTTTTTTAAATAAAAAATTATTGGCTATTATTTCAAAATATACCTATTTTTGAAAGATACTCACACAATTTTTTTAATATTACACAATTTTTTATACAATTTATAATGCTAATAATAAAGATTGTGATGGGTCATATGCATTACCATAATTATCTTCTTCATATTCTTGTATATCTCCTTTATAAGATGATTCATTAAAAGCTCCTTTTATTAATTCATCAGCATTTTTTTTAGGTGTTTTTGCTTGATTTATTTTTTTATAATCAATTAATAATTTATCATAAACTTCATTAATTGTTTTATCTTCAAAATTAGTTGTACTTAATATTTCTTTTACATCAACGTCTTCAAATTTATAATCATACATTGTTTTTTGGTCAATTGGTGGTTCTGATACATGAGGATATGTACTTAATCCAGATGTAACTACACCTTTTTTACTTTCATTATGAAAATTATTTAATAAATCATTTTTATCATATGAAAAATCTAATTTATCAGTTAATTCAAATTTATTATTTTCTTTAAGAAAATCAATATTTTGATATATAAATTCTGTTTTTGGTTTATACATTGGTATTACATTAAATTGATCTTCACCATATAATACTTTTGGCTTTTCTTCAAAAATATTAGTTTTAATAGGTTTTTTTAAATTTGAATATAATTCTTTATTTATATTTATATTTATATTTTTATTATAACATTTTATATAATTTAATAAACCTAATATTAATATTATTAAAATAAAATTTTGTATATTTAACATTATAATAAAATAGAAATTATTATGTTAAATATTATGATAATTATTATTAAACGTTTACTTTAGCAATTGATTCTTTAGCTTTAGTTCTAGCAGTGTTAGCTATTTTTTCACAATTAATATTATTAATATTATTAATATTAGAACTAACAATACTAATACCAGTACTTGTAACATTTTTATGTAATTCTTTAGCAGAAGCTAAAGCTTTATTTGCTTCATTTATACAATTTTGGTCTTTACCACAATGTACTAAAGCTTTTGTATGAATGTCAGTAGCTTTAGTTAATGCTTTATTTGCTGTTTCTACACATACTTCTTGTGCTTTTTTAATTGCTGCTTCAGCACCAGTAGAAGCAACTACTTTAGCAGCAGATTTAGCAACTACTTTAGCAGCAGATTTAGCAACTGATATAGCAGCTGATGCTAACAATGCACTACCACCATATTTTTTTTTTAAATCTAAATATTTTTGTTTATATTTTAAATATTTTTGTTTATATAAAAGTTCATCATTATTCATATGATTATATAATATAATTAATAAAAAAATTGAATTAAAAAAAATTTAATATATTATTTATTAAAATTATGGAATTAGTAAAAAAAATTAATAAAAATCCTTTTGAAGAAGTTCAAAAACTAACAAATGAACAATTAGAAGAAGTTATTAGATTAGCAAATGATAAATATCGTAATACTGATAAACCAATTATGGAAGATTCAGTTTATGATATGTTAATGGATTGGTTAGAACATACTAATCCTAAATCTAAATTATTAAAAGAAATTGGTGCAAAAGTTAAATTAAAAAATAAAGTAGCACTTGATTATTGGTTAGGTTCTATGGACAAAATTAAATCACATAATGTTAAAGAATTACAAAAATGGAGTAAAACATATAAAGCACCATATTATTTTTCAGATAAATTAGATGGTATTTCTGCTTTAGTAATTTATAGAACTAATGGTACTATAAATTTATATACTAGAGGAACAGCGGATGAAGGATTAGATATTACACCACTTATTAAATATTTAAATTTACCTAGTTTTGAACAGGTTTCTAAAACTAAACTAAAATCAAGTAAAAAAGATATTCTTATTGCATTAAGAGGTGAATTAATAATGACAAAAAAAGTATTTGATAAAAATTGGAGTTCAACTATGAAAAATAGTCGTAATGCTGTTGCTGGATTAGTTAATAGTAAAACAATTAATCCTAAATTAGCAAATGATACATCATTTGTTATTTATGAAGTTGTTGATCCATTTGTACCATTTGAAGAACAAATTACTATTGCCAAAAATTTAGGTTTTGAAACTGTTAAATATAAATCTTCTAATACTATTGATTTTGAAATTTTATCTAAATATTTTAAAGAACGACGTGATAAATCAGAATATTTAGTTGATGGTATTATTGTAACTAATAATGAACAACATCAACGAAATACTAAATCAAATCCAGAATATGCATTTGCATTTAAAGATATTTTAGAAGACCAAAAAGCAACATCAATTGTTAAACAAATTGAATGGAATGTTTCTAAAGATGGTTATATGAAACCTACTGTTATTATTGAAGCTGTTCAAATTGGTGGAGTTGAAATTAATCGAGTTACTGGTTTTAATGCTAAATTTATTGTTGATAATAATTTAGGTGTAGGTGCTACAATTGAATTAATACGTAGTGGTGATGTTATTCCACATATTCAAAAAGTAACTAAACCAGCATCTAAACCAGATTTACCAAAAAATAAATGGCATTGGAATGAAACAAAAGTTGATATTATTGTAGATGATTTAGAATCTGGTGATATTATTGTTAAAAATATATATTATTTCTTTTCAAAATTATCAACTAAAGGTTTAGGTGAAAAAATAGTTGAAAAATTAGTTAATGCTGGTTTTGATACTATTAAACAAATATTACAATTAACTGTTAATGATATTATTAATATTGATGGTTTTAAAGAAAAATCAGCACAAAATTTAGTTGATTCTATTAAATCATCTTCTGAAAATATTCCATTAGCTAGATTAATGTCTGCTTCTAATAAACTTGGACATGGTATTGGTGAAGAACGTATGAAATTAATTCTTGATAAATATCCTAATATTCTTACTGATTATCAAAAATGGTCAAAAGAAGAATTTATTAATAATTTAAAAGGTCTTAATGGTTTTGAAGAAAAAATTTCATCATTAATTGTAAATAATTTTAATGAATTTATTAAATTTTATAACTCTATAAAATCATTAATTACTATTGAAAAAGTAAGTGAAAAGAAAATAACTAAATCTAAATATACCGATTTAACAATTGTTATTAGTGGATTTAGAGATGCTGAATTACAATCAAAATTAGAAAGTATGGGAGCTAAAATTGGGTCAACTGTTAGTTCTAAAACAGATTTAGTTATTGTAAAAGAATTAGAAGCAGAACCTACTGGAAAAGTATTAAAAGCCAAAGAATTAGGTATTAAAATTATTACTAAAAATCAAGTATTTTAATTATTTAATATATTTAATTTATCTAATATATTATATATAAATTATTAGATATATATGTCTCAACTTTTAAATGAAGACTATATTTGTAAATGTAAATTAGTTTACAACAACATGCTTGCTACAAATACTATTGAAAATATTTTATTAATTAGTTCTTGTGTAAATGAATCGCAATTATTTTATGATAGTGTGAATAATAACACATTTCCAATTATTTATTCTCCAAATTCTGAAAAAAATGAATTAATTGAATTGTTAAGAAATAAATTTAAAAATGGATTAAAAAGAATTACATTTGCTTTCCATGATCCATTAAACAATATTAAGACATTTTTAGATAACAAACCATTTTTTAATGAAAGTGATTTAATTGTAAACCAAACAACTTTTTCTGAAAATGTTACTTTTTTAACAAATTTAATAAAAGAATTTAAAATTAATAATTGTGATTTTTTAGCATGTAATTCCTTAAAATATTCTAATTGGAAAAAATATTACGAATTATTAAATAAACTAACTAATGTATTATGTGGTGCATCAAATGATAAAACCGGTAACATTCAATATGGTGCAAATTGGATTATGGAAAATAGAAATGAAAATATCATAGATATTTATTTTACTAGTTCAATAAATAATTATAGTTCTTCTTTAGCAGCTTTTACTATAGATTATGTAAATTATAGTACTACAGATAATAATGCAAGTATAGTTGGAGTTTCAAATCCACCTTCAAATTGGAATTTAATAATTCCTACAACAGTAACAAACGATGGTACAACTTATAATGTTACAACTATTGGTAACAGTGCATTCCATTATTCTTCCGCTTTAACATCAGTAACAATTCTCAATTCACTTCTTAGTATTGGTTATGGTGCGTTCTATAATTGTTATAATTTGACATCAGTAACATTTTCTGATTCAGTTCTTAGTATTATTGGCGAACAAGCGTTCATGTCTTGTTCCAAATTGACATCAATATCAATTCCCAATTCAGTTATTAGTATTGGTAATAGTGCGTTTAATAGTTGTTCTAGTTTGATATCAGTAATAATTCCTAATTTAGTTACAACTATTGGTAATAGTTTATTTGCACATTGTTCTAATTTGACATCAGTTATTATTCCTAATTCAGTTACAAGTATTCAAGGATGGGGGTTGGGTGGTACTACCAGTTTGACATCAATAATAATTCCCAATTCAGTTACAACTATTGCTGCAGATGGATTTATAAACTCTGGTCTAACAACTGTTACTATAACAAATGGTCAAGTTATTTCAGGAATTACATTCCAAGCACCTGATTCTAATGTTGCATTTTTTGGAAGAACTGTTAATACTATTGCAGCATCTGTTCTTAATTCTAATATTTGCTTTCTTAAAGGAACCCCTGTTAGAACAGATCAAGGATTAATTCATATTGATAAAATAAATCCTGATGTACATACCATACGTAATAAAAAAATTGTAGCAATTACAAAAACTAATACACATGATAGATATTTAGTTTGTTTTGAAAAGGACTCATTGGGACCCAACATACCATCTGAAAAAACAATTATTACATATAATCATAAAATTTTATATAATGGTAAAATGATAAAAGCAAAACATTTTATACAAAATTTTGAAAATGTACATGATGTAAATCATAATGGTGAACTTTTATATAATGTTTTACTAGAAGAACCATATAAAATGATAGTAAATAATTTAATATGTGAAACATTACATCCAGATAATTTAATTGCACAAATTTATAGATTTTTACCTAATATGAATTTAAAAGAACAAGAAGAAATAATTACAAGAGTAAATAAAGATTGTATTTTTGCTTATAATAATTAATTATATTGTTTTTCAGTAAAAAGGTTTAATAATATTGTTTTTGATATAAAATTATTTTATTTAATATATACTGTATATTAAATATAATGTTAGAAAGTTTAGGTGTTTCACAAAATGACCAATCTGTTTTAATTAAAATAATGTTTTTCTATGCCATTTTATCTTTTGTAATCGGTCCTATTAGTGGATTATATTTAAAAAAAAATAAAGAAGGGCTTTTATGGGGTATGATAACAGGTTGTGTTGTTTCTATTTTATTATGGCAACAATATGGTGAAAAAATGATTTCATTACAATAAATAATAAATAATAATTAATAAATAAATAATAAATAATAATAAATAATAATTAATAATAATTATTTAATATTTGCTTTTTGCTTTTAATTCTAAATATTTTTGTTTATATTTTAAATATTTTTTATTATATTGTAATTGTTTACTATCATCGTCTAAAATTTCATTAACTTGTTGTATTGTTTTAGTATCATCTATCCAGTCATTTTGTTTAAATCCATTTATTAAATTTAAATTATTATTTAAAGATTCATTATATGAACATATTGTTTTATTATATACTGTATTTTGAAGAATATCTGTAGATTCTAAACTACCAATTAATGTTGATGGATTATTTGATTGGATTATTATTAATAATTGTTTAGTTACTTCATTTAACCTATCGTAATTAGAATTATTAATATAATTTTCAAAGTTAGGCCCTTCTATACTACTAAAAATTTTTTTAAGATTATCATTATTATTATAAAAATTATATTTTTTAGTTTTTAAAAGAATTTCTTTTAGAGCTTCTTTAAGTTTATCATTATTTATTTCAACTTGTGAATAATATATTAAATTATTAAGATTAATATATGGTGGATTAGGAGGATTATTAACTTTACCGTCATCTGTTAAATTTATTATGGTAAATATTACAAAATTTATTTTTTCCATATTAATACCAAATTCTCTATTTTCTTTACCAGACATTATTTTTAATAATACACCAGATAAGTTACTAGTTGAATCAGAATTATAAAATTCATTAAAATATTCATCATTTATATTTATATTTCTGCAATATGGAAATATTTCTTTTTCATAAAATAATGGTAATAAATCTTTATTTTGTGGATTTAATGATAATGATTTTTTAATTAACAATTTAATATCATTTCTCATACCTCCTAATGAAGCATTAATCATATACCCTTCATTTCTTCTTAATTTGCAATTATGTTCTAATTTATTAAATCTTTGATATTCACATGTCCATCCTTTTAATTCGTCATATTTTGTATCTACTATTTCTACTTGCTTTTTAATAATACTATCAATAAATTCTGGGTTAAGGTTTTTATATGTAATATACATGTTATTTATATCGTGTCCTAAATTTAATAAATTTTCAACTTGAAATAATGCATATTTAACTTGCTGTGTAAGATTACTAAAATTATTATATAATGTATTTTTGTAATATGATTTAAAACCATCAGGACCTGAGTTTTTTTGTACTTCAATTAAAATTTTTAATATTTCTATTTCAGTAGATAATTCAGTATTTAATTTTTCTATTTTATCTAAAATAATTTGTAAATTACCATTATGTTCTTTTATATGAATTAACTCTTTTGGACAGTTATTTAAATTAAATTTATCAATACATTTATTAGTGGAATTTTCAGTACTACCTCCTTTTTTAATATTTTTTTCATCAGTTCTACTAAGTAGATTTTTTAATTCAGTTTTATGGGTAAGTAACATATTATTATGTTCCTTTGTTTTTTTTGTTTTACTATTATATTCTTTAATTAAATTAAAATCTTTTAATGTAAAATTTGGTTTAGGTTGTTCACAAAAGTATCTATCAAGTATAATTTCTTTACTAGATTTAGATGCAGAATTATATTTATCACTAACTTTATAACGATCGTCAAATTTAATAATTTCTTCAGGATTTTCACAATTAAAAACATTTTCAACGCCTGCTAAATCACAAACAACAAATTTTCGCATACCTTTACCGTTTTTTTTTATTAATGTTAAACAAACAACAACATGACTTCGAGAACTATTTGGATTATTTGGGGTAGGTTCAATTTCTCTTTCAGCAAAAGCTCTATCTATAAATACACCTAATCCTTTTTTTTGATCATTTGGAATTTTATTATTATTCATATCATTTACATACATCCATCCTTTATCATTATAATATTTAAATGTAGGATTTTCATCTCCTTCTATTTTCATTAAATTATATTTATAATCATTATCACTTATTTTAGACATATCAGTAACTCCAGTCCCGTGATAAACATATAAATTTACCATTTTAAGTTCAATAGTTTCAAAAGTATCAATAAATGATTGTAATTTACATATTTCTATTAAAATACCATCTTCTTTATTTTTATTAAAATAAACTAAAGTACTTGTTTTACCACTTCCTGATTGTCCATAACCTATTACACATATATCTTCATCTTGAGTAATTAATTTTCTTAATATTAATTCAGAAGACGATGAAGCAACTTCTTTATTAGATTGTTGACCCAAATATACACCATCAAAAGGTCCAAAATAATAATATTCTTTATCACCATTTATTAAAACCTGTGATTTTATATCTTTTTTTGCTTGAATATTATTATATACACCATCATTACCATAACCAAAAGTCCCTTCAATATTATTATATCTTAGTAATAAAAATTTATTTTTTGTTTGACTATTTTCATAAATATGAGAATTTTTAATTGTTTCTACTTTATATCTTGGATTTCTATTTTGTATAGTGTCATTTCTTTCTTTAATAAATGTAAAAACTCTTCTTTTTTTATTAACTAAAATATTATATACTTCTTTTATTTTACTTTTAAATGTAAATAAATTTGCATATTTTTCTTTTATTATAATTATTTTATTCACTAATAATGAAATTAGTAATGTAATTTCTTTAGTTATTGTAGAGTTAATTAAAAAAATTGATAAATCTTTATTATCATTTACATATTTTTTTATTAAATAAATTATTTTATAAATAAAAATAACTTTCTTTTTTGATTCTGATAAATACAAATTGTAAATATATGTATCTCTATCTATATTATTAGTATTTATTAAATTGTTAACACTCATTATTTGTGGGAATTTTGTTATTTCAATAAAAAATAAATTAATAAATATATGTTTATCATTTATACTTATGTCATTACATAATTTATTAAATAAAACTGGTTCTGATAATAATGTTATTAAATAAATAAATATTTCACTATTAAAAATATGATATATTTTATTAATTTTAAATATTATATTTAAAACATCATTACTTTCATTGACATTATTTGATCCACCGGTCATATTTGTAAGTTCATTTACATTATTAAAAATACTTTTCCCAGTTTTTGCATTGGTTGACTTTAAATATTGAGATACTAATTTTCCATTATCTATTGCATTATTTGTAAAATTAAAATTTGCTATATCGTGTTCTATATCATCATCTGATGCTTTTTGGTCTGCTAATAATTTAGCTTCTTGATTTTGTTGTTCTAGTAATTGAGCTTGTTTTTGTTGTTCTTTAGCTTGTTGTTCTTTAGCTTGTTGTTCTTTAGCTTGTTGTTCTTTAGCTTGTTGTTCTTTAGCTTGTTGTTCTTTAGCTTGTTGTTCTTT
>JACCDH011741854.1_pt1 | contig 19856 bp, 16 predicted proteins | sample 7442481 | NCBI WGS metagenome assembly JACCDH01 (sample SAMN15323433, study PRJNA562643) | freshwater metagenome | isolation source: river surface water | place: USA:Blue River Watershed | collected 2017-08-15 | reverse complement strand
TGGCTGCGTCCAAATCGTGGTGGCCCCAATAGCCCGCCAGTTGCGGATCAAACATGTCGCCCAACCAGTGCAAGATGACGGGCTGACTGACTTGGCTCAGGATGTGGTCGTAGACTTTTTCATAGTCGGCCGGTGAGCGGGCCACTTGGACCAGAGCACGGCTGGCCATGATGATCAGTTGTCCGCCCAGGCCTTCGATGGCTTCGATCTGCTCGTCATAAGCCCGGATCACCTGGTCCAGTGTTCGCACTTGGCCAAGGTCAAGCTGATCCGTGCCACAGCCGCTGGCCACGCGCGCCCCTGGCACACTGCGTGCTTCCTGGAGGGTGCGGCGGATCAATTCCAAAGAGGTGGGCCAGTCCATGCCCATGCCGCGTTGCGCGGTGTCCATGGCTTCGGCCACCCCCAGGCCCAAGGACCACAGGTGATGGCGGTAAGACAAGGTGGCATCCCAGTCGACCGCGCTGTCCAGCCAGGGGTTGATCACCGCCCAGGGGTGGGCCACCACGTGCGCAGCCGAGTAGGCGATGCGGTTGAAAGGACCGCGCGTGGTGGTTGCGGCGGCTTGCCCTTGCAGGCGGTAGCGGGCGGGCAAGCCGTGCTCGTCGATCAGGGTGATGCTGTGCATGGTTGCCCTTCAGGCCAGCTTGGCCGCTTTTTTGATGTCGGTCAGCGCCACCATCTGGGGTGACTTTTTGTAATGCGCATCCAACGGGAAACAGCCCGAGATCATGCCGTTGCGGGGAGCGGTGGTGCAGTCGCTGAATGTGCGACACAGCCTTTTGCGTTGCAAGGGGCGACCCTCGAGCACGTCGGCGGCGAGTTCGGGGTAAGACAGCATCATGCGCCCAAGGCCAACCATGTCGGTCCAGCCGGCACGCACCACCGCCTGAGCCACGTGCGGCAGAAATTCCTGCAAATAGGTGTAACCGCTGCCGACAAAAGCCAGTTGCGGAAAGCGGGCCTTGAGGTCGCGCACCAAAGCCAGATGCCGCATGACCCCGATCAGCGGGTCTTCGGGCGGTTGGTAGCCATCGGAGGGTGGGTACAAGGCGGGTCGGGTGACGTGCGGGGTGTAGTAGGGGCTGCCGATCGTCACGTTGACCATGGGAATGTCGAGTTCGGTCAGCACTTGCAGGAATTCGGAGGTTTCGTCGATGCGGATTTGGCTGGGGTCTTGCTCGTCGATGCCAAAACCAGATCGATAGGGGAGGGCGCCGCTGGCGTCCACCGGCACGCCGGGTCCCAGGGTTTCGGCATCCGACTGTGCGGGGTCGGGTTTATAGGGCAAAAAATCGACCGCTGACAGGCGCACTCCTATGCCCAAACCGGGCACCTCGGCGCGAATGCCTTGCACCAATTCGCGCAGAAAACGGGTTCGGTTTTCGAGCGGGCCGCCAAAATCGCCGGGCCGGGTTTTGGCGGACAAAAACTCGTGCCCCAGGTAGCCGTGACAGTGCTTGAGATCGACAAACTGAAAGCCGGCTTGCCAGGCGCGTCGGGCGGCCACCACGAAGTCTTCGATCAGGGCGCGGATGTCACCGTCGGTCATCACGACCAGGTTTTCAGGTGGGCCGAATTTGCCGTCCAGCAGCGGGTGCCGATAGAGCACACGCGGTTCCATGCGGGCGTCGTCGTTCGGTTTGCAAAAGCGCCCCGAATGCGTGAGTTGCAAGCCGATCAGCAAGCCCTGATCGCTGCCCATGCGTTCGCAGTGAGCCGCCACCAGGGTTTCGCGCAAGCTGGCCAAAGACTTCAGATTGGCTTCATTCAAGACCAGTTGACGCGGGTTGGCGCGACCCTCATGGCGAACCGCCACCGCTTCGCCGCCCCAGATCATTTTGGCTCCCGACAGACCAAAATGACGCCAGCGACGCCGGGTGTGGTCGCTGGGGCTGCCGTCGGCATGGCCGTCCCATCCCTCCATCGGATGCACGGCATAGCGATTGCCCACCGTGTAGGGGCCGATTTTCAGGGGCCGGGCCATGACCGAGTCAGGCCCCGATTCCAGGACTTCATCGCACGGCATGTCCAGTCCCAGGCGCTGAAGGTTTTCTTTAAACCCGGCCGGGCTGGCCAACGATTTCACTTTGACGAAGTCACCAAATTTCATGCACAACCCTCTGGTTCAGAGCCAAATTGACCCTGATGATAACCAGAAGGTGAAACGGACTCAGTCGCCAGCGGATGGCCGGTGCAACTGGCAAGCGTCGTCAGACCGCCAGACGGTGGCGGGCATCGCTCAAACATTGCTCAGGACTGGGGAGCGGACCCGAATAGGCAGCCCAAAGTGTGCCACGAGGGGGCTTGTCTTCAAAACTGGCCTGGATACCTCGAGCAGACAAGGCCTGATGCATGTTCTCAGCCAAGTCCTGGTCGGCGCCATACATGGCCCAATTTTTCCCCTGGGCGCTGACTCGCACGGTGTGACCGTATTTGCCACGCACGGCCTCGAAGTGGGTGATCTGGCTCAGGTCCAAAGCGGTGACGGTTTGGGCCGCTTGGTGATGGATCAGGAATTTGTTTTGGGTCACGGCCCAGATCCCCGCGCCCGACATCACCTCGCGACCTGCCACAAAGGCCAACAGGGTGTCCGGGGCGTGGATGTGCTGGCGCAGGGCATCCGCGGCTTCGGTGGACAATTTAAGGCGTGCACAAGGGTTGTGGCCCTCGATGAGAATTTCGGTCAGGGCGTTGCCATGGATGAAAGAGTCGAGCAAAGACATGGGAGGGCTTTCAGTGATGCAAGACAACACTGTAACCCCAGGCTTAAATCCTCGCCCCGGGTCGGCTATTGGGGGCATTGGCTCGCAGCGCCGCTTGGCCCGCGCTGCGAGCAAGAAGTCATTCGGGCTGAATCTTGGCCAACCGGATCATTTCGCCATAACGCCGTGTCTCGGCTTGTAAAAAAGTTTTGAACTCGGCGGGGCTGTTACCCACTGGATCGGCCCCCAAGGCCGTGAGTTTCTCGCGGAAGGACGGGTTCGCAAACGCCGTGCGCACTTCCTGATGCAGCCGATTGACAATCTCAGACGGTGTTTGGGCCGGGGCAAAGAGTCCAAACCAGCCACCGTGATGGGCAAATGCAGGTAAGCCCGCTTCTTGTGCGGTGGGCACCTCTGGCATCAGGGGATGGCGCTTGTGGTCGCTGTAGGCCAAGGCAGTCAATTTGCCGGCCTTGATGTGTGGCATCACCGCCGGCGGGGTGGAGAACATCACTTGTGTCTCACCCGCCAGCAAGGCGGCAACTGCCGGACCCGCACCTTTGTAGGGGACATGCAAGATAGGGGTATTGGCTTTGGCATTGAAATATTCGCCCGATAAATGCAGGTTATTGCCCACACCCGGCGAACCGAAAGACAGTTTGCTGTTGGGCTTGCGGGCCAATTCGATGAGTTCTTGCAAATTTTTGACACCCAGACTGGGATGGATCACCACAAAAACGCCAGGGTTTTCAAGCAGGTTGGTGACGGGGACGAAGTCTTTGTCGGGGTCGAAAGGGAGCTTTTTGTACATGTGCGGATTGGCGGCGAACCCTGCGGAAGTGATCATGAGCGTGTAACCGTCAGGGGCTGCCTTGGCCACCGCGTCAGCCCCCAAGATGCCATTGGCTCCGGGTTTGTTTTCGATCACGAACGACTGGCCCATTTGGGCTGTCAGTTGTGCGCCGAGCACCCGAGCCAGGGTGTCGGGACCGCCGGTGCCAAAGGGAACCACGATCCGCACGGGTTTATTGGGGTAGGCCTGTGCCCACAACCCCAAAGGAGCCAGCACCCCGGCGGACAACATCAAACGACGCAAAGACGATACGCCATGCAACACAGCACACTCCTGACGGGGCCTCCGCCGCAAACAGCGAACTGTGCAAGACCCCATGTGCGCCGAGTGAAACACAGAGCCTTCGGACCTGTCAAACGGGCAAGCCCTCGGTTTTCCCTGTTTTTGGGCGGCAGTCCTATGCGGTCATTGGTATGAGTCGTATTGTTTCAAGGCCTGGGCGATCGCACGTTGCACTTGCTGGCGCAAAGCCGGCGGTCCGATCACCTGGACCTCAGCTCCATGGCGCAGGATGTCGCCCAACAGTTCTCGGGGGTCACTGTAAGGCACTTTGAGCAGATAGTTGCCTTGGGCATCATGGGTCGCTTGCTGTTCGGGGTGCCACTGCTCCCGCTCGACCCAGCGCGCGCGTTGCGGCGTGAAACGCAATTCGGCCCATTGCACCTCTTGGCCGCTGAAAATGCCGTAGCCTTTGTTGACTTCAGCCTGAATGTCATGCAAGGGGATCTCTTTGGCAGGTGCTTGCAGCAGTTGGCAGTTTTGAATGGCGTCTATGGCAAAGTTACGCAGGGCGTTGCGCAGATGGCACCAGGCATCCACATACCAGTTGTCGCGATAGTGCACCAACTGCTGTGGCGAAATCGTGCGGCGAAGCGTTTCTCCGGTTTGACGGTTGAAGTGGTCGATGCTCAGTTGTTGCCGAGCCAGGGTGGCTTGGGCCACGATCTGAAAAGGTTTGAGGTGCAAGGTGCGTTTGCCTGCATGGAGCAGCTTCACACGTTCAGTCAGAACGCCCGCTTGTGTGCCTTGCGCGGCCAGGATCTCGGTCAGCCGGTTTTGCAAAGGACGGAGTTTGGGCCCCAGTACGCCGGGCTCGAGTTGTCCGATCATGTGCTGAATGGTGAGCAGGGCCAGGATCTCTTCCTGGTTGAACCACAGACCCGGTAATTCGGTGTGGCCCTCAGCAAACTCAAGCCGATACCCATTGAGATCGCGATCAAAGATGACCGGCATGTGACAGCGATCGCGCAAGACGGTCAGGTCGCGCTTGAAAGTCGCCAATGAAATTTCGAGTTGCTTCAACAGGTCTGCTTTGGAAATGGCCCGGCGGTGCGAGAGCAGGTTGCGATACTGAATCAGGCGTTCAAATTCTTTCATGCGCGCAATGGGGTGGACATATCGATGGCTTGATTCTGACCAGACCCGGGATCGAAACTTGAGCCTGGACATTGATCTTTTATACAGCATTTGACGTCCCCGTCGCGAGGGGGCAGGCTGTTTCTGCGCCACAGGCAAACCCTAGTCTTGTCCGCTCATTGCCTGTCCTAAGATGAGCCGGATGTCAATTTTCATGTCAGGAGCATGCACATGGATCGTCGTTTGTGGTTGCAAGCCAGTTCGGCCAGCGCATTGTTGGCCACTTTAGGACGAACGGCCTGGGCGCAGGCGCAAGTCGAATCGATCAAGATCGTGACCGGTTTTCCACCGGGTGGAACTTCCGACACCATTTGCCGCCGCGTTGCAGAGAAATTGGCCCCGGGCTATGCCAAGGCCGCATTTGTTGAGAACAAGACCGGCGCCGGAGGGCAAATCGCGGTGCAGACGGTCAAGGCAGCGCCACCGGATGGCAACACCGTGTTGCAAACCCCCATGTCCATGCTGGGCATCTATCCGCACATCTACCGCAAACTCAACTACGACCCCTTCAACGATGTGGTTCCCGTGAGCTTGGGCTGTACCTTCGATTTTGGTTTTGCTGTAGGTCCGATGGTGCCGGCGGAGGTCCGCACGTTGCAGGAGTTTGTCGGCTGGTGCCGATCCAATCCGGACAAAGCCAACTTTGGCTCCCCGGCCGCCGGTTCCACGCCTCATTTCTTGGGCGCTTTGTTGGGCAAATGGGCCAACATCGAATTGCGCCATGTGGCTTTTCGGGGCACCCAACCTGCCATTTTGGACATGATCGGCGGTCAGATCGCCGCCGTGTCAGGGCCGATCGGCGAATTCACTCAACACGTGGCTGCTGGCAAATGCCGTTTGCTGGCGGCATCGGGCGCCAAGCGCAGCCCCTTTGCGCCCAACACCGCCACCTTTGTCGAGCAAGGATTGCGTGACTTTGTCTATGACGAGTGGTTTGGCTTTTTTGTCCCCGCCCGCACCCCCCAAGACGTCATCCAGCGACTCCATGGTGCCATACGCAATGCGCTGGCGGCACCCGAGACCGTCAATGGCCTGGCGGCCATGGGACTTGAAGCCCAGTCATCCACACCCGCCGAGTTGGGCCAGCGTTTGCGGCGCGATCACGATCGGTGGGGTCCTTTGGTCAAACTGATTGGATTCACTGCCGAGGGCTGACACACGGACAGTTGGGGGACATTGATGCCCCCCCACACGGCGTCTTTGCCGACCGATCCGCTGGAGGGCGGTTCATTCGCGCAGTGCGCGACCCGGACGATCGTTCCCTGACGACATCACATGGAGGTCTGGTTTGGAGATTTCATTCCACGAGGAAATCAAGTCCTTGCGCTTGGGGCAGGGAGAAACCTTTCATGGCGAAGGCATCTTGGCCATCACCAAGGGATTGCTGCAAGCGGGGGTGTCGTATGTCGGCGGGTACCAGGGGGCACCCGTGTCCCACTTGCTCGATGTGATGGTGCAAGCCAAACCCTATCTGGACGAGTTGGGGGTGCACGTCGAGGCTTGCTCGAACGAAGCCTCGGCTGCCGCCATGTTGGGGGCTTCCATTCATTACCCGGTGCGCGGGGCCGTGACCTGGAAGTCCATTGTCGGCACCAATGTGGCGGCCGACGCCTTGTCCAATTTGTCTTCTCCGGGGGTGACCGGCGGGGTGCTGATCGTGGTGGGTGAAGACTACGGCGAAGGGGCCAGCGTGATTCAGGAACGCACCCACGCCTTCGCCCTGAAGTCGGGCATGTGCCTGCTGGACCCTCGGCCTGATTTGACGCAAATGGTCAACTTGGTCGAACAGGGCTTTGAATTGAGCGAAGCCAGCCACATGCCCGTGATCATGGAGCTGCGCATTCGGGCGTGTCATGTGCGGGGGAGTTTTGCCGCCAAAGACAATCGGGCGCCCGCCTGGTCGAAGCAAAACCTGATCGCTGACCCGGCCCGTTTCGACTACATGCGACTGGCCCATCCGCCGGTCACCTTTGTGCATGAAAAACTCAAAGTCCATGATCGGATTCCGGCGGCCCGGCGCTTCATTCGAGAGCATGGCTTGAACGAGACCTGGGTCGGCACCGATCACGCCGATCTGGGCCTGGTGGTGCAAGGCGGGCTTTACAACACCTTGATCCGCACGTTGCAGCAATTCGGGCTGGCCGACGCGTTTGGCGGCTCCAGCCTGTCGATCCACGTGCTCAATGTCGCTTGGCCCCTGGTGCCCGAAGACCTGACGGCGTTTTGTGCTGACAAGCGCGCCGTGTTGCTGCTCGAAGAGGGGCAACCCGAATACATCGAGCAGGAATTGGCGCTGGCTTTGCGCCGTCAAGACCTGCAAACCCCTTTGCATGGCAAAGACCTGTTGCCCAGTGCAGGCGAATACACCGCCGAAGTGATGGCCACGGGCGTGTTGGCTTTTTTGGAGCGTCACCGGCCGATGGCCGTCCCGGACGCCACCCGAGCCTGGTTGCAGGGCAACGCCGAGCGGCGTCAGGGTCTGCAACAAGCCATGGCGGGGCCATTGCCCGCCCGCCCTCCGGGCATGTGCATCGGCTGCCCAGAGCGTCCCGTGTTTGCGGCGCTGAAGATGGTGCAACAAGATGTCGGGCCGGTGCATATTTCCGGTGACATCGGCTGCCATGCCTTGGCGACCTTCGAGCCTTTTTCAGTCGGCCACTCGATTTTGGGTTACGGGATGAGCCTGGCCAGTCGCGCCGGAGTGTCGCCCTTGATGCAGCGGCGGGTGCTTTCGGTCATGGGCGATGGCGGCTTTTGGCACAACGGCTTGTTGACTGGTGTCCAAAGTGCCCTGTTCAACGGCGACGATGCGGTGTTGCTGATTTTCAAAAACGGCTACACCTCGGCCACTGGCACCCAGGACATCATCAACACCCCCCTGGAGCGGGTCAAAACCTCGACCGACGACAAACGCGAAAGCCTGGTCCACACCAACCAAACCATCGAGCAAACCCTCAAAGGCTTGGGGGTGCAGTGGTTGCGCACGGTGCACACCTACCATGTGGATGCCATGAAGGCGACCCTGACCGAAGCGTTCACCACCTCGTTTCAAGGCTTGAAGGTGATCGTGGCCGAAGGCGAGTGCCAACTCGAACGGCAGCGTCGAATCAAACCCTGGATGGCTTCCTTGTTGTCGCGCGGTGAGCGGGTCGAGCGGGTCAAGTACGGGGTGGACGAAGACGTCTGCAACGGTGATCATGCGTGCATCCGGCTGTCGGGTTGTCCCACGTTGACGCTGAAGGACAACCCCGACCCCCTGAAGGTCGATCCGGTGGCGCAGGTGATCGATGGCTGTGTCGGCTGCGGGTTGTGCGGCGCCAATGCCCACGCGGCCACGCTGTGCCCCTCTTTTTATCGCGCTGAAGTGGTGCAAAACCCGCGCTGGCACGAGCGTTTGGCCGCTGGCCTTCGAGGCGTGTCGCGCCAGTGGTTGCAAGGATTGCGGGCATGAGCGGCCAACCCATTTCAATGCTGTTGTGCGCCTTGGGCGGCGAGGGCGGTGGCGTGCTGGCCGACTGGGTGGTCTCGGTGGCTCGCCTAGCCGGATATCCGGCCCAGGCCACCTCGGTGCCGGGCGTGGCACAACGCACGGGTGCCACCACCTACTATCTCGAGATCTATCCGCAGCCCTACAGCGCTTTGGGGGGGCGTCACCCGGTGTTGGGGTTGAACCCTTTGCCCGGGCGACTCGATGCCTTGATTTCTTCCGAGTTGCTCGAGAGCACCCGCCAGATTGCGCAGGGCCTGGTGTCGCCCGATCGCACCCTGGTGATCAGTCACTGTGGGCGGGTGCTGACCACGGCAGAAAAAATGGTCATGGGCGATGGTCGCGCCGATTCGGCCCAGTTGGCCACTTGGGTGGCACAACACAGCCGGGTACATCATTTGCTGGACATGGCCGATTTGACCCGGCAGGCCGGCACCGTGGTCAGCGCGGTCATGCTGGGCTGCATTGCTGCCAGTGAATTGTTGCCTTTTGACCGGTCGGACTACGTCGCGGTGCTGGCTGGAGAGGGGGCCAGCGCCCGTGCCAGCCAGCACGGTTTTGAGCTGGGTTTCCAGGCCACAGCCCGACAAAGGTCGCAACAACGCATTCTCGACGAGTTGCTTCAGCCCGAGCCTGATTCAGAGGTGCCGTGCCTCGATCCGGCTTGGGCGGCGATGTTCCCCGTCGATGTCCATCCGGTGTTGGCTCTGGCTGTGCCCAGGCTGATCGAATATCAGGGCATCGCATATGCCCGCCTCTATGGCCAGCGCTTGCAAACCGTGTGCCAGGCCGAGCAAGCTGCCGGGGCGGCGGCAGGGCACCCCATCACGTGTGAAGTTGCCCGTTGGTTGGCTTTGTGGATGGCTTTTGACGATGTGATTCGGGTCGCCGATCTGAAAAGCCGAGCCAGCCGCCTGGCCCGCGTGAGGGCTGAGGTGCGTGCCGGCGAACTCGATGTCTTGAAGATCTACGACCACTTCAAGCCCGGGGTCCCCGAACTTGCCGGCTTATTGCCCCCGAGTTGGGCCGAAAAAGCCTTGGCATGGGATCGCCGCAGGGTGGTGGAGGGTCGCGCCCCATGGGCCATGCCGCTCAAGGTGGCGACCCATACCCTCACGGGCTGGCTGATGTTGCGCCTGCTGGCCCGTTTGCGCGTGTTGCGACCGCTGGGCAGCCGCTATGCGGCCGAGCAAGCGCAGATTGAACAGTGGTTACAGGCGGTGTCGCTGGCGACGCAGCGCGATCCCGCGTTGGGTCTGGAAGTTGCGCGTTGTGGCCAACTCATCAAGGGCTATGGCAGCACCCATGACCGGTCCAGGTCGAACCTGAGACATATTCTCAGCCATGGTTTGGAAGGTGATCGACCTGCTCGTGAGCAATCCGAAGTCATCGCCCGCTGGCGTCAAGCGGCTCTCCAGGACGAGGCCGGACAGGCCCTGGACCAAGCCTTGACCCAACACGGTGCGCCTGCCCGGCCTGTCCCTGAGCGACCGATTTTGTGGCTGAAAAATCCACGCGCCAGCAAAAGCTGATCCTTTTTTCTTTGATCCCTCAACCCCAGGAGTCTGCATGCGCACCCCCACCTTCAAAAGCATCTCCCTGCATCTCGCCTGTGCGACATTGTGGGCCCTGGGCTTGGCCACGCCGGCCTGGTCGCAGGCTTGGCCTTCCAAACCTATCCGGGTGGTGGTGAATTTCCCGCCAGGTGGTGCGGCCGATCAGATGGCCCGCGCCATCAGCACCCCCTTGTCCGAAGTTCTGGGGCAGCCCGTGGTGGTCGAAAACCGCGCTGGTGCCAACGGCAATCTGGGCGGCGAAGTGGTGGCCCGAGCCCCCGCCGATGGCTACACCTTGCTGATGAGCTCGGGTGGGATGGTTTCGGTCAACCCGCACATTTATGCCCGCATGGCCTTTGACCCCGTCAAAGACCTGATCCCGGTAGCGGCGGCGGCAAGGGTGTTGGTATTTTTGGTGGCCAAGCCGGCTTTGCCGGTCAACACGGCGCAAGAGTTCCTGGCCCACGTCAAAGCGAATCCGGGGAGATTGACTTATGGCTCGGCGGGCAATGGAAGTTCGCCGCACCTCGCCGGTGAAATGATGAAAAGCCAAGCCGGCTTGTTCGCGGTACATGTGCCTTATCGCGGTGCCGCGCCGGCTTTGCAAGACTTGTTGGCGGGCCAGATTGATTTCTATTTCGATCCCGGCATCGGATTGAACCAGGTGCGTGCTGGCAAGCTCAAGTTGCTCGCTGTCGGCAGCCTCAAGCGCTCGCCTTTGTTCCCACAGGTTCCTACGCTGGACGAGGTCGGCCTGAAAGGGTTTGACGCCGACACGGTGTTTGGTTTTTACGCGCCTGCCGGAACCCCGGCCGAGGTGGTGGCCTTGCTCAACCGCGAAATCAACCGCATATTGGGCACGGTGGCCGTGAAAGACCGCATCCAGGCTTTGGGCGGCGAAACCCTGCCCATCAGCCCGACCGAGTTTGCAGCCAAGGCGCAAGAAGACTCCAAACGCTTTGGCGCCATCATCCGAGAGCGCAAAATCGTAGGCGATTAATCCCGTTTAATGTTCAGAAGGCAGGCGCAACGCCCGTTGCGTCAGGGCGATAAACAGTCGCTGCTCTTGCGCCGACAGCGGATGCAGGATGTCTTTTTGTAACTTGCGCACGATCGGCACCAGTTCTTTGAACACCCGGCTTCCTTCGGGGCTCAGTCTCAGTGCCCTGGCGCGCCGGTCGTTGGGGGCGATCACCCGAATGACCCAATCTTTTTTTTCCAGCCGGTCGATCACTCCGCCGATGGTGGCTCGATCATAGCCAATCAGTTCAGCGACCTGTGATTGGTCAACGCCAGGGTGGGCCTGAATGGCGTCCAGCGCCGCAAACTGCACCGGAGTGACTTCAAATCCGGCTACTTGCGTGCGTTGCGAAAACAGTTGCGTCGACTGTTGATGAAGCCGGCGGATCAGGTGACCCGCCATGCCCAAGACGGCCATGTGTGTGTTCATTTCGGAGTGCTTTCCCGGTGACCAGACTTGATTGTAAGTTTACATCATGTATTGACACAAATAGTAAGTATAGATATTATTCGCCTGTTCATGCAACCCAATCGCAATCAGGAGACCGGTCATGCAGTTTTATAAAAATGGCTTCAGGGGAGGCAGCCCCGACATCCATCCGGCGGCCCCCAACCGCCGCAATCGGGGCTTGCACGAGCCGTTGCCGGAGCAAGTCGATGTCCTCATCTCGGGCACCGGCCCTGCTGGCTTGTGCCTGGCAGCGCAACTGGCACAGTTCCCCGAGATCGACACCCTGATTGTCGAACGCATGACCGACAACATCATCAAGGGCAAAGCCGACGGCATCAACACCCGCACGATGGAAATGTTTCAGGCCTTTGGTTTTGCCGACAAGGTCAAACGCGAAACTTATTGGGTCAACCAGACGGCTTTCTGGATGCCGGATCCGACCCGCCCGCAGCACATCCGTCGGGTCGGTCGGGTGCAAGACGTGGCCGATGACAGCTCGGAGATGCCGCACATCCTGATCAATCAGGCGCGCTTGCACGAGTTGTTCCTGGAGGTCATGAAAAACTCGCCCTCCCGGCTGGAGCCCGATTACGGTTGGGAGGTTGCCGGACTCACCATCGATCCGGATACCGATGATCACCCGGTCACCGTGACCCTGAGAGACGCCAGTGGTTTGCATTGGGGGGCGACTCGAACCGTGCGCGCCAACTATGTCGTGGGTTGCGATGGTGCTCACTCCATGGTGCGCAAGTCGATCGGCGGCGAATTGCATGGCGATGCGGCTCACCAGGCCTGGGGGGTGATGGACATCTTGGCCAACACCGATTTTCCGGACGTGCGGCAAAAATGTCTGATTTCTTCCGCACAAGAGGGCAATGTCCTGATCTTGCCGCGCGAAGGGGGGTATTTGTTCCGGATGTATGTCGAGCTCGACAAGTTGCGACCCGACGAGCGTGCGGCCCAGAAAAGGCTCACTCAGCACGACATGATCGCCGCAGCCAACCGAATCATGCGCCCCTACACCCTGGACGTCAAAGAGGTCGTCTGGTGGTCCATTTATGACATTGGCCACAGCATCACAGACCGGTTCGACGATGTCCCTGAAGGGGTCGATCGCGACCCACGGGTCTTCACGGCGGGGGACGCCTGTCACACCCACTCTCCCAAGGCCGGACAAGGCATGAACGTGTCGATGCAAGACACCTTCAATCTGGGTTGGAAACTGGTGCAGGTGTTGCAAGGGCGTGCTGCCCCCAGTTTGTTGCGCAGCTATTCAAAAGAACGCTTGACCGAGGCCAGACGCCTGGTCGAGACCGATCACCACTGGTCGCGGGTGATGTCGGCTCCCACCACCCAGGCTGAGCGCGATGGGACCGAGGAGCCGCGCATCATCCGCCAGTTCAAGGCCAATCTGGAGTTCACCGGTGGCACGGCCGTCAAGTATGACTCCTCGGTTTTGTTTGGGGAGCCCGCGCATCAGCATTTGGCGCGTGGCCTGGAAATCGGGCGACGCTTTCACTCTGCGCCGGTGGTGCGAGTGGCCGACGCCATGCAAATGCAACTGGGCCATGTGGCCCAGGCTGATGCCCGCTGGCGTTTGTATGCTTTTGCGCCGGCGTCAGACCGGGCACAAGCGGGATCGCCCATCCAGCGGTGGGCCCAGCATCTGCTCCATGCCCCTGACTCCCCCTTGTGCCAACACACCCGGGCTGACGAGGACATCGACGCCATCATCGATGTGCGGGCTGTGTTCCAGCAGACCTTTGACCAATTGAATGTCAACGACATGCCTGAATTACTGCGCCCCAAGACGGGCAAGCTGGGCTTGCAAGACCATGAAAAGGTGTTTTGCGTCGATCACAAAGGCTTGGGGGATATTTATGATCTCAGGGGCATTGATCGCCAACAGGGCTGCATGGTGTTGGTGCGTCCGGATCAATATGTGGCCCATGTGCTGCCCTTGGAGGGGCACGAGGCTTTGTCGGCCTATTTCTCTGCGATTTTGTTGCCGGTCGTTTCACATGCATGAAACCGTGCATTTGTTTCAAGACAGGGCCATGCCATCCGATGTCAAGATCATCCGCTGGCAGATCGCCTGCTCAAGGTGCCCTCAGAACAACATGAATGGCGCCACTTTGCTGCATGCGGATCAGTTGTCCCCTGAAATACAACTTGAAACTCTCGGCCGAAGAACTGGAGATCGAAAACGGTGGTTGGCCTGACAAGGTGATGGCTTCGTGTTCCCTGAGTTGAATCGTCTCGGTCGGTCGCTGTGCGTCCCGCCAGCAAATGGTGCTGGCCTTGAGCGCCACCAGGTAGAAGAAGTTGGGTGGGTGGCTGCCCTGCGACGGGCTGAGGTCGATCGACTCAGAGCTCCAAGCGCAACCCTCAGCATCCGGGGAGGGGGCGGTAGCGGCAGCCTGGGTTTGGGCGGGGGCATCACTCTGGGGGGTCGTGGGTTGATCTTGCACGGCCTCGGTGCGATGGGCGGACACGTTTTCATGGGACTCTTGCGGCGTGTCCACGGTTGGCGGGGCGGACTGTCGCGGCACGAAGAACGCGACTGCACCCAAAACCATGGACGACATCACGGTCATCCGGATCCATCGACCGGATCGGGTGGGAGCTTCATTCAGGGTCACAGCGGGTTTGGCTGAGGGCTCAGAAGACTGGACTTCTTCCAGGAAGGGTTGTGCGATCGAAGGGCTCACCCCAGACGGGGTTGTGGTCAATGTCGGCGCAGGGTCAGGCGAATCATCCGGGGCTGCAGTCGGTTGGCTTTGCGTCAAGTCCTCACCCAAGGACACAACCAACTTGCGACCGATATTGAATTTGATCGCCGGCGAATAAAAAGCGGAGTCGCCACCTTCTTCAAGTTGCTTGAGTTGTTTCGGGGAGATCAGGTGTCTTTTGGCAAACAGGATCGGATCCATGCCTGCAGCCAAGCGCAGGCGCTTGAGTTGTGCGGCATGATCAGGTGACCAGTTGGAGGTGGGCATGCTTGGCGACGCTTCGATGAACCTGAGAGGAATTCGGTGATCAATATACAAGCAAATGCCAATTTTATATGAATTAGGAAACGCATCCAGAGGGGCGTCGTTTCCTTTAGTATTGGATTCCTGCGTTCGCAGGATGTAACTTCTTGCCCTTGGCGTCAAAGGAGTGTCCTCATGCGCTTCCTTCCAGCCCAGACTAGGTAGGAACCCATGGGTGCGAGCTCTGGTGTGACTTTATGATGAAAAATGCATCGGAGAGAGTCATGAAAAGAAATCCATTGGGGCTCAACGGCCCCCAGGCCTCAGTCCAGGGTTTGGGCTGTATGGGCATGTCCATTTTTTACGGTCAACCGGACGATGCCGCATCGATCTCGACGATCCACCAAGCGCTGGATCGAGGCGTCAACCTGATCGTGACCTCAGATGCTTACGGCAATGGAGTCAACGAGAGCTTGCTGGGCAAAGCCTTGCTGGGGCGGCGTGAGCACGCGCTGGTGTGTACCAAGTTTGGTAATCTCGCTTTGGCGGGTGGTGGCGACACAGGGTACACCGGCGGACACCCCAAACATGTGGCGATCGCTTGTGAACGCTCTTTGAAGCGTCTGGGTGTGGATGTGATTGACCTGTATGCCATGCATCGAATGGATCCTGCCGTACCGATCGAGGAAACGGTGGGCGCCATGAAACGGCTGGTCGAACAAGGCAAGGTCAGATTTTTGGGCTTGTCGGAAGCGGGCCCTTCCACCATCGAGCGCGCTCACCGGGTGCATCCACTGGTGGCTCTGGAAACCGAATACTCTTTATGGAGTCGGGATGTCGAGGGTGAGATCTTGTCCACCTGTCGCCGATTGGGCATTGCGCTCATGGCGTACTCGCCGCTGGGGCGGGGTTTTCTGACCGGTTCCATCAAGTCACTCGACGCCTTGGGCGAAAAAGACGGACGCCGCAACATGCCTCGATTCAAAGACGGCAATTTGGAAAGGAATGCAGGTTTGCTGGCTCGATTGGAGGAGAAGGCAGCAGCCAAGGGGGTCACGGTTGCACAGTTGGCGCTGGCTTGGGTGCACGCCCAAGGGAACGATGTATTTCCCATCCCGGGCACCAAACAGACGCGCTACCTGGCGCAAAACCTGACCGCCACAGAGATCCGTTTGTCACCCCAGGATTTGATTGAGCTCGACAGCATGTTTCCGCGCGATCAAGTCGCGGGAACCCGGTATCCCGAGCCCGCACTCAAGGGGCTGGGGATTTGATTCAGCGGCCGTTTTGCGTTCAGTCCACTGCATCCAAACGATTCCTTGACGACTCAATTGGGAAAATATATATATAAATAATTAATATCAATAAATTAATGTAGTATTCAATTTTTATTTTCATTCACTGAAATGAAAGAATTGAATCACAAGACCTCGGTCGCCTCTGGCAGGCTTGGCAGCAACATGCCCATCCTGATCGCTGGTGGCGGAATTGGCGGACTCTCTCTGGCTTTGATGCTGCATGCGCGCGGATTATCGTGTCAAGTCTTCGAGGCGGTCAAAGAGGTTAAACCGCTGGGCGTAGGCCTGAATACGCTGCCACATGCTATCGATGAACTTGCGAACTTGGGTCTTTTGCCGGATCTGGATGCGGTTGCGTTGCGCACTCGAGAGCTGCGCTACCTGAATCGCTTTGGCCAGGAGGTCTGGCGCGAACCTCGCGGGGTCTGGGCCGGGCATCCGCAGCCTCAGTTCTCGATCCATCGTGGGCAGCTGCACCAGGTGTTATGGAAGGCGGTTCAAGAGCGCCTGGGCGCACAGGCCCTGTTGACCGATGCGCGTCTGGCAGACTTCGAACAAGATGAAGCGGGCGTGACTGCCTGGTTGACTGACGGCCGTCGAGCGCGCGGTGCTGCCCTGATTGGCGCTGATGGAATCCATTCGATCTTGCGTTCGGCATTGCACCCCACAGAAGGCGGCGTGCGCTGGAATGGGGTACAGATGTGGCGTGGTGCGGTGGAGTGGCCGGCCTTCCTGGGCGGAGACACGATGTTGGTCTGTGGCGACATGTGTGAAAAACTGGTGGTGTATCCCATCGCATCGGGGACACAAGCGGATACCAGGCTGACCAACTGGGTGGTGTGTGCGCAGGTCGCTGATGCCAGTCAAAAACCACCTAAGCCTCAGGACTGGTCTCGACCGGGCCAACTCGATCAGGTGATGGCACATGCCAGCCGGTTTGATTTACCCATGCTGGATGTCAAAGCCATGGTCTGTGCCACGCCGCAGTGTTGGGAATACCCCATGTGCGACCGTGATCCATTGCCTTTTTGGACTCGCGGTCGGGTGACTTTGCTGGGTGATGCAGCACATCCCATGTACCCGGTCGGATCAAACGGGGCTTCGCAAGCGATACTGGATGCGCGTTGCTTGGCCGATCAGTTGGCACAACGTGAAGCGGTCGAGGCATTGTGGGCCTACGAGGCCGAGCGCTTGCCCAAAACATCTGAAATCATCAGGTCGAATCGCCTTGGCGGTCCGGAACGCATGCTTGATCTGGTGGCTCAGCGTGCACCCCAAGGCTTCCAGCAGTTGACCGATGTCATTGCATGGCAAGAGTTGGCGGAGATCGCGGGAGGCTATGCGCACATGACAGGAATGGGTTCACCCCCCAGGAGTTAGCCCCATGGATCAGTCGACCTGACCGCCCTGTTCAGGTCATCAAGGGTTATCCATGATGTCGCTGCGCAAGCATGTTCTTACGATGTACTCATGGAACGGAGACTCGGTTAATGCCCTATTTGCACCTGGAACAGGTCGCCAAGCAATTTGGTGAAGTCAAGGTGGTTCAGGAAATGAGCTTGTCTGGAGATTCCGGGGAGTTCATTGTTTTGGTCGGGGCATCGGGGTGTGGCAAGTCAACCACTTTGCGAATGATCGCTGGACTGGAAGCCCCCACTTCAGGTCGAATCTGGATCGATGGCCAAGATGTGACCCACATCTCGCCGTCGCAACGCAATATCGCGATGGTCTTTCAAAATTATGCGTTGTACCCACACATGAATGTCGCGAAAAACATGAGCTTCGCTTTAGAGTTGGCGGGGGCCAATCGGGCTGAAATCACTCGTCGCATTCACGAAGCGGCCAAGATTCTGGACATTGAGCATTTGCTGGATCGCAAACCCAAAGCCTTGTCGGGTGGACAGCGTCAGCGGGTTGCGATGGGGCGCGCCATTGTTCGCGAGCCGAAGGTTTTTTTATTTGATGAGCCGCTATCCAATCTGGATGCCAAGTTGCGCGGGCAAATGCGCGTTGAACTGGCCTTGCTGCATCAACGCTTGCAAAAGACGACGGTTTACGTCACACACGATCAGACAGAGGCGATGACCCTGGCCGACCGCATCGTCGTCATGGATCAGGGACGGATTCAGCAAATTGGCACACCCGATGAGGTTTTTAATCGGCCACAGAACCGATTTGTGGCGGGGTTCATTGGCAGCCCATCCATGAATTTCATCCAGGTCGCGGTGCGCGATCAAGGTGGGCGCTGGCGCTTCGAGAACGATTTTTGCGCGTGCGATGTACCGCCACAGATGCTGACGCGGGTACAAGCTTTTCGCGACCAGCTTTTGGTCTTGGGCATCAGACCTCAATCGTTTGTGGCGGAAGCCTCAGACACGGGCATGGTCTTGCAGGTCAAGGTCGAGGTCTGCGAGTATTTGGGAACCGAAAGCGTGCTAAGTGGCCAGCTGTATGGCGTTGCTGGGCCGTGTGATCAAAAGGTCACTCTTGTTTTGCCAGGCAACCAGAACAGTCTGATGCACAACACCATCGGCGTGACGGCACTGGCGGATCAGTTGCATGTCTTTGAGTCCGGTGATCAAGGTCGGAATTTGATGATTTGAGACAGTCATTTCAACCCCAGAAGGAGACAAGACCATGAAGAGGAGACAACTGATACAGGGTGCCTTGGGCGGAGTTGCCCTCGGGCCATGGGTACATGCCGCTTCACAGGATCGGTATGCGAAGTACCGTGGACAGACCATTGTGGTGAATTACCCGGCTCACCCGCATTATGATCAGGCCGAAAAACTTTTTGCCGAATTCACTGCCGAAACGGGCATCAAGGTCGAACGCGACAAGATGCAGTACCTGCGCATGAAGGACAAGCAAGTCCTTGAGATGGGCAAGCGTGGCAATGGCGATTACGATGTCATTGTTTATGTGGTGATGTGGAAGACTGAGTATGTCAAAAAAGACTTGCTCGAACCTTTGGACGGATTTCTTGCCAACCGCGATTTGACCGATCCCAATTGGGATCAAAAAGATATATTTGAAAAATACTGGGATACCAATGCTTTGGTCGGCGGACCCAAAATGTATTTGCCAGGGCCGGGTGCCCGTCCTTACGGCATCCCGTTTGGCGCCGAGACGGGAGTGTTGGCCTATCGCGCCGATATTCTTGACAAGCACAGGATCCCGGTTCCCAAGACCTACACCGATTTGTTGGCGGCATGTCGCATCATCAAGGACAAAGAGGGCATTGGCGGACTGACCTCACGCGGGCAAACAGGGCATCAGGTCACTGCGGCATGGTTATTGCACCTGACTCCTAACGGCGGGGAAGTTTTTGATGGTCAATTCCGTGCTGTGTTCAATAACGCGCAAGGTGTCAGAGCTGCCGAGATTCTGAAGGAAATCGTTGACACAGGTCCTGCAGGGATTCCCAGTTACGGATTTGGCGAGATGCAAAATGCGTTTTTGCAGGGTCAGGCTGCCATGTACCTGGATTCGGTCTCTGTCATGGGCCCGGTGCAAGACCCGGCCAAAAGTCGCATCGCAGGCAAGGTGGCCTATGCCGTCCACCCGCGCGGAAGCAAGCACTCTGCACAAAGTGGGGGCTTTTCCATGGCCATTCCGAAAAATGCCCGCAACAAAGAGGCCGCTTTTCTCTTCATGCAATGGATGACCAGCAAGCGCTCTGATGTCAAAATCGCGCTCGCGGGTGGCAACATGCACCGCTGGAGCACTCTGGATCATCCCGATGTGGCCAAGAAGTATCCCATCGAGATTCCCGCGCTGCGTGAGTCTTTGAAGATTTCAAATCCCGATTGGCGACCCCTGATTCCTGAGTGGGATCACATCAGCCAACAAATCATCGGTCAGGCCTTGCCCGATGTAATCACGGGACGCAAACCTGCCAAACAGGCGCTGGATGCCATCGTGGCAGATGCGGAAGCGGTGGTGCGACAGGCTGGATGGCTCAAGGGCTGACAAGGCCACTGAATGACCCCCGCTCGCATGGCACGCTGGGTGCCTTACGCATACATCCTGCCAGCCGTCTTGGTGATGCTGGCAGGACTGTTCTATCCCATTCTGGGTGTGTTTCAGCTCAGT
>JACCDH010937040.1_pt1 | contig 19867 bp, 16 predicted proteins | sample 7442481 | NCBI WGS metagenome assembly JACCDH01 (sample SAMN15323433, study PRJNA562643) | freshwater metagenome | isolation source: river surface water | place: USA:Blue River Watershed | collected 2017-08-15 | reverse complement strand
GCCGGCTTTTCCACGGTGATGCGAGCGCAGGCTGTGGCTGAGTTGGCTTATTACCAGAGCACGCATGGATCCCGGCCTGCGCCGGGATGACGATGGAGAGGCCAGCCGGCCATCAATCCGTCACCTCGGCGCAGGCCGGGGTCCAGTATCTTTAATCATCCCCATGACCCAGAAAATCCTCCAGCCCGGCGAAATCGGCGAACACCAGCCCTTCCCCAACGTTGTGCTGCCAAACGACCCCGAGCTCTTCGCGAATCGTGCCCGACGTTTCAAACATCTGTCTGATGGCCATGCGATGAGTCAGTTGCTGGACGTGCTGGGCAAACTCGCTCATGCACAGCATCTGGCCTACGGAGCGCGACCGCCCAGCATGATCCCGGCTGAAGCGCTGGCTCAATCGCGCGAGCATGGCATGCCCGCACTGTCGTACCAGTCCGAGCGCTTGCCCGACTGGCAGCACGATCTGGAACATATTCGCGCCACGCTGAAATCCGGTGATGAACCGGTGCTCAAAGAAGCTGCAGAAAAACTCGACGCTTTTGATGAGGCGGGTCGTGAATCCATTGCGGATGCGATCTTCGGTGGTGGTATCGCCGGCGATGATGAGCACACGCATGCAATGGTCGCTCCGCTGGTCGGCGCAGCACTGCAAGTGTCGTGGACCCGTCAGGCGGCATCGATGAACGCCAACGATATCGGCCTGATCGGTTCCTCCACGGTTTGTCCGGTCTGCGCATCGCGCCCAATCGCCAGCGTGATCGAGGTCGCTCCCGATCAGTCGAACCTGCGCTACCTGCACTGCAGCCTGTGCAGCACCCAGTGGCACATGGTGCGCGTGACCTGCACCGCGTGCGAATCGACCAAAAGCGTGACGTATCTCAGCCTGAATGGCGCCGAGGAGGACGAGCCTTCGCGCAAGATTTCGTTCGCACGAGCCGAGGCTTGCGATGACTGCCACACCTACCTGAAGATCTTTAGCCGAGAAAAAGAACCGATGATGGAGGTCGGTGCGGATGATCTGGCGACACTGACGCTGGACATGCTGACCGACGAGGCGGGCTATCTGCGCAGCGGTCCGAATCTGCTGTTCTCACCGGGTGTGCCAGAGTCAGAATAGTTTTCTCCATCCTTGGTAAAATCAGTCCCGGATTTACCAAGGATTCCTCATGAACCAGCCATCGTTTCTGCCCCGTGCGGGTGAAACCGGGCGGGACGATCTGCTCACGCTGCAGACCCTGCCCTCCGTCGATTCGCTGCTGAATGCAGACGAGCTTCAATCCCGCATCGATATCCATGGTCGCGCATTGGTCAAGCGTGCGATTCAGTTCAGCCTGTCCGGGTTACGCAAATCGCTGACGGCCTCGACGGATGGCAAACTGTCGCGCACGCAGCTGATGCGACTGATCGAGTCACAGATCGCCACCGAAGCCATGCCCCGTCTGCGACGCGCGTTCAATCTGACGGGCACCGTCATCCACACCAATCTGGGACGCAGTCCGCTGGCGGAAACGGCTATCGAGGCGCTGGTCAATGCCGCCCGCTATCCGGTGAATATCGAATATGACTTCGCCCTCGGCGAGCGCGGCGAACGCGATGAGATCACTGAGCAGCTGCTGTGCGAGCTGACCGGTGCCGAAGCGGCGACGGTGGTGCATAACAACGCTGCCGCCGTGCTGCTGGTGCTGTCCGCCCTGGCCGCTGGACGTGAGGTGCCGCTGTCGCGTGGCGAGCTGATCGAGATCGGCGGTTCTTTCCGCATGCCGGACATCATGAAGATGGCCGGCTGCACGCTGGTTGAAGTCGGCACAACCAATCGCACGCACCTGAAAGATTATGCTGGCGCGGTCAACGAACGTACCGCCTTGTTCACTCGGATTCACACCTCGAATTATCAGGTCGTGGGTTTCACCGCCAGCCCCTCGGACGCCGAGCTGGCGCAGTGCGCGAAGTCACACGATGTGCCGCTGTTTGTCGATCTCGGCAGTGGCGCGCTGGTGCCATTCGAACGCTATGGATTACCTCACGAAACCCTGCCACAGGAAACACTGAAATCTGGTGCCGATATCGTCAGCATCTCGGGTGACAAATTGCTCGGCGGCCCGCAAGCCGGGATCATCCTCGGCAAAAAAGAACTCATCGCCAAAATACGCAAGCATCCGCTGAAGCGTGCGCTGCGCTGTGACAAGCTGATCATTGGCGCGCTGGAAGCAACGCTGCGGCTGTATCGTGATCTTGCTGATTCGCCGCAAGGTCTGGCGCAGGCCTTGCCGGTCTTGCGCCTGCTCAATCGTCCAGCAGAAGACATACATGCTGTCGGTCAGCGCGTGCTGCCCGCGATGCAGCAAGCATTCGCCGGCAAAGCTGATATCAGCCTTCAGCCCACCCGCAGCCAGATCGGTAGCGGCTCTCTGCCCGTGGATCGTATTGATAGCTGGGCGCTGCGCATCGCACCCGTCACACTGACCGGCAAGCGCAGCGGCACCGCGCTGCAATCACTGCATGCGGCACTGCGCGCACTACCCATTCCTGTCATCGGGCGGCTACAGGATGGCGCACTGTGGCTGGACTTGCGCACGCTCGAAGATGAACGCTCTTTCACCGCGCAACTCGGTCAGCTGTCACTGCCCGAAGTTCATCAGGAAACACCCCGATGATTGTCGGTACCGCAGGCCATATCGACCATGGCAAGACTTCGCTGGTACGCGCGCTGACCGGCATTGACACCGATCGCCTGAAAGAAGAGAAAGAGCGCGGCATCACCATCGAGCTGGGTTTCGCATACCAGCCCATTGATCCGCATCTGCCGGACAGTCCGCGTCTGGGCTTTGTCGATATGCCCGGCCATGAAAAGTTCATTCATACCATGCTGGCCGGTGCAACAGGCATTGGTATGGCCTTGCTGGTGGTCGCCGCTGACGATGGCGTGATGCCACAGACACGTGAACACTTCCAGATCCTGCAGCTGCTGGGCATACGGCATGGCGTGATTGCGATCAGCAAGACGGATACCGTCGCTGAAGCACGCATCGCCGAGGTCGAGCGTGAAGTTCGCGAACTGGTCGCTGACAGTTTCCTTCACAGCGCGCCAGTCTTCCGCTGCAGCACACTGCGCGGCGATGGCATTGAAGCGCTGCGAGACTATCTTCATCAGGCAGCGCGTACCCAGGGGAATCCATCGCAGACATCGCAGCTCTCACATTTCCGGCTGGCCGTCGATCGCTGCTTCACGCTGGAAGGACGGGGCACGATCGTCACCGGCACGGTGCACGCGGGCAGCGTGCAGTTGGGTGACAACCTGCGCTTGCTGCCCTCCTCAAAAGACCGCAAGATGCAGCCGGCACGCGTGCGCGGCCTGCACGTGAATAACCAAAAATCCGAACGAGGTGGCACCGGGCAGCGCGTTGCGATCAATCTCACCGGTGTGTCACATGATGACGTTCACCGCGGTGACTGGATCGTTGCCGAAGCGCTGAACCATCGTGTGCAACGAGTCGGCGTGATGCTGGCGCTCCTCCCCGATGCAAAACCGCTGAAACACTGGAGCAGCGTTCATCTGCATGCCGGTGCCGCGCATACGATGGCGCATGTCAGCCTGCTGGAAGGCGAGGTGCTTGCAACGGGCACATCGATGCTGGCCGAACTCGCGCTGGAGTGCGCACTGCACCTGTGCCATGGCGACCGCATCGTACTGCGCGACGCATCGGCGCGCGAGACGATTGGAGGATGCGAAGTCCTGGATGTTTTTCCTTCCACGCGTGCGAAACGATCCGCCGCCCGTCTGGCACTGCTGCGCGCCCAGCACGAAAGCAGTGACGAGCAGGCACTGCGAACGGTGCTAGAGATGGAGCACCTGGGTACCAGCCTCACGCGCTTTGCTGACAACCGCAACATCAGCGCTGAATCGCTATCGGCGCTGCTGTCCTCGCTGGAAGCCGTGTCGCTAACGACCTCCGAGGGCTTGTATGCGTGCTCAACCGATCACTGGGCTGTGCTGCAACAACGACTGCTGAATGAACTGGCACTGTTTCATGAGCGTGAACCGGACAATATTGGGGTGGAGCGTGAGCGCCTGCGTCGGCGGGTGCTGCCTACACTGCCCTCGGAGGTGTTTGCCGCCTTACTGCAGGCATTGCTGGACGATGATCGGGTGACTGCTGCGCAGCGCAGCTTCATTGCGCTGCCGACGCACCAGGTCAGCTTCAGCAATGACGAGCAGCAGCTGTGGGGAACGATCGAGCCGCTGCTTGCGGCCACGCGCTTCCATCCGCCGCGGGTTCGTCCTCTGGCAAGAGATTTGGGTATCGATGAACCCGATATGCGCCGCTTTCTCGGCAAATCAGCCCGGCTGGGACTCACCTGTCTGGTCGCGCATGATCATTATTTTCTGACGGAGTCTGTCCGCGAAATGTCGATGATCGTCGAAGCGCTGGTGGCTGAACACGGCCATGCGAAAGTGGCGCCGTTCCGCGACCAGATAGAAACCGGCCGCAAACTGGCGGTCGAGATTCTCGAATTTTTTGATCGTACCGGTTATACGCGACGCATCGCTGAACATCACGTGATACGCCAGCCGCAGATGTGGAAAGCGTAGAAACGCTACGATTGAATCGCTCGTATAATCGCGTGCTTTGTTGAATTGTCGATTTGCTGATGTTTTCTGGAAGAGCTACGCTCCCCGGTGGGACGTCCGGACTTCAAATCCGGGAGAGGTTGCCAGCAATCTTTGGTGGGTTCGACTCCCACGCTCTTCCGCCAGAATTCGCTGTGGATCACCGGTCGTGGTGCGGCTGACGTTTCCACCGTCATCCCGGCGAAGGCCGGGATCCATGGTCACTCTGACAGTGAGTCACTCGATTGAGCAACGGCGATACACAACGATGGATCCTGACCTTCGTCAGGATGACGATTTGATGGTCACACCGAGGATGACGACGCGGAGGACAGCCGGAAAGTCTGATGTCGTCCGCGCCCTCACCGTATTACGATGCCCAGGACAGCCGCAACGATTCACCTCAGTCGTTCTTCACCACAATCGAAGGAAACTTGCTGGTCATATCTTTCGCCTTCTCTGCCACTTTTACCGCCACCGTGCGCGCAATCTGTTTGTAGATCTGCGCAACCGTCCCCTCGGGATCAGCGACCACAGTTGGCTTACCGGAGTCAGCCTGCTCACGTATAGCCATTGCCAGCGGTAGCTTGCCGAGAAAATCAACGCCGTAATCAGTACACATTTTTTCGCCGCCGCCTTCACCAAAGATGGGTTCGGCATGGCCACAGTTGCTGCATACGTGCACACTCATGTTCTCGACGATACCCAGAATAGGAATGCCGACCTTCTCGAACATTTTCAGGCCCTTGCGCGCATCCAGCAGCGCGATATCCTGCGGCGTGGTGACGATCACTGCACCGGTGACGGGGACTTTCTGTGACAGGGTCAGCTGAATATCACCAGTGCCGGGAGGCATATCGATGACCAGATAATCAAGATCGCGCCAGTTGGTCTGTTCCAGCAATTGCTGCAGCGCCTGCGTGACAATGGGTCCGCGCCAGACCATGGGCTGATCAGGGTCAATCATGAAACCGATGGAAGCGATCTGTACGCCATAATTTTCCAGCGGCTCCATGGTCTTGCCATCATGCGATTCAGGCTTGCCGGAGACGCCCATCATCATCGGCTGCGAGGGTCCGTAGATATCGGCGTCCAGTAGTCCGACCTGAGCGCCCTCGGCGGCCAGTGCCAGCGCGAGATTCGCCGCCGTGGTGGATTTACCCACACCGCCTTTGCCCGAGGCGACGGCGATGATATTGCGTACGTTCGGCAACAGCTTCACGCCACGCTGCACGGAATGCGCAACAATTTTTGAGAACACATTCGCACTAATGTTGCCAGCGCCGGGGATGGCCTTGATGGCCGCAATGACGCTGCTGCGCATGGGTTCGATCTGGCTTTTCGCCGGATAGCCGAGTTCGATATCCAGCGCGACATCATTGCCGTTGATCTGGATATTTTTGGCGGACTTGCTGCTAATGAGATCTTTGCCAGTGTTGGCGTCAATTACGCCTGCCAGCGCGGCTTGGACTGCTTCTGCGGTAATGCTCATTGCCTCTCCTGATGGTCAGACCCGGAAGTCTAAACCAATCCGGAGAGAGCTTCAGAGCTAACGCTGTGAACTGAGCCGCTTATTTGAACAGTACCGCCGACTTCTGCAAGGTGACCCAGATGCCGTAGGCCAGAGGAATGCCAACCGCCAGCCACGAAAGCATGACGACAGAAGATCCGGAGGGTTTGTCTGATTCTTCATGATCAGCCCCCTTCTCTGCTGCCAGCGAGCGCTCCTTCGCCAGTTGCTTTTCGTGAGCGAGTTCGTCAGCGCTCATGAAATGATGATCATCCACGGGCCTGACCAGCAAATTAGCCAGTAGACCAACAACCAGCATGCCAGCGAGCACGTAGAAAATCGGCGCATAAATCTGATCGAAAGGAATGTTCTTTTCCAGCCGGATGTCATGCATGTAATTCACGACCACGGGTCCGAGGATGCCTGCAGTCGACCAGGCGGTCAGCAGCCGGCCATGAATCGCGCCAACGAATTGCGTGCCGAACATGTCTGCCAGATAGGCAGGAATGGTGGCGAAGCCGCCGCCATACATGGAGGCGATCACGCAGAAACAAGCGACGAAGATCGCCAGCGATTTCCACCCTGCTGCCAATGAGGCCAGAACATACAGCGCAATCCCCAGCAGGAAGAAAATCACATACGTAGGACGCCGTCCCAGATGATCAGACGACGACGCCCAGATGAAACGGCCACCGATGTTGAACAGAGAGATCAGTCCGACAAATCCAGCACCAATCGCAACCGCGCCGGCCAGTAACTCTTTGTTCTGCTTGAGATCCGCAAATCCAAGTTCAGGCTGTCCGATCAGTGCCCCGCCAAAAGTCTCTTGAAGCATCGGCGAGGCCGCACCAATGATGCCAATGCCAGCGGATACGTTCATGCACAGGATTACCCACAGCAGCCAGAACTGAGGTGTCTTGTGCGCGTTTTTCAGATGAACATGATGCATCGCGATCATCGCGTTAGATGTATTCTGCGCCGGCGGCTCCCAGCCTTCGGGTTTCCACCCGGTGGCGGGCACGCGGTAACCGAAAGCCCCGGCAAACATGAATACCGCATAGATGGCCGCCAGCGTGACAAAGGTCTGCCAGACACCCGGATCGCCGGGACTCGCAAATTTCGCCATCAGCAAAGTCGCCAGCGGCGAACCGATCATCGCGCCGCCGCCAAAACCCATGATGGCCATGCCAGTCGCCATACCACGACGGTCGGGGAACCACTTGATCAGCGTCGAAACAGGCGAGATATAACCCAGACCGAGCCCGATGCCGCCAATCAGTCCGGAACCGAGCCACATCATCCACAGCTGGTGCTCATAGACACCCAATGCTGAAATCAGCAGGCCGCCGCACCAGCAGATCGCGGATACGAAGCCGGCCTTGCGCGGACCGGAGCGTTCCAGCCATCCGCCCCAGATCGCCGCCGAGCATCCGAGCACAACAAAAAAGAGCGTGTACATCCAGCCCAGATCAAACTGGGTCCAGTTGCAGTCGGTCGCAAATAGCGCTCGCGCAGTGCCGGCAAGTTTGTCACCGAAAGTGGTCGCGCCCGCCGCACACGAAGGCAGCGGGGTGCCATCGGTTCCCAGCAGCGCGCTGCCCAGCGGCTTCCAGAACACCGAAAAGCCGTAGGCCATACCGATGCAAAGATGAATGGCCAGTGCCGCTGGTGGCACTAGCCAGCGATTAAAGCCGTGTCCAGCAATGGTGTGTTCTTTCGCCAGAAAATCCGGCCACCGAAAAAAACCCATATCCCCTCCTGAATGTGTAGTGCCCTCGGATGGCGGCCTCGATAAGTATTTTTAACAGCGGCGCTACTGGGTTCCGGCCGCTCTGATACAGTCTCGATCTGGTTCGTCAGGGAAACTGTCGATCGCTATTCTAATCCGCAATACTGCCCGTATTCAGGATGTTCAAGGTCAGAATCAGTCCGCACTGGGAAATCCGTCGTGCCGAGAGCAGCGCGCTGGACACGGCTGTGCTGCTTTCGCTGCTGCGCGCCATCGAAGAAACCGGTTCAATTGCCCGCGCTGCACAAACTGTCGGACTCTCTTACCGCTACGCGTGGGGTTTGCTGCGCGAGGCTGAAGGCCTGTTCGGCCACAGCCTGATGCAGACCGGGCGCGGCCGCGGCACCTCGCTGTCGCCGCTGGCAGAAAAACTGATCTGGGCCGATCGCCGCATTGCAGCACGACTGTCACCGACGCTCGACAGCCTGGCGTCGGAGTTGGAGACCGAGCTCGGCAAAACCCTTGGTAATACGGGGTTAATGACGCGACTCGATGCGAGCCACGGCTTCGCGGTGGCCGCGTTCCTCAAGCAGGCCGGCGAGTCAGGCCTGCCGATCGACCTGCGCTACCGTAACAGTAGCGATGCGGTGGCTGCGCTGTCGCGCGGCGAATCTGATCTTGCTGGTTTTCATGTGCCGCTGGGTGAGTTCGAGGCGCGCGCGATGGAACGGTACCGGCGCTGGCTGGACAACCGAACCCACAAACTGATTCACCTCGCGGTGCGCGAGCAAGGCCTGTTCGTCAATCCTGGCAATCCGCTGCGCATACAAACCATTACCGACCTCGCCCGCCACAATGTTCGCTTCGTGAACCGGCAGGCAGGCTCAGGCACTCGCATGCTGCTTGAACTGATGATGGCGCAGCAAAGCGTGCTCCCGTCGCAGGTCAGCGGGTTCGAGAATACAGAGTTCACGCACTCCGCAGTTGCCGCTTTCATCGCCAGCGGCATGGCTGATGTCGGCTTTGGTGTACAGACCGCCGCAGAACGCTTCAGTCTGGATTTCATCCCGCTGGTACGGGAACGTTATTTCTTTGCCGTCAACTCGGAGGCGCTGGAGCAGCCACAGATGAAGCAGCTGGTGTCGGTCCTTCGCTCGGCAAGCTTCCGCGAGGCGGTCGATCATTTGCCCGGCTATGATGCCTCTGACACGGGCAGGATACTCACGCTGACAGAAGCCTTCGGCTGAGGGGCGATATGCCAAACCGCATTCCGCGAGAACAGATCACCGGGCTGCTGCTCGCCGGTGGTCTGGGCACCCGCATGGGACATATCGACAAAGGCCTGCAGGCACTGAATGATTCTACGCTGGCGGGTGTAACGCTAGAGCGACTGAAGTCTCAGGTGGGATCGGTGCTGATCAATGCAAACCGCAATCTGGCCACGTATGCACAGTTCGGCTATCCGGTGATGAAGGATGAATTTCCCGGACATGCGGGCCCGCTGGCTGGCATGCATGCGGGACTGAAGCAATGCAAGACGCCCTATCTGCTAACCGTGCCCTGCGACACGCCGGGTTTTCCGGACGATCTTGCTCAACGACTGGCGTTTGCGATGAAACTGGCAGCTGCGGAGGTTGCCTTTGCCGTCACCGGCGAGAGCGGCAACCCGGAGTGGCACCCGGTGTTCTGCCTGATGAAAACCACCCTGCTGCCCTCGCTCGAAGAGTACCTGCGCAGCGGCAGCCGCAGGGTCGCTGGCTGGCTGCTTCAGCAGCCGCATGCGCAGGCACATTTTGCCGATCAGGCGGCCTTCATGAATATCAATACGCCGCAAGACTTGCAAGACTTCATTTCACAGCACCCTCCTTCGGCTTGAAGTGCTTGTCACTGATCCTGAACTTTCCCCGCCGGTCTCCCATCAGCTGACGCAGCTCAGCAATCGACATCGCGCTGACCTCATGCATGCGTATCAGCAGTGAGGCTGTCACCGGCAGGCGGCGATGGCGTATCTTGCTGATCACCGGAGGAGATACCTCCAGTGCACGCGATAGTGCGGCATCGTTCTTCAGGTTCAGCTTGCCGATCAGCGAGGCCAGCAACTGATCCGGGTCGTAGCGCTGCATCATCTGCACTTTCTCTTGTTCCATGCGTTCCTCGTGCGAGTGTTGAAGTCGCTGCAATTCTGACCTCGTGCCCACGGTTTAATTTGAGGATCAACAACGCGAGTGGCCGCCCGCAAAGGTTCAGCTACGGTCACTGTCTCAGCGCAAACTGCCGCTGATAGGCAAGGCTGTCTTGTACTTCACCTGCTTGAGCGCGAAACTAGATTTTATGTTCTTGATACCCGGAATACGCGTGAGGTTCTCAAGAATGAAGCGCTCCAGCGCCTGCAGGTCGGGCACGACGATGCGCAGCAGATAATCCTCGTCGCCGGTCATCAGATAGACCTCCATCACTTCATCGAAATGGCTGACAGCTTTCTCGAAACGCTCCAGCGCTGCGGCTTCCTGTTTTTCGAGCGACACACGCACGAACACATTCACCTTCAGCCCCAGCGCATGCGGATCGACCAGCGCGACATACTTCGAGATCACGCCATCGCTTTCCAGCTTCTTCACGCGCGACAGGGTCGGTGACGGCGACAGGCTGACCTTGGCCGCCAGCTCCACATTCGTCAGACTGGCATCCTGCTGCAGCCACTTCAAAAGCTTCAGATCTGTTTTATCGAGGTTTTCAATCACAAAAATTCTCCAAAATCATCTTGGAAAGCATTTTATGCTGCCAATGACAAATTTTGCGACGTTTTTTAGCATCACCTGCTGCCGGGAATGTCGTAATGTTATGGCATCAAAAACCCTGCGGCAGACACACCATGGACATGAGCACACCGGACCATCTGGTACGGCATATCGATACCGATGAACAAGAGACGGCGGAATGGATCGCAGCGCTGCAATCGGTGCTGGAGAGTTCTGGACCGGAACGCGCGCGCTTTCTGCTGTCCCAGCTCGCCTCCGCCGCGCGAGAAAGCGGCCTCAACTGGCGCGACGCCCGCATCACGCCCTATGTGAATACCATTCGCGTGACCGATGAACCGGCCTATCCCGGCGGCTCGGATGCCGTCGATCTCGAAGAACGTATTGCCGGCATCCTTCGCTGGAATGCGCTGGCCATGGTGGTGCGCGCTAACCGTGCGCATGGTGAACTGGGCGGACATATCGCCAGCTATGCGTCTGCAGCAGATTTGTTCGAAGTAGGCTTCAATCATTTCTTCCGCGCGCGCAGCAGCGAATTCGGCGGCGACCTGGTGTATTTTCAGCCGCACTCTGCGCCCGGCATCTATGCGCGCGCGTTTCTCGAAGGTCGCCTGACAGAAGATGATCTTGCGCACTACCGGCAAGAGATCACTGCAAAATCACTCGGCCATCAGGGACTCTCATCCTACCCTCACCCGTGGCTGATGCCGGAGTTCTGGCAATTCCCGACCGGCTCGATGGGCATAGGCCCGATCAGCGCGATCTATCAGGCGCGCTTCATGCGCTATCTGGAGCATCGCGGCTTGATGCAACCGCAGCCGCGCAAGGTCTGGGGTGTGTTTGGCGATGGCGAGATGGATGAACCCGAATCGCTGGCCGCGCTGTCGCTCGCCTCGCGCGAGAAGCTCGACAATCTGGTGTTCGGCATTAACTGCAATCTGCAGCGACTCGATGGTCCGGTGCGCGGCAATGGTCATATCGTCGATGAACTGGAGACGATCTTTGGTGGCGCCGGATGGAATGTGATCAAGCTGCTGTGGGGCTCGGACTGGGACCCGCTGTTCGCGCGCGACATCACCGGCGAGCTGGTTGATGCGCTGAATCGCACGGTCGATGGCCAGCTACAAACCTTCGCTGCACATGACGGCGCGTTCAATCGCGAACACTTCTTCGGACAAAACCCCGCGCTACAAGCGATCGGCGCCACGCTGACGGATGAAGAAATCGATCGCCTGAAGCGCGGTGGCCATGATCTGCGCAAGATTTTCGCGGCCTATCACGCTGCGCATCATCATCGTGGCGCGCCAACGGTGATTCTCGCGCAGACAAAAAAAGGCTTTGGCATGGGCACGGCCGGTCAGGGCAAGATGACCACGCACCAGCAGAAAAAACTGGAGCAGCAAGATCTGCTCGACTTCCGCGATCGCTTCAGGCTGCCGCTCACTGATGAACAAGTCGAACGGCTGGAGTTCTATAAACCCTCTGCTGACAGCCCGGAAATGCGCCACTTGCAGGAACGGCGCGCCGCACTCGGCGGCTATGTACCGCAAAGGATTGCTACCGGTATCAGGCTCACGGTTCCTGCGATGACATCGCATGCGCAATTCGCTCTCGAAGCAGATGGCAAGGAAATGTCCACCACGATGGCTCTGGTGCGCATGATGGGTAATCTGCTGAAAGATGCGCAGCTGGGCAAGCATGTCGTGCCCATCGTCGCTGATGAAGCACGTACCTTCGGCATGGCCAACCTGTTCCGGCAGGTCGGTATTTATTCCGCGCAGGGACAGCTGTATGAGCCCGAAGATATCGGCTCCATCCTCTCCTATCGCGAAGCAAAAGATGGGCAGATTCTGGAAGAAGGCATCAGCGAAGCGGGTGCAATTTCTTCATGGACCGCCGCAGCCACCAGTTATGCGGTGCATGGACTGCCTATGCTGCCGTTCTACATTTACTATTCGATGTTCGGTTTCCAGCGTATCGGCGATCTGATCTGGGCCGCAGCGGATCAGCGCGCGCGCGGCTTCCTGATCGGCGCCACTTCCGGTCGCACCACGCTGGGAGGCGAGGGATTACAACATCAGGATGGCAGCAGTCATCTGGTGTCGGCCACTGTGCCCAACTGCATATCCTATGATCCTGCCTATGCGTATGAGCTCGCAGTGATCATCGATGAAGGCATGCAGCGCATGCTGGCGCGCAATGAGGACGTGTTCTATTACGTGACGGTCACCAACGAGAACGAAGCCCAGCCCAGCATGCCAGAGGCGACAGAGAGCACTCGTGAAGGCATCTTGCGCGGTATGTATTGTGTGTCCCCGTGTCAGCAGCCTCAGGTGCGACTGATGGGCGCAGGTCCGTTGCTGAAAGAAGTGATGGCCGCTGCCGAGCTGCTGGAAGAGATTTTTTCGGTACGCGCCGAAGTCTGGAGCGTCACCAGCTTTTCAGAGCTTGCCCGCGATGGCATTGCCTGCGAGCGCGCCCGTCGCTTGCAGCACAGCGGCACCGAAACCTGGGTCGCCAGTCAGCTCGCAGATTCCACTGCGCCCGTGATCGCGGTATCGGACTATGTGCGCGCCGTGCCGGAGAGCATTCGCGCCTATGTGCCTGCGCGTTATGTGACGCTGGGCACGGATGGCTTTGGCCGCAGCGACACCCGCGCGAGCCTGCGGGATTTCTTTGAAGTCGATGCGAAATGGATTGCGTATACCGCACTGTGCGAGGTGTATGCAGGCACGAAAACTGCTGCCGAGATGCGGGCGATCGCATCCCGGCTGGACCTCAATGTGGACAAGCCGCTGTCATCGACGATCTGATCCAATCCCGGTCACCACGGTGAACCTGCGCCAGCCCGCCCGGTAAGCGAGCGGACTGGCGATGGCGCTTAAGCGAATACGCGTTCCATCTCGCGCCGGAACTTCACTGCATGCGCATCGGCATCGAAGGCCACATCATTCCAGCCCACCGCTGCGCCGGCCTTCACTGGACGCACCAGCTTCACGCCATGCGCGAGCCCGAGCGGCAATCCGCCCAGCGCAAGCGATTCCTTTGCAGGCATCAGCTTGCCGTACACTGTGAATCCACCCTCCCCATCCAGCATTTCACCAGCAGCCAGATCACGCTTGGCCGTGGCAACAACATCTCCATGCCAGCATACTGGCGCACCGGTAGCCTCGCCTCGCACACCGGCCGAAGCAACGCTGATACCCAGCTCCAGACCGATCAGGTGATAGGGTTTGTACATGGATGAATACTGTCCACTGGGATCGGTCAGCAAACCATATTCCTTGAAGCAGCGCGCGACGTATTCACTGTCAGCAGCAAACGTCACATAGACGCCCCAGCGCAGATCGCGAAACACCGGACGGGTATCCCGCTCAACGCTGGAGATCACTTCAACCTGACCGCGCACATCCAGGATGCCACCATCAGACTTTGGTTTGAGAATGCGGGCGAGATCATCGACGCCTACCGGGGGAAAGCGTAATCCGTTGGGTGCACTGAGCCCGGTGGCATTGGCAACAGAAGCCATCTCGATTGCGCTCTTGGTGCCGTCGAGGAAACTGTTGAACATCTGCGCATTCATACCGCCACGCTTCGCATCTTCTGCGGTGAGGCCATAGTGCTGCCAGACAGTCTCCGGTGTCGATGCATGATAGCTGGGCAGGTATTTCGTACCCTTGCCGGCGGCGACGACCGAGAAACCAGCGGCGCGCGCCCAGTCAACCATTTCACAGATCAATGCGGGCTGATCGCCATACGCGAGCGTGTAGACAATGCCCGCTTCATCCGCGCGGCGTTTCAGCAGCGGTCCGGCCAGTGCATCGGCTTCGACATTCACCATCACGATATGCTTTTTATGCTCGCAGCAAGCGAGCACATGGGCGATACCGATGGCGGGGTTGCCTGTTGAATCGATGATGATGTCGATATGCGGCGAGGTGATCAGTGCCATGCCATCATCGATGATGGCGGTGTTGCCCTGCTTCGCGGCTTGCTCCAGCGAGGAGGCGGCGAAGGCTTCGTCCTTCCAGCCGACATTGCGCAGTGCCGCTTTCGCGCGATCCGGAGAAAGGTCTGCGATACCCACCATATGAATGCCGGGCGTACGCGGCACTTGCGACAGATACATAGAACCAAACTTGCCCGCGCCGATCATACCCACGCGCAAAGGCTTTCCTTCTGCAGCCAGACGCTGCAGTTTTGCATAAAGATTCATGATGTCCTCAGGCTGCCTGACCGTCGGGAATACCGTACAACTCGGAGGTCGGCGTGCCGTCCTTCCACGGCAGGTCAACCGGATAATCCTTCAGCAGGCAATCGTCGGGCAGACATTCGATGGCATCGAACTGGCGGTGTGCGATATAGCCTGGGCGCTTGAAGCGGCGCACATGGTTCGACACAGCGCACAGACTCAGATACACGGCGACGCGATTCCATGGCGACAGATTAGGGGAAGATGCATGAACCAGACAGCCATGGAACATGATCATCGAGCCTGCCGGACCTTTAGGCGCGACGATGCCGCCCTTATCGACCAGCGTGCGGATGTTGTCATTGCTGATGGTCCATAGCGGGTAGCTGGTGGTCGAGGTGTCATGACCTGCTTCCAGTGCGCCCATTTTGTGGCTGCCGGGGATGAACATCAGCGGGCCGTTAAATTCATTCACGTCATCGAGAAAAATCGCGACGTTCATCGCACGCGCTTCGGGCATTGCATCATCATTCAGCCAGGTGCCATAGTCCTGATGCCACTGCCAGACGTCGCCATCAAAAGCCATTTTGCCGTTGATCTTGAACTGATGCATGTAGAGCTTCTCGTTAAACAGCTGTTCCACCGGTTCGATCATGCGCGGATGACGCGCCAGCCGGGCAAATGGCGCGCTGTACATGTGCGCGGCGAAATTCGTGCGCACAGACGTCTTGCCCTTTTCGCGAATGTTTTCAGGGCGGTCCTGAGCATAGATGTGCGGCACTTCATCGGTAAGCTTGCTTATCTCTTCCGGCGTGAAATGAGAAGGAAAAAAAAGGTAGCCGTCGCGGTCAAACTGCTCCAGCTGCTGCTGTGTGAGTTTCATGCTGTCTCCTCGGGTTTTCTGGTTATCGTTGTTTATTGATTGATTTCGTTTTGATGTTTTACGCTTGCTGTTGTTCGTGGTCTGACAGAAGTTTGACACGCTCGACCAGCGTTTGCCCGGCGTTCTCGCAGTGGTGTAACGCCAGCTGCTGTGCGACGCTGTCATCGCCATCGAGGATGGCTTCGAGCATGCGCTCATGCTCGTCCCAGATCGCCGCGCGCGCACCGACCTGGCTCAGGGTAGCGCCCATGATGCGGCGTATATGGCTCCAGTGACGCTCGGCGCTCTGCACCAGCATCGGATTGCCCGCTGCTTCATAGATGGCCCGATGAAAGGCAAGATCAGCCTCGATCATGCTGCGCAAATCCCTGCCGCGCGATGCGTCGCGACCACCCGTAACCAGTTTCGGCGACAGCCGCGCCCGGCGGCGAGCCGCCTCGCGCGCGGCCAGTCCGTCCAGCACTGAGCGCACCTGATACAAATTGGCGATATGTTCCACCGTCAGCGGTGCGACCATCACGCCGCGGCCACCGGCATCAATCACCAGTCCGTCGCGCTTGAGCAGCAGCAAAGCCTGTAGCACCGGCTGGCGGGATACCGACAGGCTTTCGGCCAGCGCTTCCTGAGTGATTCGCTGGCCGGCTTTGAAGCGACCCTCGCAGATCGCATCAAGAATGGCCTGATAGGCCTGCTCTGCAAGATCAGGCGCAATGGCGATGGGAGAAATGGGGGAAACAGGGGCAGTCATGGACGCAGGAGTCTCTCTCTGTCTTCTGTATACAGAATACATGAAGGCTGATCAGGGCACAAGTTCAGGCCTCTGCCGATTTCTCAGCGCACAGGAAAATCCATTAAAAACAGGGATTTAGGTTTTACCCTTTGGGGCAAGATGGACTGCGCTGGCACGATGATTTGGAAGACAACAGCTCAAAGAAATGTCTCCCCAGCGCAGGCTGGGGCCCATGTTCGATTCCGAAATGACGCTGCAAGACCATCGGTCGCCGATATTCAGACACTCCGGACAACAGTGGGCGCAGGCTGCATTCCGGCGTCTTTCTACCTCGGCACGGTAAAGACACGGCCTGCGCAAGCATTCATCACTCCGCGCGCTTGGCCAGCGAGAGAATCCGCTCTGCCCGGATCAGCACTGGCTTGTCGACCATCTTGCCGTCGACCTGCACCGCGGCGCCATCGGCCGCACCGGCGGCATCGATCACCCGCCGTGCCCAGGCAATTTCTTCGGGCTGCGGCAGGTAGGTCGCATTGACGGTCGCGACCTGCTTGGGGTGGATACACAGTTTCGCGCCGAAACCGAAGCGCTTGCCGCGCAGGATATCGGTGCTCAGCACGGCCACATCATCAATCGCCGTGGTTACTCCATCGACCGGCGCATCCAGCCCGGCGAGCTTGGATACCAGCACCAGTTGTGAGCGGAAGTAATCCAGCTCGCGGTCATCATGCTCTATGCCCATATCGACGCAGAAGTCGATGGTGCCGAAGATCAGCCGGGTCACCTTGTCGCAGGCCGCGAGCGCATTCAAATGGGCGATACCCTGTGCGCTCTCGATCAGGAGCTTCACTGCCTTTGCGCCGGCATCTGTCACGCGCTTCACATCAGTTACATCGCTGGCCTTGGGCAAAATGACTTCGGCGACGTTGACATGCGCACACAACGCCAGATCGCGCTCGAACCATTCTGTATCCGAGCTGTTGATACGTACCGCGACCGGTTTGCCAGTATGCAGCCAGCCAGCCAGCGCGTCACGCGCACTGTCCTTGTCAGCGGGCGCCACCGCGTCTTCAAGATCGATGATGACGCGGTCTGCGCCAGCGGCCAGTGCCTTGTCAAAGCGCTCGGGACGGGTCGCAGGAACGAACAGATAAGAAATCGGTGCTGCAGATGTGGGCTTGTGCATGCAAATCTCCGGGGCGCTCAGATCGCCTTTTCTTTTTTTAATGAGGCGATCGCCTCCGCGGAATAGCCCAGCGTTGAGAGAATGGCCTCGGTATGTTCGCCCAGCGCAGGAATCGCATCCATGCGCGCTTCCCAGCCATTGCTGGCGCCGGGCGGCAGCAAGGCAGGCAGCTTTCCGACCGGCGAAGCGACTTCAGCCCAGCGCTGCCTTGCTCTGAGCTGCGCATGCTCCCACAGGTCTTTCATTTCGTTCAGGCGCGCGTTCGCGATCTGCGCTTTTTCCAGGCGATCGGTGACCTGCTCGGCCGTCATCGATGCAAAGGTATCGCGAATAATCCCGTACAGTTCCTTGCGTGCCGCGCTGCGCAGTGTGTTCGAGACGAAGCGCGCATCGGTCGCCAGCGCCGGCTGCTGCAGTACCTGTTCGCAGAACACGACCCATTCGCGCTCGTTCTGCAAACCAAGCATCACCGTCTTGCCATCGCCAGCCGGAAAAGGACCGTACGGGTAAATCGTTGCATGCGATGCACCCGCGCGCACCGGGGGCGTTGCGCCATCGAATGCGTAATACATGGGGAAGCTCATCCATTCGACCATGCTTTCCAGCATGGACACATCAATGCGGCAGCCCTTGCCTGTGCGGCCACGCTGTATCAGCGCAGCGAGAATATTCGTGTACGCATACATGCCAGCTGCAATATCCGCCACCGAACAGCCGGCCTTCGAGGGTTCATCCTGAGTACCAGTCACCGACAGAAAACCGGATTCACTTTGGATCAGCAAGTCATACGCTTTTTTGTCACGATACGGACCATCGGCACCGTAGCCGGAAATATCGCAGACGATCAGCTGAGGAAATTTCTCATGCAGCGCATCGAAAGACATGCCCAGACGTGCAGCAGCACCGGGCGCGAGGTTCTGCACCAGAACGTCCGCATCTGCCAGCAGGCGCTCAAGGATGACTTTGGACTCGCCGTGCTTCACGTCCAGCGTCAGGCTTTCTTTTGAGCGGTTTGTCCACACAAAATGTGATGCCATGCCACGCACGCGCTCATCATAGGCGCGCGCGAAATCGCCTACGCCGGGACGCTCGATCTTGATCACGCGCGCACCGAGGTCGGCGAGCTGCCGCGTGCAAAAAGGTGCTGCGATCGCATGTTCAAGAGTAATTACCGTAATGCCGTCCAGCGGTCGCATAAAATTTCCTGTTGTTGTTCTGTGTTGAGTCTCTGTTCTTTTTCGCAGTGCATCAGCCCAGCGTAGCCTCAGCTTGCATGCATAGTTCACCGCGGGCATTGGCTGCCCACAACTGAACCTTGCCATCATCAGCCATCTTGCCATTGACGCTGAAGCTGTCGATGTCGAACACTGGGCTCACTGCGCGGAAGCTGAATTCTGCCACGGTGCGGTCCGGCAGTTCGCGCCGGACCAGATCCATCAGCAGCGTGGCGATCAATGGACCATGCACGATCAGACCGGGATAACCCTCGACCTCGGTCACGTAGCTGCGGTCGTAATGAATGCGATGTCCATTGAACGTAAGCGCAGAATAGCGAAACAGCAGCACGGGATCCGGCATGATGGTTCTTGACCATTGCGCATCGGCTGGTGCGAGCTTGGGCGCTGCGGGCGCGGCACCGGGTTGGGGATTGTCGCGATAAACAATGTCGTGCTCTTCACGAATCGCCAGCTGACCACCCGCACTGATCTCATGCTCGACCGTCACGAATGCCAGACGACCACTGCTGCCGGTCTTGGCATTGACATCTTTGATGCGTGAGACACGACTGGCAGTCGAACCGACTGGCAGCGGCGCGCTAAACGCGAGCCGCCCACCCGCCCACATCCGGCGTGGCAGCGCCACGGGAGGAAGAAAACCGCCGCGTTTTGGATGACCATCCGGTCCAACACCCGAGGCGGGGCTGACTGCCCAGAAGAACAGCCAGTGCCACATCAGAGGCAGGGCATCGCCCGCTTGATAAACATCATCACGATCGATGGTCGCTGCCATCGCATTGACGATCGCGGTGCTGATCAGGTCTTCCCGGGTTTCTGTGCGGCCTGTCCATTGACGCAGGTGGTCAAGGTCGAGCGGGGGTAACGGCTGGGTCATGGCAGAGGGATTTCAGAGCGCAAAGCGCGCATTCTGGGCCAGCCGCCCAACCCCGGCAATTTGCATTTTTTGAAGTATCAATTGCAGCCGATTGCAGCGCATTTCAGCGACAAAGGAGCACTGATTCTTCAGCAACGCCGCCATCGGGATTATCAGTTTT
>JACCDH011706824.1_pt1 | contig 19877 bp, 15 predicted proteins | sample 7442481 | NCBI WGS metagenome assembly JACCDH01 (sample SAMN15323433, study PRJNA562643) | freshwater metagenome | isolation source: river surface water | place: USA:Blue River Watershed | collected 2017-08-15 | reverse complement strand
CCAGCGTCGCCTTGAACTTCTCGAAGATGTTGACGGTCTGCTGCTCCATGTTGCCCCAGCTGCCGTCCTCGGCCGGCGATGCGCCGGCGCCGCTCAGGTAGAGCGTCTCGGCACCGGCAGGAACGAAGATGTTGTTGAACAGCACGCGGCTCTCGCCGGTGCGCACGATCTCCTGGGCGCTGGTGGACGTGACGGGCAGCAGGGCGGACACAGCAAGGCTCAGGCAGGCAGTCTTGAACAGGGCTTTCATGGGCGTTTCCTCGCGGGGTGGATGGTCGAATTCAGCCGGATTATGGCGTGGGCCAGAGCTGAAATTCCTGCCAACAATCTGCCGGAGAAAAAGGAGGTGGGGAGTGAGAGCTGGAGCGGGTGAGAAACCGGCGGTGGGGCCTGGGCCCCGACCACCGGTGAGGGAGGAACTACTTGGGCATTCTGACAGCGCGGATCTCGATCTCGACCAGCCAGCCATCGACCACCAGATCGGCGATCTCCACCACGGAGCGCACCGGCTTCAGCGGGTTCTCCTCGGTGCCGAAGAACTGCTGATAGCCTCGGTTGAAGCCGGCGAAGTCGAACTCGCCATCGTCACCGGCCACGCCGAACACGCGCACCTGCACGATGTCACCCATGGACCAGCCCTGCTCTTCCAGCGTGGCCTTGAACTTGCTGAAGGTGTTGACCGTCTGCTGCTCCATGTCGCCGTACGTGCCATCTGGCAGAGGGTCAGCGCCCGCGCCGCTCAGGTACAGAGTCTCAGAGCCTGCAGGGATGAAGATGTTGTTGAAGAAGTTGCGGCCTTCGCCGGTACGGATGATCTCCTGCGCGCTGCTGCTGACCGCGAAGGCGGCGGCGAACAGGGCTGCGGAAAGGGAAACTGCCTTGGTGAATCGTGTCATGGGTCTGGCCTCCGGAGGTCAGGGTCTGTTGGAGGAGCGCTTCAGCGCCCCAGCGTATTGATATAGCTCACGACATCCACGATGGCCTGGTCATCGGTCAACCCGGACGTCATGGTGCGCATCATCGCGCCGTATTGATCCAGCGGATCAACACCGCGGTACCCGGCCTTGAAGTTCTTCAGCTGGGTGACGAGGTACCAGTCATTCTGGCCGGCCAGTTGCGGGGCGTTCATCGCCTCGCTGCCCTCGGCATTGGCGCCGTGACAGCTGGCGCAGGCCTGATACAGCTGCTGGCCGCGCTGGACATTGCCGCCGGTGAGGGTCGGGGTTGCCGGCACGTATTCCCAGGTGGCTGCCCACTCCAGAATGTCTGCGATGTTCTCGTCAGTCAGGATGACCGCCATGGGCTGCATTTCCATGCCGTGATAGTCATCAGGATGCTTGCCGCGGCCGCCGGCGCGGAACAGCTCGAGCTGACGCTTGATATACCAAGGCTCCATGCCGGCCAGGCGCGGGCCGTTGATGCCCTCGCTGCCCATGCCGTCGGTGCCGTGGCAGGTGAAACAGAATCGGTGATTGACGGGCTCGTGTGGTTCGGCCGCCCAGCTGCCCGCACTGAAGGTGGCCATGGTGATGATGGCAAGCAGAGGGAGAAAAGCTTTGCGTAACATACGGTTGTGTCTCCAGGTGAGAAAAGGGTGCCACCGCGGTGGCACCCTTTCGTGGACTAACTCATCCGGTTCATCTCACGACGAACTCAGATGTCCATCTTGAAGCGTGCGTACCAGAAGGCGCCGTTCGGGCTGAACGCACCGCCAGTCACATACTTGTTGCTGGTGGTGGCGTTGAAGTCCACAGGACGCACCTTCTCGGGCGCAGTGTTCAGGATGTTGTCGGCCCCGACGATGAACGTGTAACGGTCACGCAGGGTGTAGGCCACTTCGCTGCCGAAGATCACTTCGCTGCCCACCCAGTAATCGCGGCTTGGATCAGCGTTGGCGGGTACGGAGAAGTACTCGTCGTAGTAGTTGGCCTGGATCGTGAATCTCCAGTCACCCAGAGTGTGATTCGCGCGGAAGTTGCCGCGGTTGGCGGGAATCCCGTCTTCCAGGTCGGCAATGTTGGCACGGGTCAGCAAGCCCGGAGTCAGCTTGGTCAGCTCCTGCTTGGTCCAGGCCCAGGAAGCCGCGAACTCGGTGTTGCCCCAGTCCTCGAAATCCAGTCCCCACGAACCCACGATCTCCACACCCTCGTTGGTGGTGGACATGTCGTTGGTGTAGTAGTTGAAGGACACGATGCTGCGGGCGCCGGAGATGCCGGAAGCTTCCAGCTGCTCGGCGATCGCCGGGGTGATGTCGAAGGTCGCAGAATTCAGGATGCGGTCATCCAGATCGATGCGGTAGTAGTCGATGGTCAGATCCACACCGGCAAACTCGGTCGCCAGACCGATGCTGTAGTTGGTGGACTCTTCCGGTGTCAGCTCCTTGCCCCCGAACAGCTGGGAGATCGGGTTGGTCGGAGGAATCTGGCCCTGCGTCACAGGAATGCTGTCAACCACACCGGTGCTGATGTTGGAGATGTTCGCCTGACCCGGAGACGGTGCACGGAAACCTGTGCTGATCGTCGTGCGGATGTTGGTGGTCTCTGTCAGCGCATAGCGGGCAGTCAGCTTGCCATTGGTGGTGTTGCCGAAGGTGTTGTAGAAGTCTTCGTAACGGATGGCGGCGCCCAGCAGCAGACGTTCAGTCACGTCCACTTCCAGGTCAGCGTAGATGCTCCAGTTCTTGCGGTCCCAGGTGCCCTGCTGGTCCGGGCCGAAACCCTGGAAGCCGTCGGAGCCCACGCCTGCGCCCAGGCTGGAGTATGGTCCGATGCGATAGGAGTCCTGATCCTGTGAGCTCACCTTGAAGATCTCACGACGCCACTCGACACCGTAGGCGACGTTCAGAGGGGAGTACAGACCCACGTCGAAGGGCTTGGACAGGTCGAGGTTGATGTTGTTCTCGATTGTCGTGTAGATGCCCGGCTCGAAGCTGGTGGGTGAATCCGGACCCATGGACGGGTTGGTGGTGTTCGTGATGATGTAGGTCATCTCGGAGAAACCATTGCCCAGGCTCAGATCGTAGCTGGTGCCGTCATTCAGCTCGCCACGCAGACCGGTCACGTTGGACATGTCGGTGTTCTTGCCACCGAAGTCCGGCGTGTAGCCACCGGGGAACCACTCGAGGAACGTGAAGCACTGCGGGTCGGCCAGGCCGGCATTGCGGGCGGCCACGGAGCTGGTCACTTTGGTGGTCGGATTCAGGCCGCGCGGAATGGTCGGGCAGGTGGTGCCGGTGCCGGGGGTCAGATCGAAGAACAGCTGGTTTGAACCACGGGTGAACACACCGGCACGGTTTTCCGGGTTGCGGAAGAAGAAGCCAAGCTCCACTTCCTTCTCGCTGTAACCGGAGAAGGAGTACAGCTCCTGGTCACCGCCCAGATCCAGACCGGCGTTGAGGAACAGGTTGACGATTTCGGTGTCCGGCAGACCTTGATGCTGGGCGTTCACTCGCACGGCGTTGTTGCCATTGTTGATCAGCGTCTGCGCGTCGCCGCGCTGGATGCTGCGGTCGCTGCGCTTCTGGTTGGTGATGTCCATGCTGATGTTGGCGAAGCCGTTCTGGCCCAGGGGCAGACCCAGGTTGGCGGCGACATAGTTCAGCTGGCCGTCGTTGGTCTCGGTCAGGATGCCGGTCTTGGTCTCGATGGACAGGCCTTCGCTGTTTTCCTTCAGCTGGAAGTTGATCACGCCGGCGATCGCATCGGAGCCGTACTGGGCGGCAGCGCCGTCACGCAGCACTTCCACCTGACGCAGGGCGATCGGCGGAATCTGGGAGACGTCGGGGAAGTGGGTGCCCTGACGACCGAACTGCACCGCAGCGGAACGGTGACGACGCTTGCCGTTCACCAGTACCAGCGTGTCATCGGCTGGCAGGCCGCGCAGGGTGGCGGGGCGTACCAGGGAGCTGGAGTCGTTGATGTCCTGCACGTCAACGTTGAAGGTTGGCACCAGGTTGCGCAGCAGATCGTTCATGTCCGCGGTGCCCTGGTCCTGGAAGTCGGACGCTGAGAAGACGTCGACGGGGGCAGCGGAGTCCAGCGCCGTACGCGGAGCGCGGCGGGAGCCGATGATTACCACTTCTTCGATTTCTTCAGCCGCCGGCGCCTGAGCCATGGCGACTGGTGCAGTGGCTGCCACGGAGCCCAGCAGGGCGGCAACCGACGACAACGTCAGCAGGTTCGATATTTTCATAGTCATTTATCCCTTTTCATTCGTTTCTTAGTAGTTGCGAAAGAGAGACCGTGCGCCCATTGCACAGTTGGCATGGGGGCTCGACCTTGATAGCGGGTCGATTATCTGCACAGCCCTCTGTGCAAAGTCCTCCTAAAAACCTTCTGAATACCTCCCATAACTGTTCGAGGATTGAATTCATTGGGTTTTCAGGGAATTGCCCGGGTGCATAGAGGCGCTGGGGAGGGCGGCAGGGAGAGGGGGCGGGGTCCCGGTTTCAGTCGAGGATGTTCTGGGTCTGCATGCCAGCGAGCTTGCGGGACTCCAGTTCAGACCAGTCCTCGTCGCTCCACAGATTGTTGCGTGACATGAACGTGCCCGCCTCGTAAGCGGCGCGGGCGCGCGGGCTGAGGGCCACCCCGGTCATCGGTTGCATGGCCGCAACGCCTTCCATCAGCCGGCGCTGCCAGGAAATGCCGAAATCCAGTTCTTCCAGCACGGCAAGGTAACGTGCGTCTTCCAGAACGGCAGTGGGGAAGTATTTCTCGGTGCTATGGGTGACATTGAACAGGCGGCGTTTCTGCAGCGGCGGAATGTGTCGCCACAATGCCACCCCCGTCTCGACGTCGCCGAGCATGAAGCTGAGGGCGCCCTTGGTGAAGTTGTGGTCCTCGCCTTTTGCCATGATGGCCTGATAGGCCGCATTGCCCAGCACGATCTCGCCGCTGAGAAACCCGATGACGGCTTCACTGTAAAGCGCCAGAAGCCCGTCCTTGTCCACATCACGCTGCCGATTCAGGAACATTTCCGCCTGACGGAAGTCCCCCGCCAGGGCCAGATTGGTGGCAACCGTGCCCAGGAAACCCACGTGGTAGGGGCGCTCCTGCAACTGGCCCTTGGCCGAGAGCAGCATGGCGCGGGGCGCCTGGATATTGCTGCGGTAGCTCCACACCTCGTCGGGCGAGATCTCGAACGGGCCCACTTCGTTGGCGCGATCCAGGAAGTGGGAGGCTTCCTCGTACATGCGGGCGCCGATCAGGAACAGGGCATAGTGGGCCATGGCATAGCCGGGCGGATTGCCCGAGAGGATCTGCTCGCGCAGCTGCATCTCCTGCTGGATCTGGCTGGTGCCGCTCATGCGCAGCTTCATTTCATTGATGGACTGCAGGGCTTCGCTGTCTGGCGCCAGGCGGGCCACTTCCCGATGGATGGTGCTGATCAGCTCGGTGAGCTCGGCGATGCGCTCACTGCTGCTGTACACCGCCATGTTGTTGGCGGCTGCCGCGGCGCCCTGGTAGGCATTGATGAAGTCCGGGTCAGCTTCCAGTGCGGCAAGGTAATAGTCGATGGCGCGCTGGAAGTCGTCGGGGCTGAACTGGTTGTAGTAGAACTCGGCACGCAGGAAGCGCTCGTAGGCGATGGCATCAGTGGTGCCCCAGTCCAGCATCTGGCGACGCTCCTCTTCATCCAGATGCACACTCAGGGCGCTGACCACATTGGAGACGATCTGATCCTGCAGGCCGAACAGGTCCTCGATGGGCAGGTCGAACTGCTCGGAATACTGGTGCACGCCGTCACTGGCACGCGTCAACTGCACCGTCACCCGCATGCGTCCTTCGGCGGTCTGCACGCTGCCGTGCAGCACGTGATCGGCATTCAGGTCGCGCCCGCGGTCGGCAATGCGCTCGGAGCGGTGGTTCTCCTCGTTGTCCGCCAGCCCGCGGGCCGGGGAGAGGACTTCCATGTGACTGAGCTTGGACAGACCGTCCACCAGGGATTCGCGCAGCCCGTCGGTGAGGAACTGGTTCTCGGTGTTGAGGCCGCGATTGACGAAGGGCAGCACGGCAAGGCGCACCACTTCGTCCTTGTCGCTGACGACATTGCTGCCCGGCCAGATCAGCAGGGCCACGGTCAGCGCGGCGGCGCCAAGGCCGGCGAGCACTCGGTTGTCCTGCAGCGGGCGCCACGGCATGGCGTGCATGTCCGGTATCCGCTCCGCTGCCGTCTCGGCGCCCGCGTCGAAAGAAGACTGCGGCAGGACCACTTCCGCGATCAGGGAATAACCGCGCTTTGGCACGGTGCGGATGTAGCGGGGCTGGTGGGCATCGTCGCCCAGGGCGCTGCGCAATTCGGCAATGGCCTTGTGCACGGCATGATCGGAGGGAAAGGTGCCTTGCCAGAAGCGCCCCAGCAACTCCTCGTGACTGATGACATCCCCGTGGTGCTGCGCGAGGCAGTCGAGCACGTCCATGCTGCGCGGGGTGACTTTCACCTCGACGTCGCCCTGGGTCAGGGTGCAGGAGGTGAGAGACACTTCCCAGTCGCCAATCCTGTATTTGTTGATCTTGTCGGATGCCACGGTGGAACCGTTTCGAGTGTTCGGACGTGAATGTCCGTGTGTTGTCTGCGGGCTTGGTATGCCCCGAAGTAGAGCGCAGAAACCCACCTAGGTCAAGGCGGGTGCAAGCTCCCCGGGCGCGTGAAAACCCGCATCGGCAGGGGATTTAGGAGGTTTTCAGAAGATTTTTGGGAGGACTTTTGCCAGTCCGCCCGGTTTAATCCCACGCTGTCGAATACCCGCTTGCAGGCCTGGGCACGTCGGCCTGCAGTGTCGCCAGATGGTCGCGTCACCCCAATAGACAGAAGCACTGAATCACTAGAGGACCAGTCCGTGAACAAACCCGTTAGCCGTCGAGAATTCCTGAACCTGATCGCCGCCACTGGTGGCACCGCTGCCATCCTCGGCATCACCGGAGCGCTGGGCATGATCCCCGCGAGTGCCTCGGCCTCGGTGCCCAATCTGCTGCGTCTGGCGAACCAGAACAAAAAGGTGGTGATCCTTGGCGCCGGCATCTCCGGTCTGACCGTGGCCTACGAGCTGGGCAAGGCCGGTTATGACTGCACGGTGCTCGAGGGCTCCCACCGGGCTGGCGGACGCATCTTCACGGTGCGCGCCGGCACCCTGATCGACGAGATCGGCAACCCGCAGTACTGCGAATGGGACGACGAACCGCACATGTTCTTCAACGCCGGTGCGGCGCGCATCCCCAGCACCCACGGCAATGTCCTGCACTACTGCAAGGAGCTGGGTGTCGAGCTGGAGCTGTTCATCAACGAGAACAAGATGGCCTGGATCCAGGACGACAACATTCTGGGTGGCAAGCCCATCCGCAACGCCGAATTCACCACCAACGTGCGTGGCTTCATGGCGGAGCTGATGTCCAAGGCCATGACCGATCTGGAGCTGGACCAGCCCTTCACCGACGAAGAGGCCGGCCTGGTCATGAACATGATCCGTGCCTTCGGCGACCTGGGCCCGGACAATCGCTTCACCGGCAGCAGCCGCGCCGGTTACGCCTCCGGCAACTATGTGACCCACACCGTGCAGAAGGACATGATCGATGTCCGCAATCTGCTGCGTGCCAATGCCGCGCGTCAGGTGCTCAGTGACAATGAGGGCGAGACCGGCCCCATGCTGATGCAGCCCAAGGGCGGCATGGACCGCATCCCCGCCGGCTTCACACGCCAGCTCGAAGGCAAGATCAAGTACCGGGCCTTCGTGCTCAGCACCACGCTGACCGACAGCGGCGTCACCGTGGAATACCGTCAGGATGGCCAGACTCACGCCATCGAGGCCGACTACTGTTTCAACTGCATCCCCAGCCACTTCATGAGCGGCATCACCAACAACCTGCCCGCCGACTATGTGCAGGCCATGAAGTACATCCGTCGCGGCACCGCCTACAAGGGCGCGTTCCAGGCCAAGGAACGCTTCTGGGAGAAGCAGGGCATCTATGGCGGCATCAGCTGGACCAACCAGCCCATCCGTCAGATCTGGTATCCGCCGCATGGCATTCACCAGGCCAAGGGCGTGGTGCTGGCCGCCTATGACTACGGCAATGGCATGCCCTTCACGCGCATGACGCAGGAGCAGCGCATCGAGGCCATGATTTCCCAGGGCGAGAAGGTGCACGCCGATTACCGCCAGCAGGTCGAAAAGGGCATCACCATCGCCTGGCACCGCATGAACTACATGCTCGGCTGCTCCGCGCGCTGGAACGTGCAGACGCCGGAAGAGGAAGCGATCTTCACCCGTCTGCAGAATTCCGTGGACGGCCGCTACTGGTGCATCGGGGACCAGGTCAGCAAGCACACGGCCTGGATGGAAAGTGCGATCCAGTCCGCACACGTCGCTCTGGCCGACCTGGACGCCCGCGTCCGTGCCGAGGCAACAGCCTGACAGACCCGTCGAGGTCAGAGGAGAAAGCCATGTCTTCCATCCGTTCATTGGCCGGTCTGCGTCTGCGCCGACCTGCGTTCCGCCTGCTGGCCATCGTGCTGGTGGTGTTGCAGGGCTTCGGTGGTGCAGCACTGGCGAATACCGTCACGGGCAGCCATGGCGCCGTCAGCTCGCGTTCGGCGCTGGCTTCCGAAGTGGGTGTCGAGATCCTGAGGCAGGGGGGCAATGCGATCGATGCCGCCGTGGCCGTGGGTTTCGCGCTCGCCGTCACCTATCCCTCCGCCGGCAATATCGGCGGGGGTGGCTTCATCGTCATGCGCCTGGCCAACGGGGAGGTGCTGACGCAGGATCATCGCGAGAAGGCCCCGCTGGCGGCCAGCACCGACATGTTCCTGGATGCCAATGGCGACGTCGATCGTGAGATGTCGCTGTTCAGTCTGCAGGCTTCCGGCGTGCCGGGGTCCGTGGCCGGCATGCTCGATGCGCTCGAGAAGCACGGCACCATGACGCGGCAGCAGGTGCTGGCACCGGCCATCGCCCTGGCGGAGGAAGGCTTCATCCTGAACGAGGACCTGGCCGGCGATTTCAACGACACCATGCCCTACTTCGAGCGTCATGCCGCGTCCCTTGCCGTGTTCACGCGCGATGGCACGCCTTACCGCGCCGGAGATCGTTTCGTGCAGCGTGATCTGGCCGAGGCGCTCAAGCGCATTGCGGAGCAGGGTCGCGATGGCTTCTACAAGGGCCCGACCGCCGACCTGATCGTGGCCGAGATGCAGCGCAACGGCGGCCTCATCAGCCACGAGGACCTGCAGACCTACGACGTGGTCTGGCGTGAGCCGATCCGGGGCGACTACCGTGGCTACGAGATCTGGTCCATGCCCCCACCCTCTTCCGGTGGCGTGGTGCTGATACAGATCCTCAACATGCTGGAGCCCTACGACATTGGCACGCTGGGCTGGGGCAGCTCGCAGACGGTGCATCTGATGGTGGAAGCGCTGCGCCGCGCCTACGCCGATCGCGCCGAACATCTGGGCGATCCGGATTTCTATCCCGTCCCCATCGACAAGCTGATCAGCAAGGACTACGCCGTGGAACGTTTCGCGGACATGAACCCTGCGGCCGCCAGCGACAGTGAAGCCATCTTCGCCGGCAACTGGGTTGGCGAGAGCCAGGACACCACGCATTACTCTGTGGTGGACAGTCAGGGCAATGCGGTGGCCGTGACCACCACGCTCAACGGCAGCTATGGCAATCGCATCGTGGTGCCCGGCGCCGGCTTCCTGCTCAACAACGAGATGGATGATTTCTCGGCCAAGCCGGGCAGCCCCAACATGTATGGCCTGCTGGGTGGCGAAGCCAACAAGATCGAACCAGGCAAGCGCATGCTCAGCTCCATGACGCCCACCATCGTGGTCAAGGACGGCGCCACCGTGCTCGTCACCGGCTCGCCCGGCGGCTCCACGATCATCAACACCGTTCTTCATGTGGTCATGAACGTGATCGATCATGGCATGGGCGTGGAAGAAGCCGTGGCAAGTCCGCGCTTCTATCACCAGTGGAAGCCGGATCAGATTCGTTTCGAGCGTGACTCCATCAGCGCCGAGACGCGTGCCACGCTCGAGTCCATGGGGCATCGCGGCTTCCAGGAGGCGGGCTTCGCCTTCGGCGACGCCAATTCCATCGTGATTCGCGACGGGGCGATTGAAGCCACCTCCGACCCCCGCAGTGTCGGCGGCGCAGCCGCCTGGTAGACCGCAGTACCTGATTACTCTCACAGACGTTGTAGTGACGTTTCTTCGGGAAGATTCGCAAGGGTCTTCCCATTTTTTTGCCGCTTTTTCTGGCCAGCACCGGCCATTCGCGTAGAATGCCCGCCAACTCGTTTTCCCTGCCTGTGCCGGTCACGGGCGCCAGCCCGTCGAGGATAGTCTCCCCTTCATGAAGACGCTGTATCTGCTGCGGCACGCAAAATCGAGCTGGGCTGCGCCCGAGCAAAAGGATTACGACAGACCCCTCGACGAGCGCGGTCTCGAGGAAGCGCCGGAGATGGCCGCCCGCCTGCTGGCGCGCGGCGAGATTCCGGATCTGGTGGTCAGCAGTCCTGCGCTGCGCGCGCTCAGCACCGCACGGATTGTCTGCGAAACACTGGGCAGGCCGCTTGAGGGCATCATCGAGAATCGGCAGATCTACCTGGCCGGCAGTCCGAAGCTGCAGCAGCTGGTGAGTCTGTTCGACGAATCGGCTGCCAGGGCCATGCTCGTGGCCCACAACCCGGCGCTCACCGATCTGGCCAATGATCTCGCCCATGCCGGCATCGACAATATTCCCACCTGCGGGCTGGTCACGCTGGAGCTGCCCATCGAGCACTGGGCTGAGCTGCTCCCCGGCATCGGCAGACTGCGCAGTTTCGAGTACCCGAAAAATACCGACTGACTGGAGCAGGACTGCCATGAAGACACTGTGCGCCACGCTGCTTTCACTCTGCCTCCTGACGGCCTGCACTTCGGGCGTCGTGACGCCTGTCGCCGGCTCGCAGTGGCAATCTCCACTGCTGTCTGACCACCCCCTGGTCGGGCGCATCTGGGATGTCCGCGCCCAACGCTTCATCAGCGAGGATGCCTTGCTGCAGGCCTTGCGCACTGCCGACATCGCGATCCTGGGCGAGAAACATGACAATCCCGATCACCACGCCATTCAGCGCCGCCTCCTCGCCTCCCTGACTGACACGCGGGCGCTTGCCTCCGTCAGCTTCGAGATGCTCGACTCCAGTCAGCAGCCGGCGCTGGACAGTCTTGGCGGTGTCGATCTGCTGTCGGACGAGGCGGTACGTGCGCATCTGCGCTGGGATGACGATGGCTGGGACTGGGCGCTCTATGGCGAGCTCGTGCTGGATGTCGCGCGCGCGGGCATTCCCCTGAAGGCAGCGAACATCAGCATGGACGAGATGCGGACTGTGTATGCCGAACCGCTGGAGCCGGCTGTCGCCGAGGCGCTCGGCGAGGCACAACGAGAGCGACTGCATGTCGAGATCGACGAGAGCCATTGCGGCATGCTGCCGCAGAGCCAGTTTCCTGCCATGGTGCGGGTGCAGCAGGCGCGCGATGCCGCCATGGCCGCCAGTCTTGGCGGTGAAGCCGCCGGCGTGAAAGTGCTGATCGCCGGCAATTTCCACGCCCGGCACGATCTGGGCGTGAGCAATTATCTGACGCAGGGCGCTGCCGCGCTCAGTCTTGGCATTCTGGAAGTCAATGCGCAGTGGAGGGAGCCGCAGCAGTACCTGCAGGAATTCGTCGAGGTGCTGCCCCACGATTATCTCTGGTTCACTCCCGGTGTGCTGGCCGAGGACTACTGCGCCTCACTGCGCGAGGGTCGGGAACAGACAGCCCTCAATGCGTCAGGGAATAGATCAGGTAATTGATGCCGAGCTGGTAGGCGAGGTTGGCGAAGCGCGTCGGATAGCTCGGGTCGTAGGTGTGCTCCCAGCCGTCGCCCATGTCCGAGTTCCAGTTGATCAGCACCATGACCCGGCCCGCGTCGTCCAGGATGGCGTGGTTGGTGGCGCGATCGACGTCCTGCTCCGGGTAGTTGTCCGGGTTGCCGATCACCGGAATCATCTGCGGACCGTCGATGTCGTAATAACTGCGGAAGATCTCGTGATCCGGTGGCAGCTCGACGATCGGCCTGTCCGGAAACACCTCCGCGAAGGCGCGGTGAAAATTGTCCCACTGCCGCGTGCCCCAGAAATCATCGATCAGCAGAAAGCCGCCGCGCAGCAGGTATTCGCGCATGTTCTGTTGTTCCGCCGGCGAGAAGAACGGCCCGCCGTTGCGGCCCATCTCGAGCGCATACAGGAACGGATAGTCGAAAATCTCGTCATCGTCGAAGCGCAGCACGATGGGTTCGCTCATCACGCGCACATTGGTGAGGCGTGCGACGCCCCGCAGGAAATTGGCATCGGCACTGGGGAAATCCGTGCGCCAGGTGCCGGAGCGAAAGCCATCGGCGTAGAAGTTCTCGTACTGCAGGCGCACGAAGGCGAACTCCCCGGCCGTGTCATGGGTGTCGAGCACGAACGGGTCAATGAGCGGCTGGGCCTGTGACGGTGCGCTGCCCAGGCACAGCAAAAGCGCTGTCAGCGAGGCCAGCACGCAGCGAGGGGAATTGCGGGGACCGATGCCTGCCATGGGGAGCTCCGCGGGGATTGCCCGGTGCTCGTAAGCTACCGTGCAGGCAGGGCCTTGGCAAGGCAAGGCGGCGTTGCCGGATGACGTACCCTGGCTCGTCTGCCGCGCCAGAGCGTCAGCTGGTCGGACCTGCTCTCTCGCCAGATTGACAACACTGCGGCATAACGACAACATGCTGCTATGCCGCCCGGACCGGGCAAGGAGGCTACCGTGGCACATTCCCCGAAACGCAAGCTCTTCCTCGATCTCGTGCTCTCCCTGTTTCGCCTGAACGGGCTGCTGGTCTCCGAAGGGGATCGCATGGCGGAGGCGCTGGGCCTGACCAGTGCGCGCTGGAAAGTCATCGGAGTCGTGGCCCTGGCGCATTCCGGCATGACGGTGCCTGGCATCGCACGCGTGCTGGGGCAGTCGCGGCAGGCTGTCCAGCGCATCTGTGATGTCATGGAGCGGGATGGCCTGCTGCGCTATCAACCCAATCCTGATCACAAGCGCTCGGTGCTGGTGAGCCTGACCGACGCGGGTCAGGAGGCCTATACAGCGCTGCGCAGTGTGCAGGACCCGTGGGCCATCGAGAACACCGAAGACGTGCCGGTGGAAGAGCTGGAAACCTCTCTGCAGCTGGTGCGCCGTCTGATCCACAAGTTCGAACATTGAGCGTCGTCGCCCTTCCCCTGCACGCAATCGCCTGGAGGCTCCCCCGTGGAACGATCAGAATGGCTCGCCCGTCTGCCCCGCAACCTCTATACCGCTGACCAGGTGCGGGCACTCGATCGCCAGGCCATCGAGGAATACGGCATTGCGGGCTTCGAGCTGATGAAGCGCGCCGCTGCGTCGGTGCTCGCGCATGTGCTGCAGCGCTGGCCGCAGGCGCGTCGTCTCCTGGTGTTCACCGGCTCCGGCAACAATGCTGGCGATGGCTATCTGCTGGCCGCTCTGGCGCGCGAGCAGGGCCTGCGTGTCACGGTGCTGGAGGCAGGTGATCCGGCGCGGCTGGGGCCCGATGCCGCCCGGGCGCGGACAACGGCGCTGGCTGCCAAGGTGCCCCTGCTGACTTTTGATTCTCCCGAGGGGCGGCAGGTCTGCGAATCCGGTGCCGAAACCGTGATGATCGATGCGCTGCTGGGCATCGGGCTGGCAGGCCCGGTGCGCCCTGAGCTGCAGCAGGCGATTGCCTTTCTCAATGCGTTGCCGGCGCCGGTGGTGGCCATCGACATCCCCTCGGGTCTGTGTCCGGACACCGGTGTCGTGCAAGGGGCGGCGGTACGCGCGACGTTGACAGTGTGCTGCATCGCTCTCAAGCAGGGCTTGCTGACAGCGCAGGGGCCCGATCACACGGGCGAGCTTGTCGTGGACGACCTGGGGCTGCCTCCGGCCCTGTGGCGCGGCGCCATCGCCTCGGCTCCCGCAGTTCGCCGTATCGACATTCACTCGGAATCCGGGCTGCTCCAGGCACGCGCACTGGGTGCCCACAAGGGCCACGCCGGTCAGGTGCTGGTGATCGGCGGTGACACCGGCATGGGCGGTGCAGCACTGCTCGCGGCGGAGGCAGCCGGGCGGGCAGGGGCGGGAATCGTGCGTCTGCTGACCCGCCAGCAGCATGTGCCGGCTGTCCTGGCCCGGCGTCCGGAAATCATGGTACAGGCGCTGGAATCCCTGGAGACTGGGGGCGATCACGCCCTGCAGGCCCTGATGCGTGCGGCGACCGTCATCGTCATCGGGCCAGGCCTGGGAGGTTCACCGCGCGCGCGGCAACTGCTGCGCGACGTGCTGGGCATGGCGAGCCGTGAGCAGGCGCTGGTGCTGGATGCCGACGCGCTCAACCTGCTGGCGCAGGCACAGCAGGAGCGTGCAGACACGGCTCCAAGTGGCCTGGCGTCTCCAGGCCTGCACCGACGCCAGTGGGTGCTCACGCCGCACCCGGGCGAGGCGGCGCGGCTGCTTGGCTGCACAACGGCCGCTATTCAGGCGGATCGCTTTGCCGCGGTGCGGGCGCTGCAGGCGCGCTGGGGCGGGGTGGTGCTGTTGAAGGGTCTCGGCAGTCTGATCTGCCACGAGTCAGAGGGTGAGCAGCAGCTGCGTCTTTGCACCGAGGGCAATCCCGGCATGGCCTCGGGCGGCATGGGCGATGTGCTGGCCGGACTCACTGGCGCCCTGCTCGCGCAGGGGCTGCCTGCGCCGCAGGCCCTGAGCCTGGCGGTCTGCGCGCATGGTGAAGCGGCTGACCTGGCGGCGCAGGCCGATGGTGAGCGCGGCCTGCTTGCCAGCGATCTGCTGCCGCATATCCGACACTTGCTCAATCGACGCTGAGGACGCGCCATGACCCAATCGACATGCTATCTGCCCGACGACGACGCCACGGTGGCGATGGGGCAGTTGCTTGCCCTCGTCACGAGCGACGGGGTGTCGGACCCTGCTCTCAGGCGTTGTCTGGGAGGACGTCTGTTTCTGCGTGGCGATCTCGGGGCGGGCAAGACCACCCTCACACGGGGTCTGCTGCGGGGCTATGGTCATGTGGGAGCGGTCAAGAGTCCGACCTACACCCTGGTCGAACCCTATGAAGACACAAGGTATTCCATCTATCACTTCGACCTTTATCGCATGAATGCACCGGAAGAAGTTGAATTTCTTGGTGTTTCAGAATATTTTGAAGAGAATAATCTCTGCGTGGTGGAGTGGGCCGACAAAGGCAGGGGGTTTTTGCCTCCTCCGGACCTGGAAATCACGCTGGAAACCGAGGGTTCGGGTCGCCGCATTGTCTGGCAGGCGCGCTCCCTCAAGGGGCTCGCCATGGCGGCGAGACTCGATGAATTGACTGCAGACTGGAACACGCACGCTGATGCCCACGAACACCCTTGACGCCTTGCTGCGCGCCTTCAAGCGCTCTGTCCCCGTTCGCCTGCTGCCGGGCATCGCCCTGCTGTGCGGCATGACGGGGCCGGCTCTGGCTGGCGATGTGCAGGACGTGCGCGTGTGGAGCGCCCCGGACCACACCCGCGTGGTGCTGGACATGGACGAGCTGGCGCAGTACAGCGTCTTTGCGCTGGAGAACCCTGACCGCATCGTGATCGACATCCGCGATGCCCGCATGAGCGCCAGTCTGAATGCCGTGGACTTCAAGGACAGTCCGGTCACCGGTATCCGCAGTGCCGTGCGCAATGACACTGACATCCGCATCGTGCTCGACCTGGCGCGTACCGTGAACCCCAGCAGCTTCACGCTCGAGGCCAACGCCGAGCACAAGGATCGCCTGGTGGTCGACCTCTACGAAGCCGGCCAGGCTCCCGCCGTGGCGCAGACGGTCGAGGCACCCATACAGCGTCCGGCGCAGCGCGACATCATCGTCGCCATCGACGCCGGGCATGGCGGAGAAGATCCGGGCGCGCTGGCCTACGATCGCAAGATCCGCGAAAAGGACGTCGCGCTGGCCATCTCCCGCGCTCTGTTCGAACGACTGCAGACCGTGCCTGGATTCGAGCCCGTGATGGTGCGTGAGGGCGACTATTCCGTGCAGTTGCAGCGCCGTCCGCAGATTGCGCGGCAGCAACGTGCCGACATCTTCCTGTCGATTCATGCCGATTCCTACAGCACCTCCCGTGCCGAAGGCGTCACCATCTACGCCCTTTCCGAGAAGATCGCCGTGGACGAGAACTCGCGTCGCGTGGCGGAAAAGGAGAACAGCGCCGATCTGCTGGGCGGCGTCGCGGGCGACACCAGTCTGCGCAACATCGAGGATGATCTGGCCCGTACCCTGCTGGATCTATCCATGGCCTGGAGCATCGAGCAGAGCATCACGGCCGGTGATCACATCCTGAGCTCGCTCAAGGGTGTGGCGACGCTGCGGCGGGACAAGACCCAACAGGGCAATCTCTGGGTGCTGCGCTCGCCCGACATTCCCTCCCTGTTGATCGAGACGGGCTACCTCTCCAATCCGGACGAGGCGCGCAAGCTCAACTCCGCCAGCTATCAGCGCCGCCTGGCCGATGGCATCGTGCAGGGCGTGGTGCGCTATTTCGCCTCGAATCCGCCGGAAGACACCTTGCTGGCCTACCAGAAGGCCAACAACATTCAGCCTGATTTCGGTCGCAGCGTGGCTTCCGGCAGCAGTGGCAGTCTCGGTGGCACCCATGTGGTGGCCCGTGGCGACAGCCTTTCCGTCATCGCGCAGCGCAACGGCATCAGTACCCGGGAGCTGCGCGAGTACAACAATCTGCGCAACGATGTCATCCATGTCGGGCAGGAGTTGCGCATCCCCGGCGGCTTCAGCCTGCCGGAAGCGGCGGAAGTGCAGCACAAGGCCGAGCGGGGTGATACGCTGTCGGGCATCGCGGCGCGCTACCGAGTCAGTCTGTCCAGCCTGCGCGCCGCCAACGATCTGCGCAACGACGTCATCCACGTGGGGCAGGTTCTGACAATCCCCGCTCCCTGAGCGGACACTGTGTCTGCGTAGCCCATGAAACGAATCGCTCTTCTCAGCCAGCGCCTGGCCAATCAGATCGCCGCCGGCGAAGTCGTCGAACGCCCCGCCTCCGTGGTCAAGGAATTGCTGGAGAACTGCCTGGATGCCGGCGCCGATCGCGTCGAGATCGACCTGGAGCAGGGCGGCATGCGCCTGATCCGCATTCGGGACAATGGCTCGGGCATCGACAAGGATGATCTCGGGCTCGCGCTCAGTCGTCATGCCACCAGCAAGATCGCCAATCTGGACGACTTGGAGAACATCGCCAGTCTGGGCTTTCGCGGCGAGGCGCTGGCCAGCATCTGTTCTGTGTCGCGCCTGGAACTGGTGTCCCGCGCGCGTGACGCCCAGGATGACACGGCCTGGCGCGTCGAGGCCCAGGGGCAGGAGATGGTCACGGCCGTCTCGCCTGCTGCCCATCCGCAAGGCACCAGCGTCGAGGTGCGGGATCTGTTCTTCAACACCCCTGCACGCAAGAAATTCCTGCGCACGGAAAAGACGGAGTTCGAGCGCATCGAGGATGTCGTCAAGCGCCTCGCTCTCAGCCGCTTCGATGTCGGCTTTCTGCTGCGCCACAACCAGCGTGTGGTGCATCATCTCCAGGCCGCAGAGTCGCTGCCGGAAATGCAGCGTCGCGTGGCGCTCGTGTGTGGTTCCGCGTTTCTCGAGAACTCCTTGCATGTCGATGTCGAAGCGGCCGGACTGCGTCTATGGGGCTGGGTGAGTCTGCCGACCTTCTCGCGCAGTCAGGCGGACTTGCAGTACTTCTATGTCAACGGTCGCATCATCCGCGACAAGCTCGTCAGTCACGCCGTCAAGCAGGCCTATCAGGATGTGCTGTTCCATGGGCGGCATCCGGCCTTCGTACTGTATCTCGAGTTGCAGCCCGCGCTGGTGGATGTGAATGTGCACCCCACCAAGCACGAGGTCCGTTTCCGCGATTCGCGGCTGGTGCACGATTTCCTCTTCCGCGCTCTGCATCGGGCGCTTGCCGACCAGCGGCCGCAGGATCGTCTCTCTGCAGAGGCGAGCGCGGCAGTGGAATCGACTGCCTGGGCGCCAGGTGGCCCTGTTTTCGGCACAGTCCCTGCCGTGCAGAATCGAATGCCGCTGGGAGTGGCTGAGCCCGAGCCGGCGTCTTCGGCATGGACTGCCCCGGCAAGCTGGAACGCGCGCGCGCCTGTTGCCATGACGCCGCAACAGCTGTCCGCACATGCAGCGCTGCACAATGACGACGACGTGCCCCCTCTGGGCTTTGCCATTGCCCAGCTGCACGGCATCTACATCCTGGCGCAGAACAGACAGGGGCTGATCATCGTGGACATGCACGCCGCCCATGAGCGCATCACCTACGAGCACATGAAGGCAGCTTTGCAGCAGCAGGGCATTCGCGCGCAGCCCCTGCTGGTGCCGCTCTCGCTTGCCGTCAGTCAGGCGGAAGCCGACTGTGCCGAGCAACAAACCGAGGCCTTGCTCGCACTGGGGCTTGGCATTGAGCGGGTGGCCAGCGAAGCGCTGGTGGTGCGGCAGGTGCCGAGCATCCTGGCGGCCGCCGACATCGAGCAGCTGGTGCGCGATGTACTGGCGGACATCCGCGAGCATGGCAGCAGCGAACGTATTCGCCAGCACCAGGATGAGCTGCTGGCCACCATGGCCTGTCATGCCTCCGTGCGTGCCAATCGACAGTTGAGCATTCCTGAGATGAATGCGCTGTTGCGTGACATGGAGCGCACCGAGCGCAGCGGTCAATGCAATCACGGGCGTCCCACCTGGGTGCTGCAATCGCTGGATCAGCTGGACAAGCTGTTCCTGCGGGGCCAGTAGTTCTCGCCCATGCAGCGCTCATTCGAACAAGCCGACGTCCAGAGCGGGCAGCCGCGGACACCGGCCATCTGTCTTCTCGGCCCCACGGCCTCCGGCAAGACCGCGCTCGCCATTGAGCTGGTCAGAAGACTGCCCTGCGAGATCATCAACGTGGATTCGGCGCAGATCTACCGTGACATGGATATCGGCACGGGCAAGCCCGATGCCGCGACGCTGGCGCTCGCGCCACACCGATTGCTGGGCTTTCTCGATCCGGCGCAGGTCTATTCGGCGTCGCTGTTTCGTGCGGATGCCTTGCGTGAAATGGCGGATATCCGCGCTCGTGGCAGGATTCCCCTGCTGGTGGGCGGAACCATGCTGTACTTCAAGGCGTTGCGTGACGGTCTGGCCAGCATGCCGGGTGCCGACCCGCAGATCCGCGAGCAGATCTGCGCGACCGCAGAAGCGCATGGCTGGGCGGCCGTTCATGCCCACTTGCAGGAAGTGGATCCGGAGTCTGCGCGCCGCATTCATCCGAACGATCCGCAAAGATTGCAGCGCGCCCTCGAAATTTTTCTGGTGTCCGGCAAGTCTATGACACAGTGGCATCGGGAGAGTCATGCCCTGCAGGCACCCGCTCTCGGACCGTTCGATCTCCATTTCCTGTCGATCCAGCCGCGCTCACGTGCCGTACTGCATGACAGAATCGCCGCACGTTTCCGCGGCATGGTCGATCAAGGCCTTGTCGCAGAGGTCGAGGCCTTGCGTGGAAGGGGCGACCTGACCCTCGCAATGCCCTCGATGCGGGCCGTCGGATACCGTCAAGTGTGGCAATACATCGCGGGAGAATTGGCCTTTGATGCCATGGTGGAACAAGGTATCATTGCGACGAGGCAGCTGGCCAAGCGCCAGATCACGTGGCTGCGAAGTTGGGAAAATCTGCAGGATTTTGACAGCGAAAACCCGGAGACTCTTGAACTGATCTTGAAGTTCGTGGATCGGATCGCAATATAGAGATTGT
>JACCDH010541242.1_pt1 | contig 19877 bp, 14 predicted proteins | sample 7442481 | NCBI WGS metagenome assembly JACCDH01 (sample SAMN15323433, study PRJNA562643) | freshwater metagenome | isolation source: river surface water | place: USA:Blue River Watershed | collected 2017-08-15 | reverse complement strand
CCCGGAATTAAGCCGTTGGTCAACTAAAAACAATTGGTAGGCATTCCAAAACACTTCTTTATCAATTTACCTGAAGCACTTGTTGATGCCGTGATGAAAGCCAAAGATGACAAAGAAGTAAAGAATATTGGGATAGAATGGTGTATTGAACAATGCAAGGCACTCAAGGCTGCCAAGGTGCCCGTTCTTCACTTCTATACCATGGGGAAATCGGCAGATACAGCGCGCATCGCAAAAGAAATTTGGTAGAATGGTTTGTTTAATCCACTTCCGTGTAAAATTGCCCTATGGAAAGCTGGAAAACTTTTACGGAAGAAGAAAAAGACCGCATCATTCAAATGGCTTGGGAGGACCGAACCTCTTTTGAATCAATCGCATTCCAGTTTGGATTATCGGAAGCCCAGGTCATTGACTTTATGCGTAGCCATTCGCTCAAATCCAGTTTTAAGATGTGGAGAAAACGCATGAATGGTCGCATTACCAAGCACCATCAAAAAATGGGGGAAGGTTCACCAGATCGTTTCAAATGCAACAGACAGCGCAGCATAGCGAACAATAAAATTTCAAAACGATAGGGCTTCACAGTCTAAAACGGGTGCGGATTCGTTCCGGAATAAATGCAATTGGGTTCATTGAACCCTCTCCCAACCAATGGGGCATTTTGTACAATACAACAACGTAAGTACCCAACATCATCAAAAGGGTAATGACGATTTCCAACAAGTTGGACTCGCCACCAAAACACCCCCATTTGACCAACAGGGTATCCAACAAAACGATAATGCCCAATCTCCATCCATTCCAAGTGATGGACAACACTTGACCAAAACTTCCATCAATCAGCTTTTGCCCCTTCCAAGCGCCCATCAAAAAATGAACGGCTGTTGACAAAGCAATTCCCATAGCAATCCATTGCATCCCCCAAAAGGCACCCAACCAACAAGCAACGAACATCATCATGACATAAATGGCCTTGATCCAACTCGCAGAAAACGTAGCGTCCACTGCGCGCAATAGGGCATCACTGACGCGGTTCAATGTTCTAAAAATCACAGCGAAAAAAAGAAACTGCAATATCACACCAGAACCTTGGTACTGATTTCCCAAGTAAAAAGTCATCAACCACTCGGCATGCAAAATCACCCAAATCGCTGTAGGAATAATCGCAATGGACAATACATTGGTTGTCAATAAAACCAATTTTTGCAGACGCTCCTTTTCATCCTGCATTTTTGACATTCCACTGAATAAGACATTATCACTCAATTTGGCCATGATGGTGATGGGCAGAGAAACCACGTAAGCACTTCGTTCATACCAACCTGCAAAAGTCAATTGACCAGCAGGAAGAACCAAAGGGACCATACTCACATCCACTTTGGTGGCCGCATAGTTCAATGAATTGAACAAAGTACTTCCAGTACCATAACGCAGCAATTCACGAATACCCTGGCGTGTACCTTTCCAGCCCACCTGAATGGGCTCCAAAAGCCAATAACCCAAGGTCATGATCATGTTTTGAGCAAATAAAGCCCATACATACGCCCAGACGCCAAAACCCATATATGCGAGTGTCAAACCTACTACCAAGTTTCCGAACACCACACTCCACATGCTTGCTTTGAAGAAAGAACGAAAAGAAAGGTACTTCATCATGAAGCTCCTGGGAACCACACCAAAAGCCGAAATGATGAATGCAGTTGAAACCACTTGCGTAATGGGAACCAAATCGGGCATTTGGTACAACTCTCCAATCCATGGCGCCAACAAGACAAAAAGCAACGTGAAAGAGATGCCCAAAACAACAGCAGTCCAAAAAGCACCGTTCACATGGCGTTGTTCCACCTCCTTCCTTTGGATAATAGCAGGACCAATTCCAACTTGAGAAAAAATCTCAGCAAAACCCATCAAACTCAAGACTATCCCCATCAAAGCAAAATCGGCCGGAGCAATCCAACGGGCCATGATGGCGGTATAAACCAATTGAATCAATACCTGCAGCACCACCGTTACAGTATTCCAAGACAATCCAGATAAAATGGCGTTGCGCTGACTCATTTGGCTAAATTATCACTCCTTGATAAAGTGAAAAGGATAATATTCTTGTCGTTTCAACAATACGATGGTGTAAACTCCTGGAGTCAAAGAGGACAACTCCATTTTATGTTTCATTCCTAAAAATCTTCCTTTATCCATGCGCTTTCCTTCACTATTCCAAATTTCATACTTCCATAAACTGTGGACAGAAGGCGGCAATTCAATGGTTAAAAAATCAGATGCCGGATTGGGATAAATTTGAATCGCATCTTTGGTTCGTAAAAAATCATCTGTGTGGTTTACCCATGAATCGATTGACCACCCCAGGTGCAAAGCCGCAGAAATAACAACCGGCCCATTGTACATTTCATTCGTGAAAATAAACCCTCCACTGCCATTGGATACCACAGCCTCCACTTGGTGTAAACCCAATCCCAAAATGATTTTTCGTTTATTGCCATTGAAAAAATTTTCATTGGAATAATCAAAAAGCAGGAAGGCAAAGGGCATCAAAATATTGTTGTATCCACAAAGCAAAACTTTTTGAGCATCCTCGTCCCAAGTAGCACCCGTAATAAGACCTTGTGCATCAAACTCCTCTCGCTTCAGGGCCACATGAACTCCACTTTGGAGCGGTAATGCATATCTCTTGGTATGCAGTGAGCTCCAGCACTTGGAAAAAATAAATATGCTATCAGAAGTTAACAAAAATGCCTCAGCATCAAAGTCGTTGTTGTTCAAACTAGGGGTCCAATCGGTCTGATCTGCGTATGTAAAAGAAATAGTATCCACCACTGACAAATCACCTGAAGCAAAATCATTGTATGGAATAACAAAAAACTTTAAGTCAGTTCTGTTGCCCATGTTGTTTCCTATGTCTCCTATAACGACAAAATTTTCATTGCACTGAACTTCCTCCCAATCGACATTGTTCAATGCTGACCAGTTGATGGTGTCCGTTATTTCACCGGTCAAAGTATCAATGGCATAAAAATGACCATCGGTATCATCATTGTGCGTCCACAGTTGATCTTGCCAAAAAACCAGACCCGATGTTTCATTCACAATTGCATTCAAAGGAATTGAAACATTGGGCTGCGTGATGGTTGTAGCGTACAAACAAGAACCATCATTGACCGCAGCCAATGGGTTAAAATTATTGGCTTGAGGATCTGTACAGCCAGATTGGGCCATGGAATGGAAAGCACCCAGTATACAAGAAATCAATAAACTAAGAAATCTTTGACCAGTTAGACTGCAGAGCATTGTTTTCATCTAATTGTTTTTTAATACAATAATTTTCTTTACGTTGAAAACCAGGATCGGACTCTACCACCTCCATCGCGCATTCCCGAGCGACCAGCAGTATTGCCTGGTCTTTCACAATGTCCGCTATTTTAAGTTGCAAGACGCCACTCTGTTGGGTGCCCGAAATATCGCCAGGACCTCTTAATTGTAAATCTACCTCAGCTATCTCAAATCCATCATTGGTTCGGCACATGGTTTCCATTCGCAATTTTGATTCTTGAGACAACTTGTCGCCAGTAACCAAAATACAATAGCTTTGATCAGCACCTCGGCCTACTCTACCTCGCAACTGGTGCAATTGGGACAATCCAAAACGCTCCGCACTTTCAATGACCATCACACTCGCGTTGGGAACATTCACCCCCACCTCAATCACCGTAGTAGCGACCATGATGTGGGTATTGCCCTTTAAAAAAAGATTCATCTCAAAATCACGATCTTCTGCTTTTGCTCTTCCATGCAAGATACTGATTTGATATTGTGGTCGAGGAAATCTCCTCACGACACTCTCATATCCTTCCATGAGATTTTTAAAATCCAAAGCTTCGCTTTCATCAATCAATGGATAAACGATGTAGACTTGCCTTCCTTTTTTAATTTCGCGCTCTACAAACCCATCAATTTCTAATCTTCGCGCATCTGTGCGCCATGTGGTTTGGATGGGCTTTCGACCTGGTGGCAATTCATCAATTACACTCACATCCAAATCACCGTATACGGTCATCGCCAAGGTTCTAGGTATGGGCGTTGCAGTCATCACCAAGATATGGGGAGGTACCTTGGCCTTTTCCCAAAGCCTTGCACGTTGCGCCACACCAAATCGATGTTGCTCATCAATGATGACCAATCCGAGGTTGTTAAATTGTACAACAGGCTCGATTAAAGCATGGGTTCCCACCAACATGGAAATTGATCCATCCAACAATCCTGCATGGATTCTTCGACGCTCTGCAGCGCGGGTAGAACCTGTGAGCAATTCCACTTTTAAATTCAGCGGTTCCAACAGTTCGCACATCGCTTTGTAATGCTGCAAAGTCAGTATTTCTGTAGGCGCCATTAAGCAAGACTGGAATCCGTTATCCACGGCCAACAACATGCTTAATATGGCAACGATGGTCTTTCCACTTCCTACATCACCTTGTATCAAGCGATTCATGTGAAAACCTTTACCTACATCTTGTCTGATTTCCTTCAGGACCCGCTTCTGTGCTCCTGTCAATTCAAAAGGCAAATGCTCGTCATAGAAGGTATGGAAATAATGGCCCACCTTTTCGAATACCACTCCGCGCTCATCTCTGGTCAATGCCATTTTCTGCGCTGCAACTTTGATTTGTAGATAGAACAGTTCTTCGAATTTCAGACGTCTTCTGGCCAAATCCAACGTCTTGGCATCTGTGGGAAAATGCAATTCACGAATGGCTTTCTCGCGATCCATCAGCTTGTACTTGGATAAAATGGCAGGTGGCAAATTTTCAGGGATCACGTTCACTGGCAGTTCCGCAATCATTTGTCGCGTGAGCTGCGCAATACCGTTGCTGTTCAAACCCTTCTTGGCTGCTTTCTCAGTTGATCGATAAACCGGCTTCATGCTGCTACCCGACATCATCCTTGAACGTTCCACCCATTCGAGTTCGGGGTGAGCTATATTGTACTTGCCAGAGAAAAGCGTCGGTTTGCCATAAACCAAATAATGCTGCCCCAACTGCAAACTCTTGACAATATATTGGGCCCCTTTGAACCAAACCAACTCGATGTCTCCACTGGCATCTCTAAAGCGTGCAGAAAGTCGTTTGGCGCGACCCATCCCCACCTCCTGCCAGGAAACACACTCCAACATCAACTGAACCGGTTCATGCTCTGCTTTTATTTGAGATACGGTTGTAATTTGAGATTTATCGATGTACCGAAAGGGATAATGAAAAAGCAAGTCGCGCCAAGTAGCGATGCCCAACTCATCTTGGAGCACCTTTGCGCGTGCCGGACCGACACCCTTTAGATAAGTTATCTCTTGTTGGAGCACAGGACGAAATTAAATCAAGTCCTTTATATTTGTGCACCAACCACATAAATTGTCCAAACTTATGTGCGCAATCCAAACCACATGAAAGTCGTTATTCAACGTTGCCTATCTGCTCAAGTCACCATTGATCATTACGTTGTGGCCCAAATCAATCACGGACTGGTGATTCTCATCGGAGTTGGCAAAGAAGACAACCATACAGATGCGGAATACTTGATTCAAAAAATCATACAAATGCGCATATTTTCGGATGAGGAAGGGAAAATGAACCTTAGCGTTACTGACGTGTTGGGAGATGTTGTTTTGGTTAGCCAGTTCACGCTATTTGCTGATACCAAAAAAGGAAACCGTCCCAGTTTTATCCATAGTGCACCACCTGATCAGGCCAAGGCACTTTATGATTATTTTGTTGAGACATTCAAAAAACAATTCACGGGAAAAATAGAAACGGGGGTATTTGGCGCAGACATGAAAGTCTCATTGGTCAATGACGGACCTGTCACCATCATTATGGATACCGCGAACAAGTAGGTTTATACTTCCCAGATTTTTCCCGTCCGAAAAACGGTACCTTTAAAAAAGGCCACTGGCTCTTGATTTTGATTGCGAACAATCACTTCATATAGCCCCGTCTTACTGGTCAAGTTTTTCTCAATCACCTCTGTGGTCAACACATCATCCTGCACCACTTTCTTCACGTGACTAATGCTGGTCTCAATACTTACCGATTGAATTCCATGACCATTGGAAGCAAAAGCCAAGGCACTATCTGCAAGGGCATAAGTTATCCCCCCATGGGCTATACCAAAACCGTTAAGCATTTGGGCCGTCACTTTCATGCGCAACACCGAAATACCAGCACCATCCACCAAACGTTCCATTCCCAGCAATTGCGAAAAGGGATCATTGTTGTACATTAAGTCAACAATCAAAGAAGCTGTATTTCTAACTGATGGATTCATCGAACTGCAAGTTATACATTTTGCGGTATTGTCCGTTCAAAGACATCAACTCTGCATGGGTGCCTTTTTCTTCAATGCGGCCCTTTTCCAAAAGGATTATCTGATCTGCCTTTTGGATGGTAGACAGCCGGTGAGCCACAACAAAGGAAGTTCGCCCTTGGGTAATCAAATCCGTAGCGCGTTGAATCATTCGCTCTGATTCACTGTCCACACTGCTGGTGGCCTCATCCAAAATAAGAATAGAGGGATTGGTGAGATAAGCCCGGACAAATGCCAACAATTGACGCTGTCCTGCACTCAATACCAAACCCCTTTCGCGAACATCAAAATCATAGCCTCCAGGAAGCTGCATAATGAAATCATGCACCCCTACTTTTTGGCATGCAGCGATCACTTGATCTCTGCTCACATTGTTATCTCCCAGTGTAAGGTTATTGAAAATGCTATCGCTGAAAAGGAAAACATCTTGCGGAACGACGGCTATTTTTTGTCTTAAAAAATCCAACGAAAACGCATCAATGGAACGACCATCCAAAAGAATATCTCCGGACTTTCGTTCATACATGCGATTGAGCAATTGAACAATCGTCGACTTTCCGCTGCCTGTATGACCTACCAAGGCGATCATTTGCCCCGCACTTACTTTCAGATTAAATTGATTGATAACACTTTGCTCATCGTTGTAAGAAAAATCAACATTTAAAAACGCTACCTCTCCCTTCAACTCCATGGTTTGATCCTTCAAATCAGTTTGCGATTCATCTCTATCCAACATTTGAAACACACGATCCGCATTGATCATTCCCATTTGCAAGACATTAAAATTATCTGCCATCTGACGAATGGGACGGTACATCATCGAAATAAAGGTTGAGAATTGCAACAGCACACCAGGAGAAGACGTGGCATCGAATGTACCTCTCAGGGCCCAACCCAGCATCAAACTGACTGAAAGTGCTGACAAAATTTCAACCACAGGAAAAAATACAGAATACGCCCAAACGCCTCTGATATGCGCATCACGATGCGTATGATTGATCTCATCAAAACGCTTTTCCTCTCTTCTTTCTTGGCCAAACATTTGGACGATATTCATTCCCGTCACGTGTTCCTGAATAAAAACATTGATGCGTGCCACTTCATTGCGCACATCATTGAACGACTTCTTGACAGCTTCTTGAAAGATCCTTGTCGCATATAACAAAATGGGAATAGGAATGATCACCACCAAAGTCATCTTCCAATCCACCCATAGCATGGCCCCAATGATCACCACCAACTTCAGTACATCCCTGAAAATATCCAACAATCCTACACTGAAGACCTCCGCGATGCCATCCACGTCGCTGATGTGACGGGTCACCATCTGACCCACAGGGGTCTTATCAAAAAAGGACAAGCGAAAACCCAAACTATGTTTGAACAATTCCGAACGCAAATCCAAAGTAATGCTCTGAGCCATTTTATTGGCTTGGTACGTTTGATAATATTGAATCAAGCTCTCCAAAATCAATACACCCACAAAAGCAATCGATCCCCACAACACTGCATTGGTATCACCAGAGGCCAGGTCCTTATCAATCAAATCCCGCATTTGAGTGGGTCGGATAATGGACATTCCTGCCAAAACCAAAACCCAAAAAAAAGTGAAATAAAATTGCCAACGATAAGGTGAACTTCGTTGGTACAAACGCCAAAATATTTTTTGATCAAAAGCCTTCCCTGCGCTATTCGACATTCTTATCTTTTTTTAAGTAAGGGTAACTTACCTGAGTAAGGTACAACCCACATGCATAAACACTATCTCCCGCTGCTCCGCGCTGCTGCAAATCGATGATTTCTTGCATTGCTGCTACTTCTAATTTCCCTCTACCCACTTCTATTAAGGTTCCCACAACAGCACGCACCATATTTCTTAAAAAACGATCAGCTACTATATGAAACACCCATTGCCCCTTTTCGTTCACACTCCACTCTGCTTTTCGTACATCACAAATATTGGTCTTTTGACCACCACCCGATTTACAAAAACTGGAGAAGTCTCCCTGACGAATGAGATATTGTGCCGCGGCATTCATTTTCTCCATATCCAACTCATAGGGATAATACATGGATCGCTGGTGCAGAAATGGATCTTTTTTGAAATGCAAAAAATAATGGTAACCTCTTTCAGTAGCGTCAAAACGGGAATGCGCTTTGTCTCCAACAGGAAAAATACGTTGTATCGCAATTGATTTGGGCAGAACTTGATTGACTCGAAACACAACTTGCTCCGCATCCTCAATGGTATTCATGGCGTTAAAATGAGCGTAAAACTCAGTGGCATGAACACCGGTATCTGTCCGACCACAACCCGTAGTGATGACCTTTTCTTGTCTCAATATTTTGGATAGGGCTGCTTCAAGAACCTCTTGTACCGAAAGTGCATTGGGTTGACGTTGCCAACCATGGAAATGCGAACCATCATAGGACAGTTGTAAAAAATATCTTGGCCACAATGCATCTTCCATATAAACAAGAAAGGCGCAAATATCTTGCGCCTTTCGATTCATTAGTACTTTTAGGTCTAATTAATTCCAAATCTTTTTCTTGGAGATCAATTGTCCATTTTCATAAACACACACCACTTGCAAACCGCGCAATTCAACAGCTGGATGAATGATGACATTTGAATCCTGAGCTACAAACGTAGTTTGATATTGCTCTTGTCCACTTAGGTTAAAAATCTTCAAATCCCATTTTCCATGTTTGCCGCTCATTGGCCCACAAATCAAAATATCCTGATGGTCATTGGACATCTGAATACTCCAATTCTGAGATGCGTTTTCAGTTATCGCTGTTGCTGCAGCAGGAGTAACAACTTGAGAAGTTGTATACACATGATCTCCTGCATCCGATCCATTGGCATTACAAGCGTTACCGGCAGCATAAAAAGTTACATTCCCAACATTGGTGGCTGGTGCTGTCCAAGTAAATGTCCATGTATGCGAACCAACGGATGCACCTGCGTTCAATTGATGAACCACATTGCGACGAACATTACCACTAATATTGGCTGTCTTGATAGTACTTCCTGTTCCTTGGGTCAATGTACCTGCATTGGCCCCAGAAGAAAGCAAGGCTTCTAATCCAAAACCGAACAAAGGCTTGGTGCCTTCAGCCACAGTCACTGTGCATGTGTAGGTTTGACCTGGCGTATATTCCCAATTGACCAATTCTGGGCAAGAGATGGTGATGGAACCTCCTCCTGCGTTCACAGCTGTTCCACTGTGACAATCCGTGCAATTTACCTCTCCTGGAGACCCTGTTGCACCTGCCTTTCCATTGTCACTGTTTACACCAAAAATAAAGATTAGCGTAACCAACGAAAAAAACAATACTTGAACCACTCGATGTCTCATTTTTCTTTTTTTCTGCAAGATTCAAAAAAAATGAAGTCTCAAGTGTTAAAATGACGATTGTCAGCAAAAGATATCCTGCACTAATCAAATAATTTCAGAAAAAATTAAATAATGATTTTCCTCTCCCAAGATTGTGATCCCTTTCGAAGTTGAATCAAATAACAACCCGAAGACAGGTGCCCCAATTGAAGGGAATGATCGAGGATTGTTTGTGTCTTAACTACCATTTTCCCCTGAAGGTCTGAGACGATTAATTCAGCTCCATCAACTGAAGATGCATTAACAAGGAACAACGTCTTTGAAGTCGGATCCCACTGAAAACTTGGCTCATCTTTTCCTTCCAACACTCCTGTATTGGGCATCACTGGAGACTCCATGGTAGCGCTATATACTTTGTCACCGGAGTTCATCCCATTGCCGTTGGCAGCCAATCCTGTCGCGTAAAACGTAATGGTACCAAAATCTTCACTCGGAGCGGTCCAAGTGAAATTAAAAGTATGTTCATCCTGAGAAGAGCCACCATTCAGGTTGTGGGTTACATATTGACGGGGACTACCCTGAACCGTAAAATTCTCAGTATGATTGTCCGATCCAGCGGTAAATGTTCCAACAGAGTTGCCATTAGCATCCAATGCAACAACACTAAATCCAAACAAACTATTGCCCGTTTGGCCAACCGTTACAGACATATCATAGGTTTCACCCAATGCGTGCTGACCGAAAATCATGTTGGATGATTCTACAAAAACAAAACCGCCACCTGCATTCAAAGCAGTCCCAGCGTGGCATTGCACGCATGTACCTTCACCAGGAGCCCCTGTCTTTCCCGCCTTTCCATCTTCACTCAATACACCGCAAATAAAGAAACTTGCGCTAAGTAGGGTTAACCCCAAAATCCATTTTGACTTCATAATAATTATTTGATATTAACAATGTTACAATAAAAAGGGATTCACATGAATCCCTTTTTATTAAATATTTCCCCTTAGGCCCAACTGGCGATGCGCTCTCCAGCGAACTCACCGGCTTCCAATTGTGCTCTCACCTTGGTGAAGCACTCAATGGTATAACGTACATCTTCCAATGTGTGAACGGTAGTTGGAATCAAACGCAACATGATCACGTCCTTAGGCACCACTGGATACACAACAATAGAGCAAAAAATACCATGCTTCTCACGCAATGTCAAAGTAACATTGGTGGCCTCACCCAAACTTCCTTTGAGGAATACTGGTGTTACCACGGAATTGGTTTTTCCGATATCAAAACCGGCTTCTGTCAATCCACTTTGCAAAGCGCGAGCAATTTTCCAGAGGTTCTCTTGCAATTCTGGCTTTGTTCTGATCATCTCCAAACGCTTCAAAGCGCCAATGACGATGGGCATGGGCAACGACTTGGCAAACGTTTGAGAACGCATGTTGTAGCGCAAATACTCAATGACATGTTGATCGCTGGCTACAAAAGCACCAACAGTAGCCATGGCCTTGGCAAAAGTTCCAAAGTAAACATCAATTTCAGCCTGCACTCCCTGAGCATCACCCGTTCCGCGTCCCATGTTCCCGATCGAACCAAAACCATGAGCATCATCTACAAACAAACGGAAACCGTATTCCTTCTTAAACGCGACAATTTCCTTCAACATTCCCTGATCTCCAGCCATTCCAAAAACGCCCTCAGTCATCACCATGATGCCACCACCTGTCTTATCCGTCAATTTCTTGGCCATCTTGAGCATTTTCTCAAAACTCTCCATATCGTTGTGCTGAAAAACAAAACGTTTTCCTTGGTGCAAACGCACACCATCAATCATACAAGCATGACACTCGCTGTCATACACCACCACATCGTTTCTGCTCACCAAAGCCTCGATGGCTGACATGCAGCCTTGGTAACCATAGTTCAAAAGAAAAGCATCGTCTTTCTGCATGAAAGAAGCCAACTCTTGTTCCAATTGCTCATGGTATTTGGTTTGACCACTCATCATGCGCGCTCCCATTGGATAAGCCATACCCCAGGCTGCGGCCGCATCAGCATCCACTTTTCTGATTTCAGGATCGTTACCCAATCCCAAATAATTATTTAAACTCCAAACCAATACAGGCTTGTCACGAAAGGTCATGTGCGCACCCAACTCCCCTTCCAACTTGGGAAAAGAGAAATATCCATGAGATTCTTTAGAATGCTGACCAATGGGTCCGCGATTGTGTTTGATTCTTTCAAAAATATCCACGTCAGTAAATTTAATTTCTGCGAAGATAAAATTATTATTCGCTTTATTTTCAAGACATTCAACAGTTTTCAACACTAAATGCATAAAAAAAGGGGAGCCAATAGGACTCCCCTCTTTTTAGCAAACTACACCATTAATGCTGTATCATCCAATTCAAGCTGTAAACCTGATCATCCGCTGTTCTGATCACCAAGCGATACATACCACTGTTGAGATGTCCAAATTGTTGAGAGAATTGTTGAACCGATTGTTCAGTTGCTGACGCTAACAATGCGCCTTTGGCATCAAACAATTGCCATTGGAATGAAGTTCCCTTTGCCAACTTGATGTTCAATTCTCCCTGGGAAGGGTTGGGATAAACAGCGATCAGTTCTTGATTCAACTCTGCAATGCCCACCAATTCTCCGTCACAGTTCTCATCCACTTGGTTTCCTTCAATTTCATCCACACCTGGATTGATTAAGTTGTTGGCATCATCGCAATCACCGGTAAGAGCGACTCCGCAAGGATCGACGATATCACCTCCAAATCCGTCTGTATCCGCATCGATGAAAGTCATCTGAGTATCATCACAATCGTCCATGTTGTCCACATAACCCAAGGGAGCATCGCAACCAAAACCCGCATTGTTGGCATCACCAAAACCGTCTGCATCCATATCCGCGTAGTATGTATTTTGAACAAATTCATCTATTTCTCCATCACAGTTGTCATCCTGACCATTACATGACTCCGCTTGACCAGGGCCCACGAATGCATTCATATCATCACAATCCCCGACTTGTGAAGCGCCTCCACAGGCAACCAATAATTCTATTCCAAATCCATCAAGATCACCGTCTGCATAGGCCCAAGTCAAATCGTCACAATCATCAGAGTTGTTCACAAATCCAACTGGAACAGAACAATCAAAAGCTACCTCCTGCGAATTGCCAAAACCATCGCCATCTGCATCTGCATAGTATACGTTCTGAACAAACTCATCTGACTCACCATTACAATTGTCATCGATGTAATTGCACACCTCGGAAGCAATTGGATTAACACCTGCATTCATGTCATCGCAATCATCTGCAGAAATCACCCCACACGCTACAATTGATAATCCACCAAAACCATCACCGTCCGTATCTTCATAGGTCAACATTTGATCATCACAATCATCATTGTTTCCTACATAGCCAGCAGGTGTATCACAGGCAAATGAGCTGTTGTTCGCGTCACCATAACCATCACCATCATTGTCTGCAAAATATTCCGTTTGTACAAATTCATCCACTTCAATATCACAGTCATCATCGATCAAATTACAAACTTCTGTCTGCATGGGGGAAACAGCTCCATTGGCATCATCGCAATCGGTGTTGTCTGCAACGAAACCAGGTACATTGGCACAAACCATCATATTGATGTTAGCATCACCATAGCCATCACTGTCCATGTCCATGAACACATTATACATAATACCTTCATCCGAATTCCCATCACAATTGTCATCCGATTGATTACAGATCTCTGACATACCTGGATTCAAATTGGCGTTACTATCATCACAATCGGTCATATTGGTTGATCCGCATGGGGCGATTTGATTGGAACCAAAACCATCACCATCTTGATCGATGTAGGTAACATTACTATCATCACAGTCCAAGGAATTAACAACGCCGCAACCAGCCAACACTTCAGAACCAAAACCGTCACCATCAGTATCAGCGTACAATAGCAAATTATCGTTGCAATCAGGTTCAGAGATGCCATCCTGGTAGAGGATGAATCCGGCATTTTGAGAACAACCTAGATAGTAATTGTTATAATTACCAAAACCATCACCATCTACATCGTAAACATAATAATTAACACCCAATACAGTGGCGTCATCGTCATTGCAATCTTCTTGAAGTTCGTCTCCAGAGAAAGCTATATACCCGCTCTCAGCAAAACAACCAAAATAAGCATCTGAGAAATTTCCATAATCATCAGCATCGGCATCAGCGACAAACAACATACCATCGGTCAAAGCACTATTGTTGTCGTCGCAATCATTATTGGACCAAATACCGCAAGGAACAGAGACTTGACTTCCAAAACCGTCTAAATCCAAATCTTGATAGGTGACGTCATAAGGAAAGCAATCTTCAGCATTGGAAACATAATACGATGGTGGAGAGCAGGTGGTGATAAAATCCATGTACCAACCAAACCCATCATTATCAGCATCGTAAAAATAGTTCATAGCTTCTGTCGGACTCAAGGGATCGTTGTCATCGCAGTCTGTATTGTTCAATACGCCGCCGCAAGGAACCACAACGGTGCTTCCCGCGCCATCTGCATCCACATCCGCATAGTTCAACAGATCATCATTACAGTCATCAGAATTGTATACACCTCCACAGCCTACTAACAAATCAGAGCCAAAACCATCACCATCCATATCTGTATAAGTGAAACTACTTTCATCGCAATCCTGTTGTGATCCATCGCCTATGAAAAGAATTGCACCTTCTACATTTTGACAACTGTATACATAATCATAAAAGCTACCAAAACCATCACCATCATAATCCATCAAATAGATACTCGAGCCCAATATTTCTGCGTTAAAATCATTACAATCTTGTTGTCCAGCACCAGTATACAAAATATATCCCTCGGTTGGGCAGCCTTGATAAGAAAAATTAAAGTTTCCATAACCATCGTTATCGTTATCCATAACATATAAATCAGTTCCGTAAATGTTAGAATCACTGTCATCACAATCTGCAGAATTGAAAACACCACAAGGTGCAAAAAAAGTACTACCATAACCATCATTATCACTATCCAAATAAGTAAAATCCCATGGATAACAATCCAATGCGTTCAGAACGAAACCCTCAGGCTGATCACAAGTAATGTAAAAATCATATTCAAATCCAAAACCGTCAGCGTCATAGTCGTAATAATACGTCATTGCATTGGTCGGACTATTTTCATTGAAATCATCACAATCTGTATTAAAAATTGATCCTCCACAAGGCACAACAATATTGCTTCCAAAACCATCCATATCATTATCCTGATATTCTATTTGGTCGTCATTACAGTCATCCGAATTGTATATTCCACCACAACCAACGGTTATGTCTGAACCAAATCCATCGCCATCCATGTCAACATAAGTCAATGAATAATCATCACAATCAGCTTGAGAAACTCCTTCCTCGTACTCAATATAACCAGGCATGGCATAACAACCTATGTAGGAATTATTCCAATTTCCAAAGCCATCACCATCCCAATCGTAATCATAATAATTCACTCCGCCTATGTTAGCATCATTATCATTGCAATCCTCTTGCAACTGACTTCCTGTATAGACAATGTAACCTGCTTCCGCTGTGCAGCCATAATAGTAATTTGTAAAATCACCATATCCGTCTAGATCAGCATCCAAAACGTAATACGCTCCTTGCGTAATTGATGCAACCAAATCATTACAATCTTCATTATTATAGGCACCACAAGCAGCTGCATTGGGACCTCCGAATCCATCCCCATCTAAATCTTGATATGTCTCATTAAAATCATCACAATCTGAATTGTCCAAAACATATCCTGGTATGGATTCACAACCTATCCAAATTCCGTTGGCTGCACTCCCGAATCCATCTGCATCTGAATCTTGATACCAAGTGGGCAAAACACCATTATCTACTACCCCATCGCAATCATTGTCCACTCCATCACAAACCTCGTCCGTAGGAATCAAAATACAACTGCCATCATCCACCGTAGCTTCCGCTGAAAAATTACATGCGGTTGGATCTGTGCATCCATTGATGATGGGAGCCAAATTTTCTGCATCAATGGCGACATACACAATGGAATTCATGTTGTAATCCGCCGCGCTGGGTGCATTGGTTGAGAATCCAGGAACCAAGTCACGTTGTGCGGTCATGTGCACTTTACCATCATAAACCACTGGCGCAGCACAAGCGTAATTGTACTCCCAATTGATGCCATCGATGTTGGGTGAAACATCGGTCGGTTCAGTCCAAGTTAATCCGCCGTCGGTAGACTTGACCATGAACAAATGCCTGCGGAAAATACCATTCTCTTGGGATCCATCTTTGATTGCATCATACAGAATAAAAATATCACCATTGTCTCCCAATACAATACTGGGATGGTTCACCAATCCACCGTTTCCATAAGCCGCCATATCAGTCCAATTGATGTTCACTCCTTCTATCATATTGGGAGCTACACCAGCGGTGAGCAAAAGATCATCACCAGCAAACAATGGAACTCCTGCATTGGCAGAATTCCAATACTTGATAACGCCAGAAGTTCTGTAATAACTAAAATTATTATCATAGACATTCACTGGATCGATGTAATCCATCGTAGCAAATGATACATGGACAACGCCATTGTCGTCGACATTGACACTACCAGAAGTGCTGGTTGAAGTAATTCTGTCTTCAACTCCGTCTCCGTTTACATCGGTTCCGGAATCAATTTGATAATTGTCGATGGGGAAATCGTTGCAAACATAGCGTGTCCAGGTATCCCCATTGTCATTGGAAATCCAAACATATGAATCTTGAAAATCGCCGAAAATCGCCACGGCTACCGTATTGCCATTGGCAGACATCGCATAGGAGTCTCCAGCAAAGCCCCACATGGGCGGCACCATTCCTTCAAAAGTCATGTCCACTATATCCCATGTGCTGCCTGCGTCCTGAGAGCGGTAATACAAAATCTGCTGATCCAAACCATTGATGGTTACACCGTTATAGGTAGTACTGGTCACCATATGAATGGTGTTTCCATCCAAACCACCTGCGCATGCTCTATTCCACAAAATAGATTCCGGAGCTGTGGTGGGAACCGTTCCCATCTCTTGCCATGCACCACCATTGATCAAATCTCGCTTCAAAGATTGAATACCTGAACCATTGTGGGCAAAAACCCACTCTGTGCCATCAGCAGTATGCACCAAACTGGGCCATCCCGTTCTGAAAGACTCGATGCGACTGGAGGGCATGGGGGCCCATGCATTGGAGATCGGATCCAAATGATTGTAACCGGTTCCGCGATCTGGAAAAGTAGTCGGCTGCATGCCGCGGGTCCAAACAGCGGATACACCATATTCATCGGCAATTACCCTAGCGCCAATGGTCGCATTGGTCTGAAGATCGTACAAAGTTTGGCCAATTTCTGTGATGTAACTCTGCGCTGAAGCGGCCGCAGAAAACAAAAGGGCCATCCATAAAACATAGATTTTTTTCATTTCTTTAGGTTAAGATTGTAGCTAACCTAAGTCGAAATTTCGGCATTGCCTATTTTGAATCCAAAAATACTCCTTTGTGAGTAGACGCCAATACTATCGACCAAAGCTAGCGATATTCCAACAATGTGAAAGAGGGTTCCGACCTTGGTTTCCCTAAATTTGCCATCATGAATCTGAATCTAATTGGAAAAAACGCGTTGGTCTGTGGCGCATCACAAGGCATTGGTGCTGCAGCGGCAATTGAATTGGCACAAATGGGTGCCAACGTCACCTTGATGGCCCGCGATGCCGAGCGTCTCAATGGAACCTTATCCCAACTCAGCAACAATGGTCAGCAACACCACCAAATTCTGGTGGCGGATTTCACCAATAATACCCAAGTTCAAAGCACCATCACCGAATGGGCGATGAACAACACGGTCAACATTTTGATCAACAATACGGGCGGACCCAATCCTGGTAAGGCACATGAAGCAGGTATCGACGAATTCCGATTGGCTTTCAACTTGCACCTCATCAATTTTCAGATCATTACCCAAGCCCTATTGCCCAAGATGAAAGAAAGCGGTTACGGGCGCATCATCAATGTGATCTCAACATCTGTAAAGCAGCCCCTACCCAACTTGGGCGTGAGCAATACGATTCGCGGTGCCGTTGCCAACTGGGCCAAGACACTCTCATCAGAGTTGGGACCCTATGGCATCACCGTAAACAATGTTTTACCCGGTGCCACAGCAACAGGAAGATTGAGTCAGATAATCACCAACAAAGCCAACAAAACCGGACATAGTGTGGATGATGTAACAGAAGAAATGAAGAAAGAAGTACCATTGGGTCGCTTGGCTTTGCCTGAAGAAATTGCAGCCGGCATTGCCTTCCTTTCCTCACCAGCCGCGGCGTACATCAATGGAATCAACCTTCCGATTGACGGAGGAAGGACGTTGAGTTTGTAGGGGAATGAAAATTTTTTTGTTCGGTAATACAACTTTAAAAGCTCATATGGAGAAGCTTAAAAATCGTCTAGGATGAATTCGTTCATGTTCTCTGGAGTGATGATTTTTGTGATCGCCGTTGGATAATTGATTGAAAATACTTTTGGAATTTTGGCCTTGGTTGATGTTCCATATTTGAATTCAAAGCCCCGCAATTCACCATTCTCCTCCTCTATCCAATCCAGCTCTGCTTGGTCTGACGTGCGCCAAAACCAAAAATTAACCCTGCGCCTCTTGTAATTTAAGAACTTCATTCGTTCTGCGATGATGAAGTTCTCCCAAAGTTGTCCTTGATCAGTTCTGGATTCAATCATCGAAAAATTATTGACCAATGCATTTCTCACACCCAAATCATAAAAATAAATTTTATTGCTTTTCTTCAATTCATTGCGGAGGTTTCTGCTAAATGAACCGATACGAAAAATGACAAAGGCCTTTTCTAGGATATGAATGTACTTCTCAACGGTCCTTGAGTTTAATCCGCACAACTGACCTAACTCGTTATATGAAACTTGGGAGCCTACTTGATAAGCCAAGGCTTTGAGCAACTTGATCACCGTTTCAGACTTCTTTAACTGGTCCAGCATGAGAATGTCTTTATACAAAAAGCTGTCAACCAACTGATTCAATACTTCAAACTCATCACCCAAATGATTTACGACATCTGGATAATATCCGAATACCATCCGATGTGGTAACATTCGGGTTTCTTTCAGTATTTGGGTATGCCTCACCATTTCACCAAATGAAATTGGAAATAGCTGAAACTCCCATTTTCGACCAGTCAATGGTTCATTCAAGGAATTTGAAATATCAAAAGAAGAAGTACCTGAGACCAAAAGCTGAACTTCCGGAATCCCATCTGTTATCAATTTCAATTTCAGTCCAACATTGGCTATTCGCTGTGCCTCATCCAAGACAACGTATTTGCACTTTCCGAATACAGATTTGAATCGTTCAACAGAAGCATTTTCAAAGAGAAGTTGCACATCTGTTTCATCACCATTTAACCAGAGTGTTTTATCTTCCTTACCCTTGGTTAATTGACGAAGAATGGTTGTTTTTCCCACTTGTCGAGCGCCCAAAAGGATAATAGCCTTTCCTGAATGCAAACGACTTTCCACCATTGACTGTAAACTCCTGATAATCATAGATAAAATATAGAAAATCCAGCTTTTAAATACAAAAATATGGCATTTTCAAGGATTTAAAATACAAAAATATGGCATTTTTCAGGATTTGTAATACAAAAAACCGGGATAGAAAACAATCTGATTAGAAAAAATCGGATATTATTCCTGCTGCACCTCGCCAGGGATGGGAGCGGCATCCTTTTGGGGAATGGAGCAAAGCGGAATGAACCAAAAGATACAGCGGACAGCCCGGTGCCCCTTGGCGGAGCATAGCGGAGCCAGGGGCAGGCGCCAAAATCATAAGTATGTAGGGGCGAATTGATATTCGCCCTGTAGAGATGAAAGAATGAAGCAATGAAGGTCGAAGCAAAGTTTTGAAGAGAACGAAGAAAAAAACATTTGGCGCAAAAGAAAAAAGGAGTATATTTGCCGTCCTATTAAGAAAAATTATTAACATGTACGCGATCGTAGAAATAGCAGGGCACCAGTACAAAGTGCAAAAAGACCAGCAGATCT
>JACCDH010244590.1_pt1 | contig 19877 bp, 17 predicted proteins | sample 7442481 | NCBI WGS metagenome assembly JACCDH01 (sample SAMN15323433, study PRJNA562643) | freshwater metagenome | isolation source: river surface water | place: USA:Blue River Watershed | collected 2017-08-15 | reverse complement strand
GCGGGCCAGCGGCACCAGGTCGGCCGGCGACGAGCCGACGCCGTGGAACATCAGCACCAGCGACGTGGCCCCCGCGGGGCTCGCGACCACGAGGGACCGGTCGCTCATGCCGCCTCCGCCAGCGCGAGGGCCATCTCGCGCCCGAAGACGTACGACTCCATGGCCAGCACCTCGTGCTCGATGCCGCCATCGAGCACGGTGACGGGCAGCGCCTGCGGCGCCGCGCCCAGGGCGATCACCAGCGGCAGGTAATGCTCGGAGGTCGGGTGCGCGCGCTGCGCATGGGGCGCGCGCTCCAGGCCCTCGACGACGCGCGCGGCATCGCCGGCGCGCACCGCATCGCGGATCCAGTGCGTGAACTCGCGGGCGTAGTCGGCCTCCACGGTCGACCCCATGCGGAACTCGTACAGGTTGTGCGTGAGGCTGCCGGAGCCGACGACGAGCACGCCTTCGGCAGCGAGCGGCGCCAGCGCCTGCCCGAGGCGCCACGCCGAGGCGCTGTCCAGGCCCACCGGCATGGAGACCTGCAGCACCGGCAGGTCCGCCCGCGGGAACAGGTGCATCAGCGGCACCCAGGCGCCGTGGTCCAGCCCGCGCTGCGGGTCGACCTGCGCCGGCCAGCCCGCCTGCGACAGCAGCGCGGCGATGCGCTGCGCCAGCGCCGGGTCACCCTCGGCCGGGTAAGCCATGTCGTACAGGCGGCGGTCGAAGCCGCCGAAGTCGTGGATGGTCTCGGGGCGCAGCGCACCCGTCACCCGCACGTCGCGGGTGGTCCAGTGCGGGGAGACCACGACGACTGCGCGCGGCCGCTCCAGCTGGCGACCCAGGGCGCCCAGCTGCGCGCCGGCGCGGCCGGGCTCCAGCGCGAAGGTGGGCGCGCCGTGCGAGACGAACAGCGAAGGAACGCGCGAGGGAATGGGGGTGTTCGGGGACGTCATGCCGGCAGTGTATTAACCACCCATCGACGGATAAACAACCAAATCAGAAGCTATTTGTTCCATATTTTGGAATAATCGGTCCATGGATAGGTTCCAGCAAATGCGGGTGTTCGTCGGCGTGGTGGACGCGGGCAGCTTCGTGGCCGCGGCCGACCAGCTGGGGATGTCGAAGGCCGCCGTCTCCCGGCATGTCTCCGAGCTGGAGCAGCGCCTGGGGGTGCGCCTGCTCCATCGCACCACGCGCCGCCTGTCGCTCACGCAGGAGGGCGAGGCCTTCCTCGCCCGCGCGCGGGACATCAACGCCAGCCTGGAGGCGGCGGAGGCCGAGTTGTCCACCCGCGCCGAGTCCGCCAGCGGGCTGGTGAAGGTGAGCGTGCCGGTGAGCTTCGGCATCCGGCACCTGGCGCCGCTGTGGGGCGAGTTCCTGCAGGCGCAGCCGCGCGTCTCGCTGGACGTGCAGCTGGCCGACCGGGTGGTCGACCTGGTGGACGAAGGCTTCGACCTGGCGGTGCGCATCGCCCGCCTGCCGGACTCGTCGCTCGTCTGCCGGCAGCTGGCCTCCACCCGGCTGGTGCTGTGCGCCTCGCCGGACTACCTGCAGCGCCGGGGCTGGCCGCGTCATCCCGACGACCTCGCCGGCCATGACGTGATCGGCTACAGCCTGATGGCCACCGCCGACCAGTGGCAGTTCACCGGGCCCGCCGGCCCGGTGGCGATGAAGGTGCATCCCCGGCTGTGGACCAACAACGGCGACACCTGTGTGGCGGCGGCCCTGCAGGCTGGCGGCATCCAGATGCAGCCCACCTTCCTGGTGGCCGACGCGCTGACCGCGGGCCGGCTGGTGGAGGTGCTGCCCGAATACCGCGGCATCGAGCTGGGGGTCTACGCCGTCTACCCCACCCGCAAGTTCGTGCTGCCCAAGGTGCGCGCGCTGGTGGAGTTCCTGGCCCACAAGCTCGCCAGGGTCGACTGGCGCTAGGCCGGCGATAAACTTTGCGGACCCCGAAGGAGACATCCCGATGACCATCGACTTCATCCGGCGCACCGTCGCCATCCTGGCACTGACCCTGGCCGGCAGCGCGCTCGCGGCCTATCCCGACAAGCCGATCCGCGTGGTCATCGGCTTTCCGGCGGGCGGACCGCTGGACCAGCATGCCCGGCTGCTGGCCGAGCGCCTGGGCGCGGTGCTGGGCCAGCCCATCGTCATCGACTACAAGGCAGGCGCCGGCGGCACCGTCGGCGCGCAGGAGGTCATGCGCGCACCAGCCGACGGCTACACCCTCATGCTGGCCAACACCGGTGTGATGGTGATCAACCCCGCCCTCTATTCCAGGCTTCCGTACCAGACGCTGCGTGACTTCACGCCGATTGCCCGCACCGCCATGCAGCCGCTGGCGCTGATGGTGAACCCCAACGTGCCGGTGAAGACGCTGCCGGAGTTCATCGCGTATGCGAAGACGCGGCCCGGGCAAATCAACTACGGCTCGGCCGGCAACGGCGGCATCAGCCACCTGGTGCCGGAGATGTTCAAGAGCGCCACCGGCCTGTTCATGGTGCACATTCCCTACCGCGGCAGCGCGCCGGCCTTCACCGACCTGATGGCGGGGCAGGTGCAGTTCATGGCCGAATCCATCCCCCAGGCGGCCAGCTATCACAAACAGGGCAAGGTGCGGGCGCTGGCTGTCACCAGCCGCGAGCGCAACCCTGCGCTGCCTGACACGCCCACCGTGATCGAGAGCGGCCTCAAGGGCTTCGAGGTGGTGGGCTTCTACGGCTTCCTGGCGCCGGCCAACCTGCCCAGGGACGTCACCGCCAAACTGAGCGACGCCTTCCGGCAGGTGCTCACCTCGCCGGACATCCGCAACCGCATGATCACGCAGGGGGCCGACCCGGCCTTCATGGGCAGCGAGGACTTCGCAAAGTTCCTCGCCGCGGAAATGCCGAAGTGGGCGCAGGCGGTGGCGAAGTCGGGGGCGAAGCTCGATTGACGCGGCCACCGGGCACAGCCCCCGGAACCCCGCCGCTCAGTGCCCGAGGTACGCCGACTTCATGTGCGGATCGTGCAGCACGTCCCGGGCGGCGCCCTGCAGGCCGATGCGGCCGTTTTCCAGCACGTAGGCCCGGTCGGCGATCTCCAGCGTCTGCACCACGTTCTGCTCCACCAGCAGGATGGTCATGCCCTCGGCGTGAATGCGCTTGAGCAGTTCGAACACCTCGTTGACCACGATGGGCGCCAGGCCCAGCGAGGGCTCGTCCAGCATCAGCAGCTTGGGCCGCGCCATCAGCGCGCGGCCGATCGCCACCATCTGCTGCTGGCCGCCCGACATGGTGCTGGCCACCTGCGTGCGGCGCTCCCGCAGGATGGGGAACTGGCTGAAGATCTTCTCCAGGTCACCGGCCACGGCACGGCGGTCCTGCCGGGCATAGGCGCCCATCAGCAGGTTCTCCTCCACCGTCATTTCCGGGAAGAGCTTGCGCCCTTCCGGGCACTGGATGATGCCGGCCTGCACCCGGGCCTCGGCCGAGGCGGGAATGAGCTGGCCGTTGAAGCGCAGCTCGCCCTCGGGCGTGTCGACGAGGCCGGAGATGGCGTTGATCAGGGTGGACTTGCCCGCACCGTTGGGGCCGACCACGGCCACGAACTCGCCGGGACGGATCTGCAGGTCGACGCCCCACAGCGCGGTCATTTCCCCGTAGCGGGCCTGCAGGTTGCGCACTTCAAGCATGTTGTTTTCCTTCCTGCTGGGCCGCGCTCTCGCCGAAGTACGCGCGGATGACCTCGGGCATGTCGCACACGGCCCGCGGCTCGCCGCGGGCGATCAGCTTGCCCTGCTGCAGCACCATCAATTCCTCGCACAGGGCCATCACGGCGCGCATGAGGTGCTCCACGAGGATCACGGTGACGCCGCTGTCGCGGATGGCAAAGACCAGTTCCACCGCCTGGTCGACCTCGGTCGGCCGCAGGCCGGCCATCACCTCGTCGAGCAGCAGCAGCTTGGGCCGGGTGGCCAGGGCGCGCGCCACCTCCAGGCGCTTGCGCCCGGCGATGGGCAGCGCGCCGGCCAGCTGGTCGGCCACCGGGGCCAGGCCGCACAGGTGGATCACCTCGGCCGCCTTCTCGCGCGCCTCGGGCAGGCCGGTGCGGCCGCCGCGCAGCGCGCCGGTGACCACGTTCTCGAACACCGACAGGCCGGCAAAGGGCTGCACGATCTGGAAGGTGCGGGCAATGCCCAGCGAGCAGATGTCGGACGGCCGGCGGCCGGTGATGTCGTGGCCGTCGAAGACGACCTGGCCCTCGTTGGGCGTCTGGAAACCCGAGACGTTGGCGAACAGCGTGGTCTTGCCCGAACCATTGGGGCCGATCACGCCGAGGATGCGCCCGGCGGGCAGCTCGAAGCTCACATGGTCCACCGCGGTGAGGCCGCCGAAGCGCTTCACCAGATTGCGGACCACCAGCAGCTGTTGTTGTTCCTGGCTCATGCGCGCTCTCCCTTGCCTGCGCCGTCCGTGCCGGCCGCCGGGGGCGGGGCCACATAGCGGCGGCGATGCCACACCTGCACGTAATGCGCCGCGCCCTTGGGCAGCAGCAGGATGCCGATGGCGAGCACCGCGCCGTACAGGATCAGGTACACCGCATCGGCCTCGCCGCCCATCCAGCCCCGCAGGAAGTCCTGCGTGGGCTTGAGGAAGGAGGCGCCGAACACCGGGCCGATGATGCTCAGGCGCCCGCCCAGCACGGGGCCGAGCAGCATCTCGAAGTTGGTGGCCAGGCTGAACACCTGCTTGGGGTCGATGAAGGTGGCGAACTGCGTGTAGAACGCGCCGATGCTGCCGGCCATGCCGCCGCTGAGGATGATGGCCTGCGTCTTGACCTTGCGCACGTTGATGCCCAGCGCCTCGGCGGCCTGGTCGTTCTCGCGCACGGCGGCCAGGTAGTAGCCCAGGCGGGACTTCTGCACCGCATAGTTCACCAGCACCACCGCCGCCAGCATCACCAGCGCGATGTAGAGGTAGGGCTTGCGGTCGATGAAGCTCAGCGTCCAGAAGTTGTCCTCGATCACGGTGAGGTAGATGCCGGTGGCCCCGCCGGCATAGTCCCAGTTCAGCAGGATGTACTTCAGCACCTGAGACAGGGCGACGGTGAACATCGCGAAGTAGTCCTCGGCCAGGCCGAAGCGCAGCGTGATCAGCGAGATCAGCCACGCCAGCAGTGCCGCCGAGAAGAACGACAGCACGATGCACAGCCACGGATTCACGCCGAGCTTGGTGAACAGCAGGCCGTCCAGGTAGGCGCCAGCCCCGAAGAAGCTGATGTAGCCCAGCAGCAGCAGGCCCGACAGGCCACCCGCGATCGACCAGGCGGTACCGATGGCGGCGTAGATCGCGGCCAGCACCATGACCTGCACGAAGTAGTCGGAATCGACGAAGCGCGCGCCCACCGCGCAGGCCGCGATGAAGCCGAGAGCGACCACCAGCTGCCAGTTGGCCCAGTCGGCCATGAAACCTTGATTCTTGAGCTTGTCCATGTGTGTTCTCCGTGCCTCAGGACACCTTGCCCTTGAACAGGCCGCGCGGCAGGAACAGCAGCACCACCACGAACAGCAGCAGGCTGACCAACTGGCGCAGGGCGGGCCCGAACACGAGGCCGCCCAGGCCTTCGGCCACACCGATCACCAGCCCTCCGATCAGCGCACCGGCGAAGTTGCCCATGGTGCCCAGCACGACGATCACGAAGGCCGGCAGGATGAAGTAGTCGGTGCCGAAGGTGGGGTTGGCGAAGAAGGCCGGCGCGATCAGGGCGCCAGCCAGCGCCGCCAGCCCGGTGCCCACGCCGAAGGTGATCATGTTCACCTTCATCACGTCCACGCCCATCAGGCGGGCCGACTGCGGGTTCTGCGACGCCGCGCGCATGGCCATGCCGGTGCGCGTGTGCTTGAGGAACCACCAGGCGGCGGCGGCCATGGCGGCGGCCACCCCGAACGAGATGAGCCGCACATAGGTCAGGCGGATGTCGCCGAACTCCACCGCCGCGCCGCTCCATTCGAGCTTGAGCACCTGGTTGTTCGGCCCCCAGACCAGCTGCATCGCGCCGATCATCATGGTCGACAGGCCGATGGTGATCAGCATCTGGTTGATCTGCGGATGCTGCAGCGCCGGGCGGATCAGCAGGCTCTGCAGCCCCGCCCCCAGCACCGCGACGGACGCGAAGATGAACAGCGCCACCATGTAGGGCGAGACGCCCAGCTGGAAGGCAGTGATCGCCAGGTACATGCCCAGGGTGAGGAACTCGGCATGCGCGAAGTTGACGATCTTCATGACGCCGTAAATCAGCGTGAGACCGCAGGCAACGAGGGCATACACCCCGCCTTGCAACAGGCCGAGCAATACCGCCTGGAAGATGACGTCGAGGGACACGGCTTTTCCTTGGAAAGGTCGAAGCCGAGCTGCCGGCCGGCATCCGGCCGGCAGCTCGTGGGGGGAACGGGGGTCAGGCCGGGCCGGCGCGAAGGCCGGCCGCCATCAGCCGCGCGTGACGGGCCAGCGCGGCTTGGTCGTCTGGTAGGCGGTCGGCCAGATCACCTTGGGGCCGGCGGAGGTCACCTGGGCGGCCACCATGTTGGTGCGCGGCATGAAGCCGGTCTCGTCGAACTTCACGCGTTCGTACATGAAGGTCTGGGGGCCCAGCACCAGGTCCAGGCCGGCCATCGCATTGCGGATGGCCGTGCCGTCGGCCGAGGCCGCCTTCTCCAGCGCCGCATGCAGGATGTGCACGCCGGCGTAGGTGGTGTTGGCATTGCCCAGCATGTCCTTGCCGCCGGAACGCTTCTTGAAGCGGTCGTTGACGTCCTTGGCGCCCGGCATCTTGATGTCGGGGAACCAGTCGTTCACCACGATCACGCCCTCGCCCAGCTTGCCCAGGTTGGTCCAGGTGGTGGGGTTGGTGTAGCCGCCACCCAGCCCGATCCAGCCCATCTTGGGCCAGTACTTCAGCTCGGCCAGCTGCTTGAACAGCAGCGTGATCGACGACGGCTCGCCGGCGGCGAACACCACGTCGGGGTTGTCGCGCTTGAGGGAGAGGATCACGTCCTCGAAGGTGGTGGGGTTCGTCGGGAAGACGTTGTCCTTGAGGATGCGCAGGTCGTAGGCTGGCATGTGCTTGGCGAACTCGCGGCCGACCACGTTGCCGAAGAAGTTGTTCTCACGCACCAGGGCGCAGGTCTTGGCAGCGCCACCGCTGAGCTGGCGCACCATCTCGCCGGAGTTGATGGCGTACTGCGAGAAGTGCGGCACGGTCTTGAAGACGAACTTCAGGCCGCGGGCGGTGATCTCATCGGCCAGCGCGTTGGGCACCAGGAAGGGCACCTTGTTGCGCTCGGCGATGACGGTGGCCGAGATGGTGGCGCCCGAGGAGTACGCGCCCACGATGGCGGCGACCTTGTCGCGGGAGATCATGCGGTTGGTCTCGGTGTTGGCCTCGTCCACGCTGGTCGAGTTGCCGAACACGGCGGTGAGCTTGGCACCGCCCATGGACTTCACGCCGCCCTTGGCGTTGATTTCCTCGATGGCCATCTCGACGGCCTGCTTGATCAGCTGGCCGGACTCGGCGAAGGAGCCGGTCAGGGGCAGCAGGAAACCGACCTTCACTTCGGCGGCCTGCGCCAGGGCGGGCACCCATGCGCCGGCGCCCAGCGCTACGCCAAGGCCGCTCACGAACGTGCGGCGGTTGGTTCCGGATGTCTTCGTCTGCGAATCGCTCATGGGGGCTCCAGTCCTGTACACAAAAACTACCGTGGAATCGTATACAGATTGACCCCTGCCTCCCCGGCGGGAAAACCCTGATGAGCTAAGCGCGGCGAGGTCTGCGGCCCACCAGGGAGCAACCCATCATGGTGCGGGGCAGCCGCCGGCCAGGCCGGCCAGCTTCTGCAGCCGCGAGCGCTGGTCCAGGCAGGCCTGGTGCTGGGCCTCGGCCGCCTTCTGCTTCGCGACCTGGGCGGCCTGCTCGCGCGCGGCCTGCACCTGCGCGATGCGCGCGCGGATCTGCGGCAGCGCGGCCAGGGCGGCCTTCTCGCCTTCGAGGATCGCGTTGGCGCGCTGGGTGAAGTCGGTGCCGCCGATGTCCAGCACCTGCGGGCGCACGACGACGTCGGCGCGCGCCAGCTCGGCCTCGCCCAGCTTCTGCCCCATGATGGCGATGGACTGGCTCAGGGTGCCCAGCATGCCCGTGGGCGACTGCCCGCGCGCCTTGCTGGAGATGTCCACCGCGATGACGATGTCCGCGCCCAGCGCGCGCGCGGCGTCGACCGGCACGGGGCTGACCACGCCGCCGTCCACGAAACGGTGGTTGCCGATGACGACCGGCTGGAACACCCCCGGCACGCTGCTGGAGGCGCGCACCGCCTGGCCGGTGTTGCCGCGGGCGAAGACGGTGCGCTCGCCGTCCTCCAGCCGCGTGGCCACGGCCACGAAGGGCTTGGGCAGACGCTCCAGGGGCTGGCGGCGCACCTGCTCGTTCACGTAGTCCTCGAGCTTCTGCCCCACCAGCAGGCCGCCGGCGGACAGCTGCAGGTCGCGGATGCGGGTCTCGTCGAGGGCGACGGCCTTCTCCTGCAGCTCGAAGGCGGTCATGCCGCTGGCGTACAGCGCGCCGACCACGCTGCCCGCGCTGGTGCCGGCGATGACGGTGGGAGACAGGCCGCTGGCCTCGAGGATCTTGATGACGCCGACATGGGCGAAGCCCTTGGCAGCGCCGCCGCCGAGGGCGAGGCCGACCTTGACGGTAGGCGTGGACGCCGCCGGCGCGGCAGGCACAGCGGACGCGGCGGGCGCGGCCGGTGGCGGGCTGCTGCAGCCGGTCAGGGCCGCCGTCGCGAGGACGGCCAACAGGCGAAGGGGGAAAGAGGCGGCACTCACCCGACGCAGTGTATCGACCGGCCGGCACCGCGCCGCAGACGGTCTGACAGCGCCGGAAAAGTGACAACGCCGGAAAGCACATGAAAACGCATCCATCCCTGCCCATGGTTTCATCCGATTCACCCGTGCCATCTACGCCCGCACCACGGTCAGCATGACCGAGTTGCGGCGCAACCCCAGCGGCATCCCGGAGGACGCGGGGGACGCGCCGTGATCCCCGCCACCCCCAACCCCGTTAGCATTGCGGGCTGACCCGCTGCCACCCGGCGGCCCCTGCCGATGCCCCAAGACACCCCCGCCCCCGCCGCCAGCGACTTCCTCGCCCAGGGCCACACGCCGATGATGGCCCAGTACCTGGCCATCAAGGCCGGGTACCCGGACACGCTGGTCTTCTACCGCATGGGGGACTTCTACGAGCTGTTCTGGGACGACGCGGAGAAGGCCGCGCGCCTGATGGACATCGCCCTCACCCGCCGCGGCCAGTCGGCCGGCCGGCCCGTCACCATGGCGGGCGTGCCCTTCCACTCGGTGGACACCTACCTGGCCCGGCTGATCCGCCTGGGCGAGTCGGTGGCCATCTGCGAGCAGGTGGGCGACGTCGGCGCCAGCAAGGGCCCGGTGGAACGCAAGGTGGTGCGCGTGGTCACTCCCGGCACCCTCACCGACACCGCGCTGCTGCAGGACAAGTCCGAGGCGGTGCTGCTGGCCGTGCACCAGGGCGCCCGCCACCGACTGGGGCTGGCGTGGATGTCGGTCACCCAGGGCGCGATGCAGCTGGCCGAGTGCGGCGGTGACGACCTGGAAGCCTGGGTGGCCCGCATCGCACCGAGCGAACTGGTCTACGGCGCCGATGTCACCCCCACCTTCGAGGCCCGCCTGAAAGCCCTGCGCGGCGCCGGTGGCAACGCCGCCTCCGGCCCCGCGCTCACCGTGCGCCCCGCCTTCCAGTTCGACGCCGGCCTGGGCCAGCGCCGCCTGCAGGAGCAGCTGCAGGCCGCCAGCCTCTCGGCCTGGGGCGCCGACGGCCTGCCCGAGGCCCATGCCGCCGCCTCGGCCCTGCTGGCCTATGCCGAACACACCCAGGGCCGTGCCCTCACCCACGTGCGCAGCCTGCAGGTGCAGCGCGATGGCGAGCTGATCGACCTGCCCGTCACCACCCGCCGCAACCTCGAGCTGGTGCAGACCCTGCGCGGCGAGGACAGCCCCACCCTCTTCTCGCTGCTGGACACCTGCCGTACCGGCATGGGCAGCCGCATGCTCAAGGCCTGGCTGCTGGCCCCTCGCCGCGAGCGCGCCGAGGCCACCGCGCGCCACGACGCCATCGCCGCCCTGCGCGAAGGGCCGTGGCAGGCGCTGCGCGAACACCTCTCGGGCATGAGCGACGTGGAGCGCATCACCGCCCGCATCGCGCTGCGCCAGGTACGTCCGCGCGAGCTGGTGGGCCTGCGCCTGTCGCTGGAGAAGGCCGCCGCCCTGGCGCCGGCCCTCGCCGGCCGGCCCGGGCTGCTCGCGGGCATCGCCCGGGACCTCGTGCCGCCCCCCGACTGTGCACCGCGCCTGGCCACCACGCTGCTGGAGGAGCCGGCCGCCATGGTGCGCGACGGCGGCGTCATCGCCCCCGGCCACGACGCCGAGCTCGACGAGCTGCGCGCCATCCAGGAGAACGCCGACGGCTTCCTGCTGAAGCTCGAGGCGCAGGAGCGCGAACGCACCGGTATCGCCAACCTGCGGGTGCAGTTCAACAAGGTGCACGGCTTCTACATCGAGGTCACCCAGGGCCAGCTGGACAAGGTGCCCGACGACTACCGCCGCCGCCAGACGCTGAAGAACGCCGAGCGCTTCATCACCCCCGAGCTCAAGGCCTTCGAGGACAAGGCCCTGTCCGCGCAGGAGCGGGCCCTGGCAAGGGAGAAGTGGCTGTACGAGCAGTTGCTCGACGCCCTGCAGGCCGACGTGCCCGCCCTGGGCCGGCTGGCGCGGGGCCTGGCCTCGCTGGACGCGCTGTGTGCCCTGGCCGAGCGCTCGCTCACCCTGGGCTGGTGCCGGCCGCAGTTCCTGCGGGAGCCGGGCATCGAGATCACCCGCGGCCGCCACCCGGTGGTGGAGGCGCGCCTGGCCGAGACCGGTGCCGGCGCCTTCATCCCCAACGACACGCGACTGGGCCCGAAACAGCGCATGCAGGTGATCACCGGCCCCAACATGGGCGGCAAGTCCACCTACATGCGGCAGGTGGCCCTGATCTGCCTGCTGGCCTCGGTGGGCGCCTATGTCCCCGCCGAGGCCTGCCGCCTGGGCCCGCTGGACGCGATCCACACCCGCATCGGCGCCGCCGACGACCTGGCCAACGCCCAGTCCACCTTCATGCTGGAGATGACCGAGGCCGCCCAGATCCTGCACGCCGCCACGCCCCACAGCCTGGTACTGATGGACGAGATCGGTCGCGGCACCAGCACCTTCGACGGCCTGGCCCTGGCCAGCGGCATCGCGGCCCACCTGCATGACCGCGCGCAGTCCTTCACCCTGTTTGCCACCCACTACTTCGAGCTGACCGAATTCCCCGCCCGCCACCATGCGGCGGTGAACTGGCACGTCTCGGCCACCGAGTCGGGGCATGACGTGGTCTTTCTGCACGAACTGCAGCCCGGCCCCGCCAGCCGCAGCTACGGCATCCAGGTGGCCCGCCTCGCCGGCATGCCCGCCGCGGTGGTGAACCATGCGCGCCACGCGCTGGCACAACTCGAGTCGCAGCAGGCCGAATCGCGCGAGCAGGTAGACTTGTTCGCGCCCCCGCCCGAGGCGGCGGCACACGAGCCCAGCGCGGTGGAAGCCGCCCTGCGCGCGATCGACCCCGACGCGCTCAGCCCCCGGGAGGCGCTGGACGCCCTGTATCGCCTGAAGAACACGTTGAAAGACGCGCCATGACCTACTGCGTCGGCATCAAGCTCAAGGCCGGACTGGTCTTCCTGTCCGACTCGCGCACCAACGCGGGGGTGGACCACATCAGCACCTTCCGCAAGATGATCGTCTACGAGCGCGCCGGCGACCGCTTCATGGTGCTGCTCACCGCAGGCAACCTGTCCATCTCGCAGTCGGTGCGCGAGGCGCTGCAGACCGAGCAGCTGACACCCGTCGAGGGCGGCGAGCCGGTCACCATCTGGAACGCGCGCAGCATGTTCGACGCCGCCCGCGTGCTGGGCCAGGCGGTGCGACGGGTGTACGACCGCGACGCCGAGTCGCTGCGGCAGTCCGGCGTGGAGTTCAACATCTCCATGGTCTTCGGCGGGCAGATCCACGGCGAGGGCATGCGCCTGTTCAACGTGTATTCGGCAGGCAATTTCATCGAGGCCACCGCCGAGACGCCCTACTTCCAGATCGGCGAGTCCAAGTACGGCAAGCCCGTCCTCGACCGCGTGCTCACGCCCGACACCTCGCTGGACGAGGCCGCCAAGTGCGCCCTGGTGTCGATGGACTCGACGATGAAATCCAACCTCTCGGTCGGCCCGCCGCTGGACCTGGTGGTCTACGAGGCCGACTCCTTCGCCACCGACCGCATGGTGTGCATCGACATGGCCAACCCGTACTACCGCATGCTGCACACCAGCTGGGGGCAGAAGCTGCGCGAGGCCTTCGACAGCCTGCCGCAGCCGGTGTGGGGCGACGCCGCCACCGACACCCCGCTGCGCGTGGAGGGCAGCGGCCTCAAGCCCCTGCGCAAGATCACCCGGCCCGAGGAAAAGCTGATTTGAGCCTGGTCGTCTTCTCGCACGCCAACAGCTACCCGGCGGCGACCTACGGCGTCCTGTTCGAGCAGCTGCGCGCCCGTGGCTTCACGGTGCGGGCGGTGGACATGTTCGGCCATGACCCGGCCTACCCCGTCACCAACAACTGGCCGAACCTGGTGCGCCAGTTGTTCGACTTCGCCGAGGCCGAGGCGGTGAAGGCCGGCGAGCCCGCCTGGCTGGTGGGCCATTCGCTGGGCGGCTTCCTGAGCGTGATGTGCGCCGCCCGCCACCCCGAGGTGGCCCGGGGCGTGCTGATGCTCGACTCCCCGCTGGTCGGCGGCTGGCGCGCCACCGCGCTGTCGGCGGCCAAGCGCACCGCGCTGGTGGGCCGCGTGTCGCCAGGCGCCATCAGCCGCAAGCGGCGGGCGCACTGGCCCAGCCTGGAGGCGGCGCTGGAGCATTTCCGTCAGAAGAAAACCTTCGCCCGCTGGGACCCGCGGGTGCTGCAGGACTACGTCACCCACGGCACCCGCGCCGAGGACGGCGAGCGGGTGCTGGCCTTCGACCGAGAGGTGGAGACCACCATCTACAACACGCTGCCGGACCAGATCGAGCGGCTGCTGCGGCGCCACCCGCTGAAATGTCCGGCCGCCTTCATCGGCGGCACGCATTCTTCGGAACTGAAGCAGGTGGGCCTGGCGCTGACCGAGAGGATCACCCACGGCCGGGTGATGATGCTCGAGGGCTCTCACCTGTTCCCGATGGAAAAGCCGGTGGCCACCGCGGCAGCCATCGAGGCGAGCCTGCTGGCGCTCTAGTCTCAGGCCTGCCAGGCCACCAGCCCGGTCCACGAGGTGGCCAGCACCACGAGGCCGAAGACGATGCGGTACCACGCGAAGGGCACGAAGCTGTGGGTGGAGATGTACCGCAGCAGCCAGCGCACGCACAGCCACGCACTGGCGAAGGAAAACACCAGCCCCACCGCGAACATCGGCAAATCGGCCGCCGACAGCAGCGCCCGGTCCTTGTAGAGGCTGTAGGCCCCGGCGCCAATCAGCGTGGGAATGGCCAGGTAGAACGAGAAGTCGGTGGCGGCGCGGCGAGACAGCCCCAGCAGCATGCCGCCGATGATGGTGGCACCGCTGCGGCTGGTGCCCGGAATCATCGCGAAGCACTGCACCAGGCCCACCTTCAGCGCGTCCCACGCGGACATCTCGTCCACGTCGTGGATGCGGACGGAAGCGGCCGGCCGGCGCTCGGCCCACAGGATCACCAGGCCACCCAGGATGAAGGTGGTGGCCACCACACCGGGCGTGAACAGGTGGGCCTTGATCATCTTGCCCAGCGCCAGACCGAGGACGACGGCCGGCACGAAGGCAATCGCCACGTTGAGCGCGAAGCGCCGCGCCTGCGCCTGCGTGGGCAGCGCCACCACGGTGCTGCGGATCTTCTGCCAGTAGACGATGATCACCGCCAGGATGGCGCCGGTCTGGATGGCGATGTCGAAGACCTTGGCCTTCTCGTCATCGAACCCGAGCAGCGCGCCCGCGAGGATCAGGTGTCCCGTGCTGGAGATGGGAAGGAATTCGGTCAGGCCCTCGACGATGCCCATGACGGCAGCCTTGACCAGCAGGATGGTGTCCACGCGCGCTCCGGTGAAAAAGTGCGGCGATTATCGCCGTGCGCTGCCGAGCCTGGCCGCGCTCACTCGTGCCGCAGCGCCTGGATCGGCTGCAGCCGCGCCGCCCGCCGGGCGGGGTAGAAGCCGAAGAACACGCCCACGAAGGCCGAAAAACCCACCGCCAGCGCGATCGCCCCGCCCGACAGGCTCACCTGCCAGCCGGCAAAGGCGCCGATCGCCCAGGTGGCCACGCCCCCCAGCACCACGCCCACCGCCCCGCCGATCAGGCTCAGGGTGATCGCCTCGATCAGGAACTGGGAGAGGATGTCCCGCCCGCGCGCGCCCACCGCCATGCGCAGGCCGATCTCGCGGGTGCGTTCGGTCACGCTCACCAGCATGATGTTCATGATGCCGATGCCGCCGATCAGGAGGCTGATGCCCGCCACCGCAGCCAGCAGCAGCGTCATCACCCGGCTGGAGGCCTCCTGCGCCTGCAGGATCTCGGTGAGGTTGCGCACGGTGAAGGGGTCATCCCCGCCCGGCTGCACCTTGAAGCGCTGGCGCAGCAGCTGCCGGATGTCCTCCTCCGCCGCCTTCATGTCCTGCCCCTCCAGCACCTTCACGCTGATAGAGCCCACCCGCCGCTGCTTGCCGCCGCTGGTATTGCCCTGCAGGCGGTTGCGGTAGGTGCTGATCGGCACCACCACCACGTCGTCCTGGTCCTGGCCCATCGCGTTCTGGCCCTTGCGCGCCAGCACGCCCACCACCGTCACCGGCACCTTGCGTACGCGGATCACCTGGTCCACCGGATCGAGGTCGCCGAACAGCTCGCGGGCCACCGTCTGGCCGATGATCGCCACCTTGGCCGAGCCCTGCTCCTCGGCCGCCTCGAAGCCGCGCCCGGCGGCCAGCGGCCACTCGCGGGCCTCGAAGTAGTCCTGGGTGGTGCCCAGCACCGAGGTGCTCCAGTTGGCGTTGCCCGCCACCACCTGCATGCCGGCGCGCAGGCTGGGGGAGGCCACCTGCACCGCCGGCACCTCGCGGGCGATGGCCAGCGAGTCTTCCTCGGTCAGGCCCTGGCCGGTCTGCGCCCCCAGGCGGACGCCACCGGCGGTCACGCCGCCGGGCAGCACCAGCATGATGTTGGAGCCCAGGCCCTTCATCTGCTCCTGCACCCGCAGCGTCGCGCCGCGGCCGACGGCGATCATGGTGATCACCGCGGCCACGCCGATGATGATGCCCAGCATGGTCAGGGCGCTGCGCAGCTTGTTGGCGGCCAGCGCGCGCAGAGCCGAGCGAAATGCGGCCAGGGCGTTCATGCAGCGGCTCCTGCCGGATCGCTTCCCGCCGGGGTCGCGCCACTGTCCTCGACGACATGCCCGTCACGGAACACGATGCGCCGGCGCGCCCAGGCCGCCACGTCGTGCTCGTGGGTCACCAGCACGATGGTGATGCCCTCGCCGTTCAGGCGCGTGAGCAGGCGCATGATCTCCTCGCTGGTGGCCGAATCCAGCGCGCCGGTGGGCTCGTCGGCCAGGATCACCTGCGGCGCGTTCACCAGTGCGCGGGCGATCGCCACCCGCTGCTGCTGCCCGCCGGAAAGCTCGGCCGGCGTGTGCGTCAGGCGCTCGGCCAGCCCCACCTGCTCCAGCGCCGCGCGGGCGCGCGCTTGGCGCTCGGGGGCCTTCACGCCGGCGTAGACCATGGGCAGTTCCACGTTCTCCAGCGCGGTGGTGCGGGGCAGCAGGTTGAACTGCTGGAACACGAAGCCGATGCGGCGGTTGCGGATGGCGGCCAGTGCGTCGGGCGGCAGGGATTCCACCGCCTCGCCCGCCAGGCGCAGCTGGCCGGTGGTGGGCTGGTCGAGGCAGCCGATGATGTTCATCAGGGTGCTCTTGCCGGAGCCCGAGGCCCCCATGATGGCCACGAACTCGCCAGCCTCGATGTCCAGCGACACGCCGTCGAGCGCGCGCACCACCTGACCGCCCACGGTGTAGTGCTTCGAAAGGTCGCGCGCCTCGATCAGGGGCATGGTGGGGTGGGTGGCGCGGGGGTCAGAACATCATGCGCGGGCCGGACGGTCGCTGCGGGCTGCCGCTGGCCGGCGCCCCGGCGGTGCCGGTGACCACCGACGCGCCTTCGCGCAGCACCGCCTCCTCGGGCGAGCCGGGCGCGACGATCAGCTCGGTCATGGTGCCGTCGGTCACGCCCAGTCGCACGTTGTAGGCGCGAGGACGGCCGTCCTCGCCCAGCACATGCACCCGGCCGCGGGTGACGGCGCGGCCGGCGGATTCAGCCTGCAGCGCGGCGTACTTCACCTTCTGCTCCGGGGTGAGCAGGTCGCCGATGCGGGCGCGGATGTCGGCGGTGATGCGCTCGCGGGCCTTGGGCCGCTCCTCCGCGGGTACCTCGCGCAGCTGCATGAACCGGGGGCGTGCCTCGGCATAGATCGCATCGACCTTTTCGACCTGCTGCGGCGACAGCTGCAGCTCGGTGACGAGGCGGTTGCGGAACTCACCGGCCCCGCCACCCGGGCCGCCGGCCGCAGCGGAAGCCGGCGCAGCGGCAGCCGAAGCAGATGCTGATGCGGATGCCGATGCAGGCGCGGAGGCCGCAGCGGCGGCGTTCACCGGCTCCAGCCCCGGCAGCCGGACCCGCAGCGCCGCGTTGGGCACCTTCAGCACGCTCTCGCGGGCATCGGTCACCACCCGCACGTTCGCGGTCATGCCGGGCAGCAGGCGACCCGCCGCGTTGGAGAAACCCACCACCGCCACGTAGGTCACCACGTTGGCCGTGTTCTGGGCCGCCTTGCGCACCTGGCGGATCTCGCCCTCGAAGGTCTGGCCCGGGAAGGCGTCCACCGTGAAGGTGGCCTTCTGGCCGGGGCGGATGCGGCCGATGTCGCTCTCGTCGATGCTGGCCTCCACCTGCATGTCCCGCAGGTTCTGCGCGATGACGAACAGCTCGGGCGCCTGCAGGCTGGCCGCCACCGTCTGCCCCTTTTCCACCGCGCGCTTGATCACGATGCCGCTGACCGGCGAGACGATGCGGGTGCGGGCCAGGTCCACCCGGGCCTGGGCCAGCGCCGCCTGGCGCTGCACCACGCTGGCCTGGGCGCTGCGCACCTGCGCCTGCGCCACGCCCAGCTGGGCCTCGGCCGCGCGCAGCGCCTCGGCGCTGGTGTTCGCGAGGGCCTGAGCCTTCTCGCCCTCGCTCTGGGCGATGAACTGGCGCTCCACCAGCATGCGCTTGCGCTCGAAGTCGCGCTGAGCCTCGGCCAGGTCGACCCGCGCGCGGGAGAGGTTGGCCTGCACCGCCGCCACGTTGGCCTGGGCGGTCATCACCGCGGCCTGCGCCGCCTCCACGTCGGCCTGGGCCTGGCGCACGCGGTACTCGAAGGTCTCGGGGTCGATCTGCGCGATCAGCTGGCCGGCCCTGACCTCGCTGTTGAAGTCAACGAACAGCTCCTTGATCTGGCCCGAGACCTGGGTGCCCACGGAGACCTGGGTGACCGGGTTGACCGCCCCGGTGGCGGACACGCTGGCCTGCAGCGGCCCTTTCTCGATCTTTCCGGTGCGCCAGGACACCTCCGGCTCTCGGGCGGTGGCCCACCAGGCCGCCGCCACGGCGGCGCCCAGCACGACGACGAGCAGCAGGCCCGTCTTCCAGGACCACCATCCAGACCAGGCAGGCTTGTTCATGCGGCCCATTGTAGGAAGAGCGGCGGCGCCACCAGCTCGCGCCGGCGTCCTACAGGCTGGCCTTGGCGGAAGGGGTTTACTAGCCGCCCATCACCCCGACTCCTCTGAGTCCCCTCCTCCTCCGGGGTGAGCCGGTCCGGCCCTCCGTCCCGCGACTGGCATGTTGGCCCCCAGGCGCGCCCTGGGGGCCTTTTTTTCGGAAGACGCAATCCGTTACGGATGAGTCGAGGAATCCGTTGGGGGGACTCAGGCGCGGAAATCAAGACCCGGCATCAATACCGGTAATGGTCGCCGTGGCCCTTGCCATGCCAATGGCCATGGCCATGGCCTTTCCCTTTCCCATGGCCCCAGCCCCGGCCCGGGTGCTGCCAGTGGCCCGGGGGCACGGCCGGCTGCACGTACACCGGCGTGACGCCATAGACCACACGGGGCGGCGTGTACACCACCGGAGGCAGGGCGTAGACCGGCGGGGCCACGTACACCGGCGCGGCCACCACGCGCGGCGGCGGGGCGTTACCGGCGATGACGGTCACCCCCGGCGCGGGCGCCACGCCGATGGACCAGTACACGGAATCGGAGGCCTGGGCCGAGGCCGGCACCAGCCCGGCACCCAGCAGGGCGGCCAGCCCGAGCGAGGGAACGGCCCGGAAACGGATGGAATTGCGTTCCTGGTTCATGTCAATGCTCCTGAAGTGGATCTCCCTGCGGTGTTCACGGCAGGCGGCGGGGCCCTCGGCCACCGGCGCCTGTTCCCTTAACGCGGCCGCAGGGCTTCGGTGTACCGCCAATCAGGGCCGAGCACGTTGCAGGAAGTAACCGGCCTGCGGGCCCGCCTAGAATTGAGGCCTTATGACTGCCCCCGCCGACAAAGACAGCGCCAAGCCGAGCAACTTCCTGCGCCAGATCATCGAACGTGACCTCGAGCAGGGAACCTACGCGCAGCGCCGTTGGGCGGGGCAGCCCGCCGACGCCGCCACCCACCAGGCCGGCGCGGCCGACCCGGCCCGCATCCGCACCCGCTTCCCGCCCGAGCCCAATGGCTACCTGCACGTGGGCCATGCCAAGAGCATCTGCCTGAACTTCGGCCTGGCGCGCGACTACGGCGGCGTGTGCCACATGCGCTTCGACGACACCAACCCCGAAAAGGAAGACCAGGAGTACGTCGACGGCATCCTGGACGCGGTGCGCTGGCTGGGGTTCTCGTGGGACGCCCACGGCACCTCCCACCTGTATCAGGCGAGCGATTACTTCGACTTCATGTACCGGGCGGCCGAACACCTGATCGGCGCGGGCCTGGCCTACGTCGACGAGCAGACCCCCGAGCAGATGCGCGCCAACCGCGGCGACTTCGCCACCCCGGGCGTGGACAGCCCCTTCCGCAGCCGCACGCCGGAGGAAAACCTCGCGCGCTTCCGCCAGATGCGTGACGGGCAGCTGGCCGATGGCGCCGCGGTGCTGCGCGCCAAGATCGACATGGCCAGCCCCAACATCAACCTGCGGGACCCGGCCCTCTACCGCATCAAGCATGCGGAGCACCACAACACCGGCACGCGCTGGTGCATCTACCCGATGTACACCTTCGCGCACCCGATCGAGGACGCGCTGGAGAACATCACCCACAGCATCTGCACGCTCGAATTCGAGGACCAGCGCCCCTTCTACGACTGGCTGCTCGATCGCCTGCGCGAAGGCGGCCTGATCAACGCGCCCCAGCCGCGCCAGTACGAGTTCGGCCGCCTCAACCTCAGCTACGTGGTCACCAGCAAGCGCAAGCTGAAGCAGCTGGTTGACGACCGGCACGTGGCCGGCTGGGACGACCCGCGCCTGCCCACCATCGTCGGCCTGCGCCGCCGCGGCTACACGCCAGGCAGCCTGCAGCTGTTCGCCGAGCGCATTGGGGTGACCAAGGCCAATGGCTGGATCGATTTCTCCACCCTTGAGATCGCCCTGCGCGACGACCTGGACCCGACGGCGGCCCGCG
>JACCDH011631544.1_pt1 | contig 19892 bp, 14 predicted proteins | sample 7442481 | NCBI WGS metagenome assembly JACCDH01 (sample SAMN15323433, study PRJNA562643) | freshwater metagenome | isolation source: river surface water | place: USA:Blue River Watershed | collected 2017-08-15 | reverse complement strand
GACCAGCGGGTCTTGCCGGTAGTAGCGCGCGAGCAGTCGGTAAATCTCCGGATACGCAGCGGCCAGCGGTGCGGGCGCGACAAAGAAGCTCTCCGAGGCGACGGCAAAGAACTCGGCCGGATCGCTGGCCGCATAAGGATCCATGGGCAGCGCGGCGGCAAGCGCGTCATAGCGCTCTGCACAGGCCTCGTGATCGGGGTCGGCATCGAGCTCAGGGTCCTCTGCCAGCTCGGCCTCCATCTCATCGACGCGCTGACAGAAATCCTCGAACGCCGCACCGAATGCCTGAGGCCAGTCAGCAAAATCCTCTCGCGCATGCAGCGCTGCCAGAAACGGCGGATAGCCGTTCGCGCCGCCGCGCCCCATGTCGATCTTGTGCACGAACTCGTGAATGACGATGTTGACCGCAGACCCGTCGCTCGCGGGAGAATCCCCCACGAGATCCGGCCATGACAGCATCACCGCGCCGCCCATGTCCACGGCCTCGCCCGCAAGTGTCTCTTCCCATTCGTGCACGATGCCGCTCTCATCCATCAGCTGCCGGCGCATGGGCACGGCATCCGGCACGACGATCACGGCCGACAGGTCCTCATACAGCGAGAGATCGAGGTTCAGCACCGGCAGCGCCGCCTGCGCGGCTATCCAGACAGCCATCTCATCCGTCAGCGTCAGTCCGGCCGCGCCGGCGAAGGGTTTTTTGGCGAGCAGTTGTTCCGTCACTTTCTTCAGGCGTTGCCGGTCGGGGTCGCTGAGATGGTCAGCGAAGGCCATGCGCGCGAGCGTGGCCTGCCACATCACCACCGGGATCTCGGGGCGAGAGGAAGTCAGCCGGCGCTGCAGCCAGTCAGACAGAACCGACAGCCGGGACAGCCAGCGCAGTGCCGTCATCGCGCGCTGGCGTGGCGTCGTGGAGCGGCCACTGCACTCACAGTTCGCCCCAGACGGCCTGCAGCACCGCCATCGCTGTCATGCCGGCGGTTTCCGTGCGCAGCACCCGTGAGCCCAGTGTCAGGCACAGCGCACCGCTGGCGATTGCGGCGTCTTCCTCGGCCGGCGACAGCCCGCCTTCCGGGCCGACCAGCAGCGTGACCGCCTGTGCCGGATGATGCCGCGCCCACTCCGACAGCGACTGGCCACCGCGCGGCGAGAGCAGGATGCGCCGGTGCAGGTCTTGCTGTGCGATCCAGCTGCCAAACGGCAGCGGCCCGGCCAGATGCGGCAGCCGGTTGCGTCCGCACTGCTCGGCAGCGGCGGCGAGGATGCCCTGCCAGTGGCTCATTTTTTTTGCGGCGCGCTCGTCGCTCAGTCGCACTACGGAGCGGCTGCACATCAGCGGCTGAATCGCGGTCGCGCCGAGCTCGACGGCCTTCTCGAGGATCCAGTCCATTTTCGTGCCCTCGGGCAGTCCCTGGGCGAGCACGAGACTGTGCGCGGGTTCGGCCTCGCGTGCGGAAAAGACCTTGACCTGCACGTCCACGCGCTTTTTTTCAACGCGCTCGATGCTCGCGCTGTACTCGCCGCCGCTGCCATTGAACAGCGTGATCAGTTCGCCCGGGCCGAGTCGTCGCACCTGAACATGATGGGCCACCGCTTCGGGCAGGGTGAGCTGCATTCCGGTGTCCAGCGGCTGATTGCAGTAAAAACGTGGCATGAATGAAAAGTCGTGATCGTGACCGGGGTTGTCACTTCGTCAGGCAAGCGACAGGAAACTCGATGAATGTCCCTGAATACCGCTGAATGCCGCCGGTGCCCGGCAGAATGCCAGGCTTCATGCCGCGATTGTAAGCCGCTCTGTCGGCCGCGCCCGCATTTCCGGTGACCTTCGCCGCGAGGTCGTCTGGTAAAATTTCAGGTTTTCCGGCTCGCGCTTCCCCTGCGGTCTGTCCCTCCGCCAGCATCGCGCAGCCCCTGATTTTCTTCATAATTTGTTGGCAACATGAATCCCTCTCCCGATACCCGAAAGATGGCCAATGCGATCCGCGCGCTGGCGATGGACGCTGTACAAAAGGCCAACTCCGGGCATCCCGGCATGCCGATGGGCATGGCCGAGATCGCGGTCGCCCTGTGGGGCAGCCATTTGCGGCACAATCCGGTCGATCCGCTCTGGGCCGATCGCGACCGTTTCGTTGTCTCCAACGGTCATGGCTCGATGCTGCTGTACGCATTGCTGCACCTGACCGGTTATGACTTGCCGATGGATGAGCTGCGCAATTTCCGTCAGCTGCACTCCAAAACACCGGGCCACCCCGAGGTGGACATCACCGCCGGCGTCGAGACCACCACCGGTCCGCTCGGGCAGGGCATTGCGAATGCGGTCGGCATGGCGCTGGCCGAGGAACTGCTCGCCGCGCAGTTCAACAAGCCCGGCTTCGACATCATCGATCATTACACCTATGTGTTCCTCGGCGATGGCTGCCTGATGGAGGGCATCAGCCATGAAGTGTGCTCGCTGGCGGGCACGCTTCGTTTGTCGAAACTGATCGTGCTGTATGACGACAATGGCATCTCCATCGATGGCAAGGTCGATGGCTGGTTCCGCGACGACACCCCGAAGCGCTTCGACGCCTATGGCTGGAACGTGATCCCGAATGTCGATGGCCATGATGTCAAGGCCGTCGATGCCGCGATCGCCGCGGCGAAACGATCCGATCGTCCGACGCTCATTTGCTGCAAGACCGTGATCGGCAAGGGCGCGCCCACCATGCAGGGTACCGACAAGGTACACGGCGCGGCGCTGGGCGACACCGAGATTGCTGCGACCCGCGCCGCGATCGACTGGCCGCATGCGCCGTTCGAGATCCCCGCCGACGTGTACGCCGCATGGGACGCGAAGCAGCAGGGCGCCGCACGGCAGGCAGAGTGGTCATCGCGCTTCGCTGCCTATCAGGAAAAATATCCATCCGAAGCCGCTGAGCTGCTGCGCCGGATGAAGGGCGAGCTGCCCGCGCAATTCGACAAGGCGGTCGCCGACCTGATCGCCGCCTGCATCGACAAGAAAGAGACCATCGCCACCCGCAAGGCGAGCCAGAACGCGATTCAGGCACTGGCACAGGTGCTGCCCGAGTTCCTCGGCGGTTCCGCCGACCTGACGGGATCCAACCTCACCAACTGGAAAGAGTGCGTCGCGGTGCGCTCGGGCCAGCCCGGCAATCACGTCAATTACGGTGTGCGCGAGTTCGGCATGAGCGCGCTGATGAACGGCGTGGCGCTGCATGGCGGCTTCATTCCTTTCGGCGCGACCTTCCTGACCTTCTCCGATTACAGCCGCAATGCGCTGCGCATGGCGGCGCTGATGAAGCGTCGCTCGATTTTCGTGTTCACGCATGATTCGATCGGTCTGGGCGAGGATGGCCCGACCCACCAGTCCGTTGAGCAGGTATCCAGCCTGCGGCTGATACCGAACCTCGACAACTGGCGTCCCTGCGACACCGTGGAGTCTGCCGTGGCGTGGGCCGAGGCCGTGCGCCGCCAGCAGGGCCCGTCCAGTTTGATCTTCTCGCGCCAGAACCTGCCCTTCGTCGAGCGCAGCGCCACGCAGGTGGATGCCATTCGTCGCGGCGGCTATGTACTGAGAGATGCCGAGGGCGCGAAAGCCATCCTGATCGCGACCGGTTCCGAGATCGAGCTGGCCCTGAAGTCTGCCGACGCACTGGCGGCCGACGGTATCGCGGTGCGCGTGGTCTCCATGCCCAGCACCGATGTGTTCGACCGCCAGGACGCCGCCTACAAGGCCAGCGTGCTGCCCAAGGGCTTGCCGCGCGTTGCGGTCGAGGCGGGCGTGACCGACTTCTGGTTCAAGTATGTCGGTCTCGACGGCACGGTCGTGGGCATCGACAGCTTCGGCGAATCGGCCCCCGCCGGCGTGTTGTTCAAGCATTTCGGTTTCACGACAGAGAAGGTCGTGGCCGCAGTCAAGTCGGTGCTGCACTGACCTGACACGATATCCCTTACCATCACAACGCTTCAGGAGATCCCCATGACCATCAAAGTTGCCATCAACGGCTATGGCCGCATCGGCCGCAACATCCTGCGTGCCCACTACGAAGGCGGCAAGAAGAATGACATCCAGATCGTGGCGATCAATGATCTCGGCAATGCCGAGTCCAATGCCCATCTGACCCGTTACGACACCGCCCACGGCAAGTTCCCCGGCACCGTCGTGGTCGATGGCGATCACATGATCGTCAATGGCGACAAGATCCGCGTGTTCGCGCAGCGCAATCCGGCGGACATCCCCTGGGGCGAGCTGGGCGTGGATGTGGTGCTTGAGTGCACCGGCTTTTTCACGACGAAAGAAAAAGCGTCGGCGCACCTGAAAGGTGGCGCAAAGAAAGTCATCATCTCCGCGCCCGGTGGCAAGGATGTGGATGCGACGGTCGTGTACGGCGTGAACCAGAGCGTGCTGAAGTCCTCCGACACCGTGATCTCCAACGCGTCCTGCACCACCAACTGCCTCGCGCCGCTGGTCAAGCCGCTGAATGACAAGATCGGCGTGCTGAATGGTCTGATGACGACGGTTCATGCGTACACCAATGATCAGGTGCTGACCGACGTGATGCACGAAGATCTGCGCCGTGCCCGCTCCGCGACCCAGTCGATGATCCCCACCAAGACCGGTGCGGCAGCGGCCGTAGGCCTCGTGCTGCCCGAGCTGAACGGCAAGCTGGATGGTTATGCGATCCGCGTTCCGACCATCAACGTATCCATCGTTGATCTGTCCTTCATCGCCGCCCGCGACACGACGGTTGATGAAGTCAATGCGATCATGAAAGAAGCCGCGTCCGGCGCGCTGGCCGGCATCCTGACCTACAACACCGATCCGCTAGTCTCGGTGGATTACAACCACAATCCGGCGTCGAGCAACTTCGATGCGACCCTGACCAAAGTCTCCGGCCGTCTGGTCAAAGTGTCGTCTTGGTATGACAACGAGTGGGGCTTCAGCAACCGTATGCTGGACACGACGATGGCGTTGATGGGCGCGAAGTAAGCAGGGCTGCTGCCCCACTCGTTGCGCCACACCGAGTGGAGGCTGCGCAGCAGCCGTAAAAATATAGCCGCGTATGCGGCTATATTTTTGGGCTTCAGCAACCGTATGCTGGACACGACGATGGCGTTGATGGGCGCGAAGTAAGCTGGACTGCTGCCCCACTCGTTGCGCCACACTGAGTGGAGGCTGCGCAACAGCCGTAAAAATATAGCCGCGTATGCGGCTATATTTTTTGCAGACAGAGGACTTACTGCCCGACGACTTTCGCATAATCCGGTGAGCGGGGGCCGGGCAGCAAGCCCCCGGGTCGTGCGCTCAGCAGGCGGAAGCTCGTACGGCGGGCGATCGGATAGCCCTGATCGCCGATGCTGTTGGCGACTTGCTGGATCAGCGCACCGACCAGCATGCCGACCAAGCCGCCGCCGCTGTTGTTCTGATCTTCTGCACTCGAGGCCCTTGCCTCGCCTTCCCACAGCAACTGACCGCTCCGGGTGTCCACCAGACGTGCACTCGCTGACACGGCCACTTCGCTGCCGATGATCATGTATTTCGCTCCATATTCACGGATCGTGATGTAGAGCGCGGCATCCGCGCCGAAGATCTCCGCGAGCTTCCCGGGCGGCGCCTGATGCATTTCGCCCGGCTCCGTCAGGCCATTCTCGCGGAAGGTCTGGTCGACCAGCGCCACGGGCAGCACGTAATAACCGGTCTCGGCCAGCGGTCGGGTCACGGTAGCCAGCATGCTGTACGTAGCACGCACATCGGGTGACAGGTTCATCGGCGGCAGGACGACGATGGAGCGAGGCTTGCTCGCGCGCAGGGCTGAGTAATCATAGCTGTGCTGGGTCGCGCAGCCGCCAAGCAGCACAGTAAGGCTGATCAGCACAGCCGATAAGGTGTTGTATCTCATGCGGGGCCTTATTTTTTCAGGCGGTTGAGCAGTCGGTCCATGTAGGGACGCGATTCCGGAAACAGCGTCTTCTCGGTCTCGAAGGAGGCTGCCGCCTGATCGAGTTTGCCCGCCTGGAAGTACAGGTAGCCAAGGTGGGCATAGTGGCCGGGAGGTGGTGTCCGGCTGGCGGCACGGGCTTTTTCTCCGTCCAGTTCCAGCTTGGCGATCTGCTCGTCCGGCGATGATTTGCCGGGCGTGCTGTACATCGCATAGATCTGATCTTCGTAACTTCCCCACTGATACAGCCCCTGCTGCGTGGCGCAGGCGGTGGTCAGCAGGACGAGCGGCAGCAGCAGCGCGAGTCGGCAGCGTGTCATGTCAGGCCTTTCGCGTCGTTCAGTTGCCCGGCTTCCACTGGCCGCGCTCGATGCCCTCGACCAGACGGTTCACCGCTTCACGGATCGCCAGATCGAGCACTTTCCCGTTGAGCGTGGAGTCGTAGCTCGCCGTGCCGCCGAAGCCGACGATTTCGCGGTTCGACAGTGCATATTCGCCGGCGCCCTGCACCGAGAAAACGACTTCCGAGGTCAGTGCATTGACGACATTGATGCTGACCTTCGAGTACGCCACCTGCGTCTTGCCGCGGCCGAGGATACCGAACAGCTGCTGGTCGCCGGTTTCTTTTCGGCCGAATTCGGTGACGTCGCCGGTCAGCACGAAATGCGCGCCGACCAGTTGCTGTTCCTTGCCGCGCAGCGCGGCTTCCTGCTGGATCTCGCGCATGTTCTCGCGATCGACGACCACGAAGCGGTTGGATTGCTGCAAGTGCGTGATCAGGATGGTCTTGGCCTGAGAGCCGAGGCGATCGACGCCATCCGAGAACAAGCCTCGCAGAAACGTGGAACGGTTGTCGAATTTCCCAACTGAAATTGTGCTCTTTGCTCCGTTGTAAGCCGTACCCGCTGAGGTGACTTGCTTGGGTGCGACCGTCTGTGAAGTTTCGGTTGCGCAGCCAGTGAACAGAAGCAGGCTGGTGATGCTGGCGAGCGTGAGCGCGCGCCGGAGGGCGTGACGGATCATGAGTGACTTTCTTGGCGGTAAAAAATCAGGCCGCTGGCGCTGTGCGTGTGGGTCTGCAGCGAACGGGTTGCTGACGGATTATAAAAAAAGTTAAATTTTTGTAAATATTGTCCGCAATGCATAGTTGTTTTTCGACTACGCCGAAGGGCTTGCATCGGGCTGGAGCACACGCGTCCAAAGTTGCTGAACCGCATCAATCAGCATTCGAATCGGTTCGGCATCGACGCGTGCCTTGTCTGCGCCTTTCAGTCGTAACTGGTGCTGCAGTTTTCTGAACGTGCGATATGCATCGGCAACCAGCGTGGCCATCGACTCGTCGATCAGCCCGAGCGTACCCGCGAGCTTCAAGAGCGCAATATTGCCGATATCCCCGGTCAGCGATGCATGGGCCGACGAGTGGGTGAGCACCAGATACTGGACGATGAATTCGATGTCGATCATGCCGCCGGGATCGTGCTTCAGGTCGAACAGCCCCGAGCGGTTCGGATGCGCGTCATGCATCCTCGCGCGCATCGACAGGATTTCCGCGCGCAGGCTGGCGGCGTCGCGCGGCTGGCGCAGCAATTCGGTGCGCAGGGCTTCGAAGCGCTGGCCGATTCCGGTATCGCCGGCGCAGAATCGCGCCCGGGTCAGCGCCTGATGTTCCCAGACCCAGGCCGAGTCGCGCTGGTATTTTTCAAAGGCCTTGAACGATGACACCAGCAGGCCGCTCGCGCCATCGGGGCGCAGCGCGATATCGATGTCGAACAGGATGCCGGCCGGCGTATGGCTGGTCATCCAGGTAATGAAGCGCTGTGCGAGCTTCGCGTACAGCGCCGGCGCTTCCTGATCCTCGTCGTCGTACAGGAAGATCACATCGAGGTCGGACGCATAGCCCAGTTCCTTGCCGCCGAGCTTGCCGTAGGCAACCACCGAGAACGCCGGTTGCTCGCGGTGGCGGTTCGGCAGCGTCTTCCAGACGGCATCAAGCGTGGCAGCGATCAGCACATCCGCCAGCAGTGACAAATGATCCGCGAGCCGTTCCACCGTCAGCAAACCGCCCAGATCCTTGGCCAGCAGCCGGAACAGCTGCGCATGATGCTGTTCTCGCAGCACATCCATCTGGCGCTCGGTGTCGCCGGTGAATGCATCCAGCTGGCGCCGGCATTCGCGCGCGAATTCGTCCCAGTCCGGCTCGGCATGCAGGCTGTCATCATCAAGCAGCTCGTCCATCAGCGCCGGATGGCGCGTCAGATATTTGGCCGCCCAGTCGCTGGCGGCCATCATGCGGATCACGCGCTCCAGCGTGTGCGGATACTCGGTCAGCAGCGCCAGATAGGCCGAGCGGCGCGCAATCGTCTCGAAAAAATCCACCAGACGGTTCAGTGTCGCTGAACCGGATGCCTGCTGGCGCGGGATCATCGGCAGCGCGGCGCGCATCAGCGCCTGCAGCTGTGCCTTGCGCGGGTCAGGCAGCGATTGGATGCGCGACGAGTTCCAGCTGGTCAGCAGCCGCTGCGCGGATGCAGCGGCATCATCAAAACCGATCGCCGACAGGTAGGCGGACAGCGTGTCGGCATCGACCGTCTCAAGCAGAGGCACGGTCTCGGTATCGCCGTCCTCGCTGGGTTCGCCGGATTGTTTGTCGACAAAGATCGTATCGAACAGCGCAGCGACCTGTTGCCGGCACTGATCGAGCGCGGTGTTCAGCGCGTGCGCATCTGCAAAGCCGGCCATTTGCGCAATGAGTTGCTGGTCGTCCGGCGACGCGGGCAATACATGCGTCTGCGCATCATCGAGATACTGGATCCGATGCTCGATATTCCTCAGGAAGGTATACGCTTCCAGCAGCTGATCCACGACGGGCGCCGCCAGTAATTTGCGCTCGGCGAGCGTGCGCAGGGTCCGGCGTGTCGATCGATCCCGCAGGCCGGGATCGCGCCCGCCGCGAATCAGCTGGAACACTTGCGCAAGGAACTCGATCTCGCGTATGCCGCCGCGGCCGAGCTTGACGTTCGTGCTGCGCTCCGGATGCCGGGTCTCCTGTCGCACGACTTCTGCGCGAATCTGCGCATGCATGCTGCGCAGCGCATTGATCGCGCCATAGTCCAGATAGCGCCGGTAGACGAAGGGGCGCACGATCGACTCCAGCTGGTGGATATCGTCTTCATCGCCCGTGATCGCGCGTGCCTTCACCCACGCATAGCGTTCCCATTCGCGTCCCTGCACCATCAGGTATTCCTCGAGCATGCCGAGGCTGGCGGCGAGCGGACCGGAATTGCCGTTCGGGCGCAGCGCCATGTCCACGCGAAAGCTGAAACCGTCGGCGGTGATCTCGGCGATCTCGGCGATCAGCTTCTTGCCCAGACGGACAAAGAATTCATGATTCGACAGCTGCCGTTGTCCTGCCTCGGTCAGCACGGTGTCGCCGTTCTCGGGATAGATGAAGATCAGGTCGATGTCGGAGGAAACGTTGAGTTCGCCTCCGCCCAGCTTGCCCATGCCGATCACGATCATCTGCTGTGGCCGGCCGGATTCCTCGCCGGTCGGCACGCCGTGGGTCGCGCACATCTGCCGGTAAAGATCGTCGAGGTGCGTGCGGATCGCGAAGTCCGCAAAACCCGAGATCGCCGCAAGGACTTCATCCAGCGTCGCCTTGCCGGTGACGTCGCGCTCGGCGATCGCAGCCACCAGCAGGTTGCGCAGCCGCCGCATGGCTGCCGCCGGTGCGGCACCGTCCGACTGCTGGGTCGCAAGCAACTGGTCAAAATCCAGCTGGTCAAGCGATAATCCCGACAATTCTGTCAGCGCGGCGCCGCGCGATGCGTCGCCGTCCAGCCAGCGACGCACGAAGCGAGAGGCGTTCATTACAGGCAAGGGTGGCACTGGGTTCATCGCAAACAAAGTGGGGCGTCGTCAATGCCCTCGCAGGTTAAGCCAGTGCCTATGATACAAAGGAAGCGGAGACAGCCACACGGCGGCCAGTGCCGGTCGCTCGCGTGAGGAAAGAAACCCCGACGGATGTCGAGCCAACCCAATCCATTTCAGCGTGTGCGCATCATCCTGTCGCCGGGCTGGCGCGCGTTCGTGGCGGGCGTCGTGTACGTCAACCGCATCACGCATCATGCGCTGAGCTGGCTGCTGGTCGCGTTGGTGGTGGCGTATTTCATTTTCTGCGGCATGTTCCTGTCGCTTCGCTACCTGATCCTTCCCAACATCGATCGCTACAAGCCCGAGGTCGAGCAGCTGGCCGGTCATCTGCTCGACCGCCCCGTCACCATCAATGCGATCTATGCGGACTGGAGCGGGCTCAATCCGCGACTGAAGCTGGACAACCTGATCGTCTACAACCAGCAGGGCGAGCGCGCGCTGGTGCTGCCGGAGGTTCGGGCCACGTTGTCGTGGCTGTCTGCGCTCACCGCACAGCTGCGCCTTGATCAGCTCGAGATCCTGCGCCCCGACCTCGAGATCGAGCGCGACAGCGAAGGGCGTGTATTCGTCGGCGGGATCTTCCTCGATGCAGCGAAAAAGGACGAGGGACGCGGCCTCGAGTGGCTGCTCGCGCAGCGCGAGATCGTCATCCGCGACGGCTGGGTTCGCTGGCAGGACAAGCTGCGTGACGCGCCCGATCTGGCGCTGAGCAGGGTCAGCTTCGTGTTGCAGAACGATTGGTACACCCATCGCGCTGCCCTGCATGCGACACCGCCGGAGGAACTCGCCGCACCGATCGACCTGCGCGTCGAGTTCAATCATCCGGCCTTCGGGCGCCGTGCTGACACCGGCCTGTGGTCGGGTGAAATGTATCTGGACTGGCGCGACACGAACCTCGACGCATGGAAGCCCTATGTCACCTGGCCGTACCAGGCCTCAGGCGGCAGGGGCGCGGTGCGCGCATGGCTGCGATTTGACCGTCGGGTGGCCGTCAATTTCATGGCGGACCTCGACCTCAAGAATCTGTCGCTGCAACTGGATGAGACGCTCGAGCCGCTGAAGCTCGTCGAAGTCAGCGGCCGGGTGTCGGCGGGCGAACTGGCGACCGGCCTGAAGGAACAGCTGTTCTCGTTCGGCAAGCACGGACATGCGGTCACCCTGACGAACTTTGCGCTGCGCACCGATCAGGGCGAGGTGCTGCCGTCCACCACCGCGCGCCATCTGTACACCGCATCGCGCAGCGGCCGCGATGAACGTCATGAGCTGCAGATCACCGAGCTCGATCTCGAGCCACTGGCCCGTCTTGCCGCCCATCTGCCGCTGAAGGTGAGCGAGCGGCAGATACTGGCGGATCTGGCACCGAAAGGGCAGTTGCGCGACTTCAGCGCGCAATGGGAGGGCGAGACGCCCGGTGAAGGCAAATACCGGCTCAGCGGCAAGTTCGCGCAGCTCTCGCTGAAGCGGCAGTCGTTTGTTGCGCCGTCCGAGGGCAGCTCTGGTCATGGCGCGCTGCCGGGTTTCGAAGGTTTGTCGGGCGAGATCCATGCGACGCAGGAGGGCGGCAACGCAAAGCTCAGTGGCACCAATGTCACCTTCGATGTCGAGGACCTGCTGAATACGCCGACCCTGTCCTTCGAGTCGCTCGAGGCCGACACCAGCTGGTCGCTGCGCGACCGGCGTCGTCTGGTGATCAAAGTCGGGCAGCTGCAGTTCTCCCAGTCGGGACTGCGGGGGACGCTCGAAGGATCTCACACGCTGCCCTGGCCGCTGACCAAGGGTAAGCTGGGCGAAATCGACATGCGCATGCAGCTGCCAACACTGGAACTGACGCGCGTGGCGAGTTTTCTGCCGGCAGGTATTCCGCCGGGCACGCGTGACTGGGTCAGCGGCGCACTGGTGGATGGTCGCGCGCGCGATGTGCAGCTCACGCTGAAGGGCGACCTCGACAAATTCCCTTTCCAGCCACGTCGCGCCGGAGAAAATCCTCAGGGCGTGTTCAGGATCAGCGCGCGGCTGGAGCAGGCCAAGCTCAATCCCGCGCCGCAGGAGCTGGCGGCAGACAAGCGCACGCCGCTCTGGCACCGGATCGATGACATTCAGGGCGGGCTGGTGCTGGACCAGACGCGTTTGCATGTTCATGCCGACAGCGCACGTACGGCCGGCGTGCAGCTCTCGGCGGTCGATGCGGTGATCCCGGATTATCTGTCTGCGCGCCCGGTGCTCGACGTGAACGGCACGGCCATCGGACCCCTGCAGGGCATGCTCAACTATGTGAACAACACGCCCGTCGGCGGCTGGATCGACAACTTCACCGAAGAAGCGCGGGGCACAGGCAATGCCCGTCTGGCGCTGAAGCTGCAGATTCCCTTGTCCGAGGGCGGGCAGACGCTGGTGCAGGGCAATGTGCGTTTCCAGGGTAATGAAGTGCAGCTCTGGCGCGCGATGCCGGCCGTGCAGAATCTGGCGGGCGAGATCGCCTTTTCCGAGCGCGGCGTACAGCTCAATGGTCTGCAGGCCGGTTTTCTCGGCGGGCCCTTGCTGCTGAGTGGCGGCGTGCAGAAGGACGGCAGCACGCAGATGAAGGCCGAAGGCTCGGTCAGCGTCGATGGCCTGGTGCGTGGCCTGAATACGCCGGCGATGAAGCGGCTGGCGAAAAAAATGTCAGGCAGCACGCGCTACACGGCGCTGGTGCGCGTGCGCAACCAGCGTCCCGAAATCACGATCGACTCGACGCTGGCCGGGCTGACCCTGGACTTTCCTGCGCCACTCGGTAAATCGCAGGGGGAGTCGATGCCCTTGCGCGTGGCGCTCTCGCCGCTGACGACGGCCGATCCCACCGTGCAGCAGGAAGAAATCCGGGTCAATCTCGGCAGGAGCATGGCGGCGCGTTATCTGCGCCAGCGCGTGAATGCGAAGAATGCGAACTGGAAACTGGTGCGCGGAGGTATCGGTGTCAATGTATCCGCGCCGCAGCCGGAGAGCGGTGTCGCGCTGAACATCGCGATGCCGATGCTGAATGTCGATGCATGGCGCGCAGCGATCGATGCGTTTCCTGCGGAATCGTCCGGGGGTAGCGGTGAGGGTGGCGGACCGGATCTCAGCGCACTGGTGTCGCCCGACCTGATCGGTGTGCGCACCTCGCAGCTGATCGTTGCCGACAACGTACTCGACAATGCGGTGCTGGGCGCCTCGCGACAGCGCAACGGCTGGCAGTTCAATATTCACTCCGATCAGGCGATCGGCCATGCGATCTGGGATGACCCGTGGTTCGAGCGTGGTGCCGGAAAATTCAGCGCGCACTTCACCTCACTGGTGATCCCGAAATCCGAGGCCTCGGATGTCACCGATCTGCTGAGCGGCAAGAAGACATCGAAAGAGCTGCCCGGTCTGGATATTGTCGCGGATGATCTCGAGCTGCGCGGCATGCGGCTCGGGCGCCTCGAGCTCGCGGCCACCAATGCGATCGGCCCCGGGCGGGAGTGGCGTATCAGCCGGCTGATGATCAGCAATCCTGATGCGATCCTTCGCGCGACCGGCAAATGGCTGGTGTCCGCGTCGGACAGCCAGTCGTCGATGAGCTACGACATGGAGATCAGTGACGCCGGCAAGCTGCTGGACCGGGTCGGTTTCGAGAAGACGCTGCGCGGCGGCAAGGGCCGCATCGAAGGGGAGGTCAGCTGGAAAGGCGCGCCGACCTCCTTCGATTTTCCTACGCTCTCCGGCAACCTCAGCATGAAAATCACCTCGGGACAGTTCCTGAAGGCCGACCCCGGGGTGGCCAAGCTGCTCGGGGTGATGAGCCTGCAATCGCTGCCGCGCCGGCTGACACTGGATTTCCGCGATATCTTTTCCGAAGGCTTCCAGTTCGACAGCATGGCGAGCACAGCCACCATTTCGCGCGGCGTGCTGCGAACGGATTCCTTCAAGATGCGCGGCGTGAATGCGGTCGTGCTGATGGATGGCGCAGTCGATCTGAATGAAGAAACACAGAACCTCAACGTGGTGGTGATTCCCGAGCTGAATGCCGGTGGTGCGTCGGTAGTGTATGGTCTTGCGGTCAACCCGGTGATCGGCCTCGGCTCTTTCCTTGCGCAGCTGTTCCTGCGCAATCCATTGTCACAGGCGCTGACGCAGGAATATCAGGTAACCGGGCCGTGGCGCGATCCGGTGATCAAGAAAGTCTCCGGCCGGCGCAAGCTGCCGCCGGCAGACAATGACAAGAACTGAACCCCATGAACGAGACCATCATGCCCGATCCCGCCCGTGTCGCCGCAATACAGATGGTGTCCACGCCTGACCCGGACGAGAACCGTCAGGCGGCCGCCGCGCGCATTGCCGAGGCGGCTGCCGCCGGTGCCACGCTGGTGTTGCTGCCTGAGTACTGGCCACTGCTCGGCCACACCGAGACCGACAAGCTCGCGCATGCCGAGCTGCCGGGCGATGGCCCCTTTCAGGAATTCATGTCATCAATGGCAAAGACGCATGGACTGTGGCTGGCCGGCGGCACGGTGCCACTGATCTCGCCGGAACCCGGCAAGGTGCTCAACACCCTGCTGTGCTACGGGCCGGATGGCCAGCCGGCGGCGCGCTACGACAAGATCCATCTGTTCGGTTTCACGCGCGGGCAGGAATCCTATGATGAATCGCGCACCATCGTGCCCGGCAGCGAGGTCGCGGTGCTGCAGACACCGCACTGGCGCGTGGGGCTGTCCGTTTGTTATGACCTGCGCTTTCCCGAGCTGTATCGCGCGATGGGGCATTGTGACCTGATGCTCGTGCCCGCCGCATTCACCTACACCACCGGCCGCGCGCACTGGGAGATCCTGCTGCGCGCGCGTGCCATCGAGAACCAGTGCTACGTGCTTGCCGCTGCGCAGGGTGGCAAACACCCGAACGGTCGCCGCACCTGGGGCCACAGCATGCTGATCGACCCGTGGGGCGAGGTGCGTTCCGTGTTGCCCGAAGGCGAGGGCGTGGTCACCGGCGACATCGATCCCGCGCAGCTGGCGGGCGTGCGCGCCAGCCTGCCGGCGCTGGCGCACCGCAAGCTCTGAGCGTGTCCGACCCTGCGCGCGGCGCGGTTTTTACGCCGCGCCGACAGCGGGATGCAGGGCGATCCAGTATCATCAGGACTTCCTGAGGATCTCTACCCCTGCCGCCCATGAAGCCTATCGAACCCAATCTCGCTGCCCTGCAGACCGCCCGCGACATCCTGCTGACCCCGTACGGGCTGGATGAAGGCCATCTGACCGGAGTGCTGGGTTCCATCTTCACCCACCGCGTCGATTACGCCGACCTGTATTTCCAGTTCACCCGCAGCGAAAGCTGGAGCCTGGAAGAAGGCATCGTCAAGACCGGCAGCTTCTCGATCGATCAGGGCGTGGGCGTGCGTGCGGTGTCGGGCGAACGCACCGCGTTTTCCTATTCGGATGACATCTCCGAGCGTGCCTTGCTCGATGCGGCTGCGGCCACCCGCACCATCGCCCGTCAGGGATCGGGCAAGGTGAAAGTGGCTGGCAAGGTGCAGCCCGCCGGCGCGCGTTCACTGTATCTGCCCCGCGATCCGGTCGCGTCGATGGATGCGACCGCCAAGGTGCAGCTGCTCGAGAAGCTCGAGCGCATTGCACGTGCGAAGGACCCGCGTATCGTGCAGGTGATGGCAGGCCTTGCCGGTGAACAGGATGTGGTGCTGGTCGTGCGCAGCGACGGCGTGATCGCCGCTGACATTCGTCCGCTGGTGCGGCTCTCGCTGACCGTGATCGCCGAGCAGAATGGCCGGCGCGAGGTCGGCACCTCCGGTGGTGGCGGTCGCTATGACTTTGGCTATTTCTCCGAAGCGCTGCTCGAAAAATATGCGAGCGAGGCCGTCAATTCCGCGCTGATGAATCTTGAATCGCGTCCCGCGCCGGCCGGTCCGATGACCGTGGTGCTCGGCCCGGGCTGGCCCGGCGTACTGCTGCACGAGGCCATCGGGCATGGCCTCGAGGGCGATTTCAACCGCAAGGGATCGAGCGCATTCTCCGGCCGCATCGGCGAGCGCGTCGCCGCCAAGGGCGTGACCGTGGTGGATGACGGCACCATCGCCGACCGCCGCGGTTCGCTGAATGTGGATGACGAGGGCAATGCGACCCAGTGCACGACCCTGATCGAGGATGGCATCCTGCGCGGCTATATTCAGGACACGCTGAATGCCCGGCTGATGAAGATGTCGCCGACCGGCAATGGCCGGCGCGAATCCTATGCGCACCTGCCAATGCCGCGCATGACCAATACCTACATGCTGGCCGGCGACCGGGATCCGGGCGAGATCCTCGCGTCGGTCAAGCGTGGCCTGTATGCGGTGAATTTCGGCGGCGGTCAGGTGGACATCACCAATGGCAAATTCGTGTTTTCCGCCAGCGAGGCGTGGATGATTGAGGACGGCAAGCTGGCCTATCCGGTCAAGGGTGCGACCCTGATCGGCAACGGCCCCGACGTGCTGAACCGGGTCTCGATGATCGGCAACGACATGCGCCTCGATTCCGGTATCGGCACCTGCGGCAAGGATGGGCAGAGCGTGCCGGTCGGCGTCGGTCAGCCCACATTGCGCATCGAAGACCTGACCGTGGGCGGTACCGCCTGAGTTGTTTATAAGGAAACTCGCTTGCCAATACCGGGGATTTGTAGCACCATCCGGATTCTGATTTGCCCGACCCATGCAAACCAACATGCTCGTACTGCGTTTCTTCTTTTACTTTCACTTTAGCTATTCCAGCCCGTCGGCGGTGGAGAAGCGGTAAGTTCACGTAAAGAGCGCAGCGAACCGAATCTTGAAAACCGCCAGGAATGGCGGTTTTTTATTTTTGTGCGAATCATTCCTGGAGAGACCATGCCCCGCACCGACGACCTGAGGATTAGAGAATTGAAGGAACTGACACCGCCGTCGCATCTGATCCGGGAATTCCCCTGCACAGAAAACATTGCGACCGTCACCGCCAATGCCCGCACCGCGCTGCACCGGATACTGCATGGGCAGGATGATCGCCTGATGGTGGTCATCGGGCCCTGCTCGATCCATGACACCAAGGCCGGCATGGAATACGCGCGCCGCCTCGCCGAGCAGCGCGAGCGCCTGAAGGATGATCTCGAGATCGTCATGCGCGTGTACTTCGAGAAGCCGCGCACCACCGTGGGCTGGAAAGGCCTGATCAACGACCCCTTCCTCGATGGCAGTTTCCGCATCAATGATGGCCTGCGCATTGCGCGCGAGCTGCTGATGAACATCAATGAACTGGGCCTGCCGGCAGGCACCGAATTTCTCGATGTGATCAGCCCGCAGTACATTGCCGACCTGATCAGCTGGGGCGCGATCGGTGCGCGCACCACCGAATCTCAGGTGCACCGCGAACTGGCCTCGGGGCTGTCCTGCCCGGTCGGTTTCAAGAACGGCACCGATGGCAACATCAAGATCGCTGCCGATGCGATCAAGGCCGCATCACAGCCGCATCACTTCCTGTCCGTGACCAAGGGCGGCCACTCGGCCATCGTGTCCACGGCCGGCAACGAGGACTGCCACATCATCCTGCGCGGCGGCAAGGCGCCGAACTATGATGCGGCCAGCGTCGAGGAGGCGAGCAAGGCACTGGCAGCGAACGGACTGTCGCAGAAGCTGATGATCGATGCCTCGCATGCGAACAGCTCCAAGAAGCCCGAGAATCAGGTGCCGGTCTGCGCCGACATCGCGTCACAGGTCGCGGCCGGAGATGACCGCATCATTGGCGTGATGGTCGAGTCTCATCTGGTCGCCGGCCGTCAGGATCTGATGCCCGGCAAGGAGCTGACCTATGGCCAGTCCATTACCGATGGCTGCATCGACTGGGAGAGCAGCCTGACGGTGCTCGAGGGCCTCGCTGAGGCGGTGCGCCGGCGCCGGCTGGCCAGGACGGAGTAAGGCCCATAAGGCGGCAGCCCGAGCCGCCCCATCGACCAAGCCTCCAAGAAAAAAAGTCCCTGCAGTGCAGGGACTTTTTTTTCGACCAACGTTCCCGCACACGCAGGCGCGTCGTATGCGCTGCCGCTCAGAAGCGATACAGCAGCGTCGCCCAGAGCACCGGACTCCCCGCGCGATTGTCCGAGCGTGCGGTGCCGCCCTGTGTCTGCCACGCGACCGTCATGCTGGCATTCCAGGGCCCGCGCACATAGCGCAGCTCGGTTCGCGTCAGCCAGCCGCTGTCGCCATAGTCTTCGCCACTTGGATACGCGCGCACGCCATTCGCGCCGCCGAGACCGAATTTCTCTGAGAAGTCGAGGTTCTTGTTCGATCACTGCGCCGCCAGTCGTGCATACAGATCGATGCGCTCAATCAGCGACTGAATGCGTGCGACATCGAGGTTCAGCTTGCTGAAGCTACCCGCCATGCGTGCGCTGGTCGCATCGGTAAAAAAAGCCTCGCGATCCGGCGAGGCTCTGTTTGCTCTGAGCGGCTTGCGCCGGCAGTGCGGAGATGTGGTGGTGTGGATGCCTGTGCGAGGCGGTTCGTTCAGTCAGTCGCGGAAGTTATTGAATTCCAGCGGCAGGTCAGTGACCTCTTTTTTCAGCAGCGCGATCGTTGTCTGCAGGTCATCGCGCTTCGCACCCTGCACGCGCAGGGAATCGCCCTGGATGCTGGCCTGTACCTTGATCTTGCTGTCCTTGATGATGCGCTGGATCTTTTTCGCAGCCTCGCTCTCGATGCCGTTCTTCACCTTGATCACCTGCTTGACCTTGTCGCCGCCGATCTTTTCGATCTTGCCGATATCGAGGAAGCGCACATCGACATTGCGCTTTGCCATCTTCGAGGTCAGCACATCGCGCACCTGGCTGAGCTGGAACTCGCTGTCTGCGTACGCGGTCAGTTCGCGTTCCTTTTGCTCGACGCGCGCATCGCTGCCCTTGAAGTCGAAACGGGTACCGATTTCCTTGTTCGCCTGATCGACCGCATTTTTGACTTCCACCTGATTGGCCTCGGAAACGACATCGAAGGATGGCATGGTGATTCTCCTGATAACAATTGGATGCCGCGCATTATAGAGGAGGGCGCGCTGTCAGACGTTCTGCCGGCTGTCCGGCCGGGCGGCACGCGCTGTCCCCGCCGGTATAATCGCGCGGCCATGACCCCCACTCCTGACATCCGCTATGGCCAGTCGCTGCGCGCGCTGAATACCTTCGGCATCGAAGCGACCGCGTCGGCCTACCTGCGCGTCACTGGCGCGGAGGATCTGCGCGCGGTGCGCGCCGATCCGGTCCTGTCCGCACTGCCCCGGCTGGTGCTGGGCGGGGGCAGCAATCTGTTGCTGACCCGGGACTATGAGGGTCTGGTGCTTCATATGGTCAATACCGGCATCGCGATCAGCGGCGAGGATGCGCACAGCGTGTACGTGACCGCACAGGCTGGCGAGCCCTGGCATGGCTTCGTGCAATGGACACTGGCCCAGCGCCTGCCGGGTCTGGAGAATCTGTCGCTGATTCCCGGCAGTGTCGGTGCGGCACCGATACAGAACATTGGCGCGTATGGCGCGGAACTGGCCGAATGCTTCCATGCGCTGACGGCCTTCGATTTCCTGACCGGTGAGCTGATCACCCTGCATCGTGCCGATTGTGCGTTTGCGTATCGTGACAGCGTGTTCAAGCAAGCCTTCAGGAATCGTGCGGTGATTCTTGACGTGACCGTCGCCTTGCCAAAACACTGGCAGCCAAACCTGCGCTATGCCGAGCTGGCTGCCGAACTGACCGCTCGGGGTGTCGCTGATCCCGATGCCACGGAGATCAGCGAGGCAGTGATCGCCATTCGCCGGCGCAAGCTGCCCGACCCGGCTGTCGTCGGCAATGCCGGCAGCTTCTTCAAGAACCCGGTCGTCAGCGCCGAACAGCATGCGCAACTGCACGCCGCCCATCCGCAGCTGGTCAGCTATCCGCAAGCCGATGGCCGGGTGAAGCTGGCCGCCGGCTGGCTGATCGATCAGTGCGGCTGGAAGGGTCAGTCACTGGGCGCGGCCGGGGTGCATG
>JACCDH010109604.1_pt1 | contig 19893 bp, 19 predicted proteins | sample 7442481 | NCBI WGS metagenome assembly JACCDH01 (sample SAMN15323433, study PRJNA562643) | freshwater metagenome | isolation source: river surface water | place: USA:Blue River Watershed | collected 2017-08-15 | reverse complement strand
TCAGAAAATGACGCTCGACGAAAAAGCTTTCCGCTTCATGCTGAATGAAGATGCTATGGCGACGGAGAAGCTGGCGGAGGGCATACGCTTGTTCTGCCTGGATGCCGTAAAACTGGAAAAATTCGTATCAGCCCGATAAAGCGGGAACTTCAGGCGATCGAAGGACGTTCGCCGGTTCAATGCTTGCTGCTAAGGTTGTATTGATTAACCAAAAACATAGCCGCAGCCAGCCGTTCTTTATCAGAATCTACCAGCGTGTTCAGATGCTGGTAAGTGTCTATCACCGATTTGGCTATTGCAACGCAATTAGGTCTTCGATACTTCAACCGCTCAGTAGTAAACTCATAAACACCTGTCTGTTGATTAGATCGCTGAAAATCTTTGACGAATTCATTGAAATCAGCGCTTGCGCTCTCAACCGCTTTATCGCTGAGATCGCTGAGATCTCTGAGATCGCTACCGCTTGGAATGCTGGTGGCAATATTTTTTCTGACCGCCGAGTGTTTCTTGTGCGACAGCTGATCTATTCTGTTTTGTAGATCAGTGCGCAGAATTTCGGCAACACTTTTCATGTTGTTCAGATTAGCTGCGATGATTTTTTTCTGATCATCGGTTTGGTCAACAATGTCTCTGTTGGCCAGATAAGATCCAACATTGAACTCTACCATCTCTTCTAGCAGGCGCTTTGCCAATTCAAAACAGCTTAGCTGATACTCGTCATTCTGAGCAGAACCTGTTTGATAGCTCAGCGCATGTTGAATGTCTGAAACAACGCTTGACGAAGGAGGAGATGCCTGAGGCGACAAGAGCAACCAAAAACCCTTCCAGGCGTTATTCTTGTCGTCAGGGTGGTAATGCCTCATCCATATACTTTGGTGCGCTGGGGGCATCTCCTGGCTGTTGCCCAGAAGATTTTGCAGCACCGACTTCCAGCGAGCCACAGGGTTCGGAGGAGGAGGTGCAGCCGACGCTGGCTCCAGAACCACATCCTTATGCCTTTCTACCTGCGCCGTAGGTTCGCCGGAGGCCGATAATAAAGCTTGAATCGCTGAGCGCTCGTCTTCGCCAGGCTGCTGCATTAATCGCTGAGTCGCATATGACAGGCAAGAGGGCTCAAGGAATTTACTCCCCTCGACAAATTTATATTCTCTGCCAGTTTCTCGGGCTGCTTGATACGCTACCGAAAAATCCTCGAAATCAGCCTGACCGGGGGGCAGCGCTTGCCGACGCTGTTGCTCGGCGAGTTTATTTGCCTTCTCCTCCTCGAATCGAACCTTCTCAGCAGCTTTGGCCTTTATTTCACCATCGGCAAACAAGAGCGCAGTCGCAGCTTTTCGTTTTTCTTGAACCTCCTCTGAATATTTGATATTGGCGTTTTCCGGGTGATCCTCTTGAAATTTTTTAGCAAATTGTAGGCAGGATGAATCAAAGGCCGGATCATCAGGAGAAATCGACGAGTAGCCCTTATCGGACTCATATCTTTTGGAAAATTCATTGAAAATTCTCTCTTCATTCGAAATTTCCTGCACCTTGGGTATGGAAGGATTGACCGGCAAATTCTTCTCGTGATCTTCTTTCGGGCTTACGCGCTCCGGCGGCACATCCATTAATACAGAAGATTTATTTGCATCAGGCGCTGACGAGGGCTCATCGAGCCCAAAAAAATCAGGGGTAACTGAACTCTTTTCAGCTAACAGAGAATTTTTTGTGTCAGCAATATCAGAATTCGGCTGGACAAGGTTCGCTTCTGAGATGTATTCATCATCATCGTCGTCCCAATCGTCCCACCCTCGCATTTGACGACCTTTGACATGTGCCACAGCTGTATTAGAGTTCCTGCCGGAAAATGCCTGCTCAACATGCATCCAGGCATTTCTTGCAGATTGTGCGAAGCTTAGAAACGCCCCCGTAATCGCATCGGATATCCCGGAAAAAAATCGGCCTGCCCGACGGAAAAATACTTGTGCTAAGTTTTCTCTTCTTTGGAGGCAATCTCCATCATCCCCCATATTGGGAGAATTCGTCCTCGACGTAGTGGCATGGTGGCCGATGCTGTTTTTGTCCATAAAAAAAGCCCTCAGAATGACAACCCAAGGCTGTCCATGAGGGCTTTGTGACTATTTAAAATTTTTTGTTCTTGTGTGTTTTGCGCTTATTTGTTGCTTTTTGACGACCGTGAGATATTGATTTTGTGCTCACAAAACCCGAGCCTGCCTTAACTCCTGTATTTCCTCTGCGCTATACCCCAACTCGGCGAGTACCTCCTCCGTATGCTCCCCAAGCTCAGGTCCTATCCACTGCGTGCCTCCCGGGGTCTCGGACAGCTTGGGCGTGACGGCCGGAAGCTTGACCGGGCTGCCATCCTTGAAGAGGTGCTGCTCGAACATCTGGCGCGCCAAAAACTGCGGGTCCTGCATCATGTCGCGTACGGAATAAATTTTTGACACGGGTACATCGGCAGCTTTGAGAATGTTTAAAGCCTCATCAATATCCCGCCCCGAGCACCAGGACTGGATCGCATCATCAATCGTCTTCGTCTGCGGCACACGCCCGGCATTGTTGGCCAGCGCCGGATCATTGGCCATGTCATCACGGCCTATTGCGGTCATCAGGCGCTTGAAGATCGCATCACCATTGCCAGCAATGACGATATTCTCGCCATCGCGGGTGGTGTAGGTATTGGAGGGCACGATGCCCGGTAACGCGCCGCCGGTGCGCTCGCGCACGACACCGGCATGATCGTACTCAGGCACCAGCGATTCCATCAGGTTGAATACCGCTTCATAGAGCGCGACATCGACCATCTGCCCCTGCCCTGCCTGACACTCGGCGCCGGTCTTGCCGTTCCACCGACCACCTGTCACGTCACGATGACGCAAGGCTATCAATGCGCCGATCGCGCCGTGCAATGACGCGATGGAGTCACCGATAGAGATACCGATGCGTACCGGCGGGCGATCTGGATGGCCGGAGACATACCGTAGCCCGCCCATGGATTCACCAATGGCCCCAAAACCCGGCGCATCGCGCATCGGTCCCGTCTGGCCATAGCCAGACAAGCGCACCATGATGGTCGCGGGATTGATCGCTTTGAGCTGCTCATAGCCGAGGGCCCATTTCTCGAGCACGCCGGGGCGATAGTTCTCGATCACGATATCGGCATCCAGCGCGAGCTTGCGCGCGATCTCTTGCGCGCGCAGATCTTTCATGTTGAGGGTGACACTTTTCTTGTTCCGGCTCTGTATGTACCACCACAGCGAATTACCATCCTTGAGCACGCGCCATTTGCGGATCGGATCGCCCTCGCCCGGTGCTTCGATCTTGATGACTTCAGCGCCGAACTCGGCCAGCATGCGCGAGCAGAACGGGCCGGCGATCAGTGTGCCGAGTTCGAGTACCTTGATACCGGCCAACGGGCCTTTGGATGCGGCAGGAGCCGAAGCGCCCGCCGGGGGTATTGTCGTGTTGTCCATGTGTTGTTGTTATTTTTAGGTGGGGATAAAACAGTACTTGCCAGTTAGCCGGAGCAGAGATCATGCCTTCAGGTGCTACGCCTGTCGAGCATCGCACGGGCAATCGTGCCGGCATCGACATATTCCAGCTCGCCACCGACGGGAACGCCGCGCGCGAGGCGACTGACGGCCAGGCCACGCGCCTTCAGGGTCTCGCTAATGTAATGTGCGGTCGCTTCGCCTTCGTTGGTAAAGTTCGTCGCCAGCACGACTTCTTGCACGACACCGTCTGTCGCGCGGGCGATCAGGCGGTCGAGGTGCAGGTCTTTCGGGCCAATGCCATCCAGCGGCGATAACCGGCCCATCAATACGAAATACAAACCCTTGTAGGTCAGGGTCTGCTCGATCATCAGTTGATCTGCCGGCGTCTCGACCACGCACAACAAGCTGACATCACGATCCGCGTCAACGCAGGTTTCGCAGAGGTCACGCTCTGTAAAGGTATTGCACTTTGCGCAGTGATGGATGTTATCGACCGCCTGCGCCAGCGCACGAGAAAGCTGCGCCGCACCCTCGCGGTCGTGCTGCATCAGATGGTAGGCAATGCGCTGCGCCGACTTGGGCCCGACGCCGGGCAGACGGCGCAATGACTCGCTCAAAAAATCGAGACTGGAGGGCGTCTTCACTAGGGCGTCGTCAGAATGGCAGCTTGAAGCCCGGCGGCAGGGGCAACCCGGCGGTCATGCCCGACATTTTTTCGTTGGTCGTGGCCTCGGCCTTGCGCACGGCATCATTGAACGCGGCAGCGACCAGATCTTCCAGCATGTCTTTGTCGTCAGCGAGCAGCGAGGGATCAATGGTGACACGCTTCACATCATTCTTGCAGGTCATCACGACTTTGACCATACCGGCACCAGCCTGCCCTTCGACCTCAATCGTCGCGAGCTGGTCCTGCATTTTTTTCATGTTGTCTTGCATGGCCTGCGCTTGTTTCATCAGACCGGCAAGTTGGCCCTTCATCATGGTTGGCTCCTTGATTCAATCAATGTCATAGGGGGTACTCAGAGCGGACGCACCGATCCCGGCACGATGGTCGCGCCGAATTCCCGCTTGAGCGTCTGCACAAAAGGATCGTTTTCCATCGCCAGCTCGGCGGCCTGCTGTCTTGCGGCCTGCTCGGCGACGCTGGCCGCATGCGCGGTATGGTTGACTGCACCGATACGGGTGTGCAGGTTGACTTTTTTACCGAGATGCTTGCTGACGGCGGCCGCCAGCTTGTCGGCACTGCCGGCCGACAGCAAGGTCTCGACAGGCACACGCAAGTGCAGCTGAATCTCGGAATCATCTTGCTCGATCGCCAGCAGTTCGCTCTGCGTGGCGAGTTGTTGCGCGACGCCGCGCAGCTTGAGTTGTATGACCAGTTGCGGCCAGTCGATCGCCATGTCGCTCTTGGCATGGTCTGCGGTCAGTGCGGGCGATTCAGTTTTTTTTTGAGTGCTGGCGGGCTCGGTCTCGCTCAGTGCATCATCAGCTGTTTCTGCCGTTGGGAACGGCAGGGGCGCATCTTCCAATAAGCTCGGATCGTGCACTGCCTTCGCGGACTTGCCACCGCGTGCGGCCGCCAGTGCGGCCATCGCCGGGCTCAGTGCTTTGGATGATGACTTTGGTAATGCTGGCGCAGTTGCAGGCGGCGGCACCGGAACCGACGCCGTGGCGACCGATGCGGATGCCACGGCCTTGGCAACCGGTACCGTGACCGGCTTGGTGGCAGCAGCAGCATTGGCGGATGTGTGCCTCATGTCGCCGGCAGAATGCAGCGGCGCAAACGACAGCATGCGTAACAGTGTCATGGTGAAACCGGCGTACTCATCGGGCGCCAGCCCAAGTTCGTTACGACCATGCACGGCAATCTGATAGAACAGCTGCACATCTTCAGCGGTAAAACGTGATGCGAGGCGCAGAACGTCTTCACGTTCGGGCAGATCGTCGGGTATGGCAGCGGGTACCGATTGCGCAATCGCGATACGATTCAACAGCGTGCCCAGATCTTGCAATGCAGCGTTCCATGACAGGCTGCGCGACGCCATGTCATCTGCCACAGCGAGCAGTGCTGCGCCATCTTGATCGGCAAGCGCATCAAGCAAGCGCACAAGAAAGCTATGGTCGAGCGCGCCCAGCATGCCCTGCACCGAATCGAGTGTGACCTTGCCAGCGGAATAGGCGATTGCCTGATCGGTCAGCGACAGCGCATCGCGCATTGAGCCCTGCGCGCCTTGTGCGAGCAGGCGCAATGCGGACGTATCAAAGCTGATCTGCTCTTGCGACAGAATGTGTTCGAGATGCGAGACGATATGCGCTGGCGGCATCTGTTTCAGATTGAACTGCAGACAGCGCGAGAGCACCGTGACGGGTATCTTTTGTGGATCGGTGGTAGCAAGGATAAATTTCACATGCTCGGGCGGCTCTTCCAGCGTCTTGAGCATCGCATTGAATGCGTAGCTCGTCAGCATGTGGACCTCGTCGATCATGTAGACCTTGAAACGGGCATTCGACGGCGCATAGATAGCCTGCTCCAGCAGCTGTGTCATCTCGTCAACGCTGCGATTGGATGCGGCATCCATCTCGATGTAGTCGACGAAGCGACCGGCATCGATCGCCGTGCAGGCCTCGCAGACCCCGCAGGGACTGGCGGTTATATCGCCCTGCCCGTCCGCGCCCTGACAGTTCAGGGACTTGGCGAGTATGCGCGACAGCGTCGTCTTGCCAACACCGCGTGTCCCCGTAAACAGATACGCATGATGCAGCCGCTTCTGCTCCAGCGCATGGGTAAGCGCGCGCACGACATGATCCTGTCCGACCAAACTGTCGAAATTCCGGGGGCGGTACTTGCGGGCTAGAACCTGATAAGACATGCCGGTCGGTGAGAAGGTCAAGATGGGCATTTTACCCGACGGGCAGCGTCACACAGGCATGCGCGTGAGCACTAGGCAAAGGGGGAGAAACAGGACGAGAAAACAAGAGGCGAGCCTTGTCTGCGGCACTTGCGGGAAATGGCTGTGGCTGCTTCGTTCCCGACCTGACCAGGTTGACCATGCCACAATGCGCAGGGGCCCGCCGGGTATGATTTTATCAGCAATCACCTAGGCAAAAATGCTTCGGTGATGGCATCGCTTCAAAAACCCAGTGCTTTCCAGATCTCATCAACGCGCGCTTTCACCTCCGCGTCCATGCTGATCGTGCGCCCCCACTCGCGTGATGTCTCTCCGGGCCACTTGTTGGTCGCATCGATCCCCATCTTGCTGCCCAGTCCACTGACGGGTGACGCAAAATCCAGATAATCGATCGGGGTGTTATCGACCATCGTTGTGTCGCGCACCGGATCCACTCGTGTCGTGATCGCCCAGATCACTTCCTTCCAGTCGCGAATGTTCACGTCCTCATCAACGACCACAATGAACTTGGTGTACATGAATTGGCGCAGAAAGCTCCAGACGCCGAACATCACGCGCTTGGCATGCCCCGGATACGCTTTTTTCAGCTGCACCACGGCCATCCGGTAGCTGCAACCCTCCGGCGGCAAGTAGAAATCGGTGATCTCGGAAAACTGTTTCTGCAATAGCGGGACGAAGACTTCATTCAGCGCCACGCCCAGCACGGCGGGCTCATCCGGGGGCTTGCCCGTATAAGTCGAGTGATAAACGGGATGGCGTCGCATCGTGATGCGATCGACCGTGAACACCGGGAACCAGTCCTGCTCGTTGTAGTAACCGGTGTGGTCGCCAAACGGTCCCTCCAGCGCATGCTCGTAGCCCGTGCTCGGATATGCCGGCGCGCCCTCAGGCGCATTGGGCGCAGATTCCTCTGGATAGATGTGCCCTTCCAGAACAATCTCGGCCGAGGCCGGCACCTTGAGCTCACTGCCGATCGCCTTGACCAGCTCGGTTCGGCTGCCGCGCAGTAGTCCCGCGAACTGATATTCCGACAAGCTGTCGGGCACCGGCGTGACCGCTCCTAATATAGTGGCCGGGTCGGCGCCCAGTGCAACTGCAATCGGATAAGGCTTTCCCGGGTGGGTAAGGCAGTGCTCGCGGAAATCCAGCGCGCCGCCCCGATGCGCGAGCCAGCGCATGATCAGCTTGTTCGGCCCGATCACCTGCTGCCGGTAGATGCCCAGGTTTTGCCGCTTCTTGTGCGGCCCTCTGGTGATCACCAGACCCCAGGTGATCAAAGGGGCGGCATCTCCCGGCCAGCAATACTGTATGGGCAGACGGGACAGGTCCACCTCTTTGCCTTCCCAGACAATCTCCTGACAGGGGGCGCTGCCAAGCTCTTTCGGCGCCATATCCCACACGGACTTGACGAGGCTGCCCAAGCCCAGCACATCTCTGAAGCCTTTTGGCGGCTCGGGCTCTTTTAATAGAGCCAGCAGCTGACCGATGCGACGCAGTTCACCGACATCGCTGGCGCCCATGCCCATCGCGACCCGCTTGGGTGTCCCAAACAGATTGCCTAGCACCGGGATGCTGTGACCCGTTACTTGAGTAAAAAGTAACGCCGGACCGCCGGCCCTCAGGGTGCGGTCGCATAGCTCGGTCATCTCAAGATGAGGGGAAACAGGGATGGAAACTTCGGTCAACTCACCGGATTGTTTCAATTTATTAATAAAATCCCGCAAATCGGAATATTTCATCGGTTGTTGACTTTTTTCAAAGTGAAAGATGTGCAGCCAGAACCCAAGCCAACTGGCTGATTTTACAATGAATTGCTGCGCTGCAACTAAGATTTCATAACTAATCGTTATAGATTATAATTTTTCCAGTATTGACTCGATATAAACACCCCCCTACAATCCGCTCAAATTTTTTCGGGCAGCTGCCGGAGTATTCCGGACCTTTGGGGAAAGGCTTGCTGACCGGCATTCGGGGACGAGCCCGCGAATTGTAGTTGCAAGTCGTCAGACGGCTCAGACTTTCGCCCCCGAAAAAAGATTGCTCTCGCCATCCTGCACTTGGGGGCAACAAAGCAACACCGGCATTTGTCCGGCCGAAGTTTGGCGGCAAATGATTTTTTTGTCTCGCGGTGAATTGAAGCACGAAGCACGCTTGCAATTGGCCTCATCTCAGAGTGCCTGACAAAACATGACGGGCTACTTGCCATGCTGACAATGGAGACGACAGCATGGCAGGGACGACACCCGGCAGGTTTTGCCAGGCGCTTTGAGGGCCGCGATGATTCAGGAGGTAACATGAATAATCGACGCAAATTGACAGCGTTGGTCAGTGCGGAGAGCTTTTCTCAGCAACTGAGTAAATTGAGCAGCATCGGTGGCAATTTTGCAGCCACCGCTCAACACACATTGTCTGTCCTCGGACTCGCTGCGATTGCGGCGCTGACCCTGATGTTTTTCAGGCCCGAACTGACCGACCACCTCAAAGTCATTTCTCCCTTCTGGGAAGAGTACAGCGACGACCGCAGCGCGCAGGAGATTGCGTTTGCTAGCATGCTGGAGCTGCCCGAACGGAACGCCGCCGAACAACACGGCTTGGTCACCGGCGTGCCGCTGGGTCACCACACTGCTGACTCTCCACAGGTCCACACGATCGAGCAACAGCGCGTGATGGTGTGGCTGGCCAAGCGCTACCGCATCGCGCAAACCGCCAGCAAGATGCTCGTGGAGGCCGCGTACACGGCAGGTCACGAGGTGCGGATCGATCCGCTGCTGGTACTGTCTGTGATGGCCATCGAGTCGCGTTTCAATCCTTTCGCGGAGAGCGCGATGGGTGCGCAGGGGCTAATGCAAGTGATGGCCAAGGTGCATCATTCGAAGTTTGACGACTTGGGCGGTACTCGATCCGTGCTGAACCCGGTGGCTAACATTCAGGTGGGCGCGCAGATCCTGCAAGACGTGATCCGCCGCAGCGGCTCCGTCGAGGCGGGTCTGAAGCTCTACGTGGGTGCGGGCAACCTGGAAACGGATGGTGGTTATGCCTCCAAAGTACTGTCCGAGTACAGCAAGCTGCAGGCAGTGGCCAGCGGCAAGCGGGTACCGACGTTCACGCCGCCGGTACGCCCTCAACCAGAGGAACCGATCGAAGCCAAAATTGAGAGCACGCTTCCTCCGCCGCGCTCGCACGCAGAAGAGCCGGCCTGAGGTCACCGTCTGCGTTACGTAACAATGGAGCTCCTGGTGAGCTCCATTTTTTTATGGTGCAACGGGCACTCCGCGATCAGCGGTTTGGCTGACGACCTGCCAGATAATTCCCCAGCCGTTCAACGGCCTCGGCAAGATGCTCCATGGAGGTCGCATAGGACACTCGCAGGTAGCGTCGCGCCGCATAGTCGCCAAAATCGAGCCCGGGTACCAGCACGACCCCAGTCTGGTCGAGCAGCTCGCGCGCGAATGCATCGGTGTCGTGGGTAAACGCCGCGCAATCGGCATAAATGTAAAAAGCACCGTCAGGAATGACCGGAATGTCAAAGCCCAGTTGCTTGAGCGCTGGCACCAGATAATCACGTCGTCGCCGGAATTCTTCCTTGCGTGACTCGAATATCGACGTCGCCTCGGGCGTGAAGCAGGCCAGCGCCGCTTGCTGAGCAATGCTTGATGCGCAAATAAACATATTCTGCGCAAGCTTCTCAATGGCGGGCAGCATCGTCGGGGGCACGACCAGCCAACCCAGACGCCAACCGGTCATGTTGAAGTATTTCGAAAAACTATTGATGACGATGAGGTCCTCGCCCAGCGCCAGTGCGGATTCGGGCTGTGCGTCATAGCGAAGCCCCTGATAGATCTCGTCCACCAGCGTGAAGCCGCCGCGCTCGCGCGCCGCCTCCGCTATCGCGCGTAATTCGTCCGTCGGTATCGAGGTACCCGTAGGATTTGACGGCGAGGCCAGTAGCACGCCGGTCGTGCGCTCTGACCAATGCGCGCGCACCATGGCGGCGGTCAGTTGAAAGCGCTCCAGCGGGCCGCAAGGAATCATCGTCGCCCTACCCTCGAAGGCGGCGACAAAATGCCGGTTGCACGGGTAGCTGGGATCAGGCATCAGCACTTCGCTGTCGCGCCCGATGAGTGCCGCACAGGCAAGCAGCAGCGCGCCAGAGGCTCCGGCCGTAATGACAATGCGATCAGCGGGCACATCGAGCTCGAAGCGGAGTTTGTAGTGCGTAGAGATCGCCTCACGCAAGGCGGGCAAACCTGTTGCGTGGGTGTAGCGCATTGCGCCATCTTGCAGCGCTCGGGCTGCAGCATCCAGCACGGGTTGCGCAGTCGGGAAATCCGGCTCACCGATGCTGAGATGAATGACTGAGCGTCCGGCCTTTTCCAGGTCGGCCGCACGTTTGATCACCTCCATCACATGGAAGGGTTCGATATGGTCGAGCCGGTGCGCGAGCGTGAAGGACATGACAACGTGCCCGTCGGAAGGCCGCTAGCGACCCGCAGCGACTTCCGTCGCGCGCAGGCTGCCGGCAAGCTTGTCGAGCACGCCGTTCACATATTTGTGGCCGTCGATACCGCCGAAAGATTTGGTGAGCTCGACGGCTTCATTGATCACGACCTTGTAAGGAATCTCAATGTGGTTCTTCAACTCGAATGCGCCGATCAGTAGGGCAGCATGTTCGATGGGCGATAACTGATCGATGGCGCGATCGATCAGAGGGCGGATCTCGTCGCGCAGCTGTTCCGCTTCGCGTATGGTCCCGTGCAGAATCACATCGAAATGTCCGGCATCGGCTTTGTCGAAACCGTGCGCATTACGAATGTGCGCATCAATGGCGCCTGCATCGTCTTGGTTGATCAGCCACTGGTACAACCCCTGCAATGCAAACTCGCGAGCACGGTGGCGCGGCGTACGGTGCTTATTGGGATTGGCGTGCTGCGATTTGCTGCTCATCGTGTCATACCTTCGTCAGTCTTCGTCGGCCTCATCAGTCAGCTCTTCCATCGCCGCTGCCAGATTCGCCATCTCCACCGCGACGCGCGCCGCATCTGCGCCCTTGGCGGCCATGCGCGCTTCGGCCTGTTCATCGTTCTCCGTCGTCAGCACTGCATTGGCGACCGGGATACCGAAATCCAGGCCAATGCGGGTGATGCCTCTGCCGGATTCGTTGGCCACCAGTTCAAAATGATAGGTCTCGCCGCGAATGACCGCACCGAGCGCGATCAGTGCGTCGAACTGCCCCGACTCAGCCATCTTTTGCAGGGCCAGCGGAATCTCCAGCGCACCCGGCACGGTGACCAGAAGAATGTCTTCATCTTCGACACCCAGATGCTTGAGCTCGGTCAGACAGGCCGAGCGCAGTCCATGACAGACATCTTCATTGAAACGCGCCTGCACAATACCGATGCGCAGCCCGCTGCCCTCAAAATCCGGTTCGTAAGTTCCTACGCTCATCGTGCCTCCTGCTGAAATTTTTGTGTCATTGCTCGGGGCCCGCCTGATAACCCGTTACTTCCAGGTTGAAGCCTGCCATCGAAGGCATCTTGCGCGGATTGGCCAGTAGCTTCATCTTGCCCACGCCCAGTTCGCGCAGTATCTGGGCACCGATGCCATATGTCCGAAGATCCATTCTTGCGTTACGCGCGGGCGTGCCGGGCTGCGGCTCGCACAGTGCGTTGAACTGCGCAAACATCTGCTCAGCCGACTCTTCGCAGTTAAGCAGAACGATGACGCCACGCTCAGTCGCCTTGATCGCCTTGAGCGCCGCCGAAATGTTCCATGAGTGCGTGGTGGCCTGCGACTCCAGCAAATCCAGTATCGATACCGGCTGATGTACGCGCACCAGCGTCTCTTGCTCTGCGGCGATGTGTCCATGCACCAGCGCGAGGTGAGCACCGCCGCTGGGCTTGTCTCTGAAGGCAATCGCATGAAACTCGCCATGACCGGTCTGCATGCGGCGCTCGGCCACGCGCTCGACAATGCTCTCTGTCTGGCTGCGGTAATGAATCAGGTCGGCGATGGTGCCTATCTTCAGCTGATGCTGTCCGGCGAATTCGATCAGGTCCGGCAACCGCGCCATGGTGCCGTCGTCCTTGAGTATCTCGCAGATTACCGCAGCCGGCGTCAGCCCGGCAAGCTCGGCCAGGTCGCAGCCGGCCTCGGTATGGCCAGCGCGCATGAGCACGCCGCCGCGCTGCGCGCGCAAGGGGAACACATGCCCGGGCTGGACGATATCAGCGGGCTTTGCGTGGCGAGCCACCGCAACCTCAATCGTGCGCGCGCGGTCTGCCGCCGATATGCCGGTGGTCACACCCTCGGCTGCCTCGATGGACACCGTGAAATTCGTGCCGTACGAGGTGCCATTGCGAGAGGTCATCAGCGGCAGGTTCAGCTGCTCGCAACGCGCCTCGGTCAGCGTCAGGCAGATCAGCCCGCGTCCGAAGCGTGCCATGAAATTGATGGCCTCGGGCGTGACAAACTCCGCCGCCAGCACGAGGTCGCCCTCGTTCTCGCGATCTTCCTCATCGACGAGGATGACCATGCGGCCGGCGCGCAGCTCGGCGAGGATCTCTTTGGTGCTTGAAATGGACATGAAGGGAAATCCGGAAAGGGCACGTATTTTAAAGGATTTCCCCTCCCGAGCCCCTCAACCGGGCTTGGGCAATGTTCCCGCGCTCAGCATACGTTCCACGTAGCGGGCGATCAGGTCAATCTCGAGATTGACCTGGCTGCCCGGCTTCAAGTGCTTGAGGGTTGTGACCTCAATGGTATGAGGGATCAGATTGATCGAGATCGTGCAGCCCTCGGGGCCATCGGCCACGCTATTGACCGTCAGCGACACGCCGTTGATCACCACGGAGCCCTTGTAGGCCAAGTACTTGCCCAGCGCGGCCGGTGCCAGCACATCGAGACGCCATGACTCGCCGACCGGCGCAAAGTGTACGACCCTGCCCAAACCATCCACATGGCCCGACACCAGATGCCCCCCCAGCCTTTCCGACAGCGTGAGGGCCTTTTCAAGGTTGACCTCGCCGGGTGCATCCAGCCCGACAGTGCAATTGAGGCTCTCGCGAGACACGTCGACCGTAAAGCTACCGTCGGTTGTGCTGATGACCGTCATACACGCGCCATTGATGGCGATCGAGTCACCGATCGCGACATCGGACAAGGGCAGCCCCCCCGCCGCGACGTGCAAGCGGACACCGGCATGGCCCTGATCGCCCAGCGGCTCGATCGTGGTGATGCGGCCCACTGCCGCAACGATTCCTGTAAACATGATCTTTCTCTGTCAATCCATCGATGGAATTCTACTTCGCATGAAAGCTGACACGAGCAGCAGCGGTCATGACGATACTCTTTGCGATGCTCATTGCGATGGTGATTGTGGCGGCAATCTCAGCAACAGGCGCACATCATCACCTACCGGCTCCATCTGATGAAACCGAAACGACAGTCGCTGATCGAGCGCCTGCAACGCTGGCAGGCGCGCCATGCCTTGCGCAGGGCCGAGCATGCAGGGAGCGAGATAGACCAGCAGCTCATCCACGACGCCAGCGCGCAGCAGCGAACCATTCAGCTTGAAGCCTGCCTCGACATGCAGCTCATTGATCTGCCGGCGACCGAGTTCGCTCATCAGTGCCTGCAGATCCACTTTACCTTCCTGGGACGGCAAATGAATGAGCTCGGCGCCTGCGGCCTTCAGCGTGGCTTCGCGTGAGACATCGCTGGTGGTCGTGACTATCCAGCTGCCGCCGCCTTTCAGCACCTGTGCGTCCGGACGGATCTGCAATGCGCTGTCGAGCACAATGCGCTGTGGCTGTCGCGAGGTGTCAATGCCGCGCACCGTCAGCTGAGGATCATCCTGCTCGACCGTGCCGATGCCAGTCAGTAGGGCGCACGCACGCGCTCGCCATGCATGACCATCGGTGCGCGCTGCTGCTGAGGTGATCCACTGACTCTGCCCGTTCATCAGCGCTGTGCCGCCATCGAGGCTGGCGGCGATCTTCATCCTGACCCACGGACGACCACGCTGCATGCGTGAAAAAAAACCGATATTCATCTCGCGCGCCTCAGTGGCGAGCAGCCCGACCTCGGTGGCGATACCTGCTGAGCGCAACTTGGCGATGCCGGCACCAGCGACTTGCGGGTTGGGGTCCTCGATGGCAACTACGACACGCGATATGCCCGAGGTCATCAGCGCATCGGCGCACGGCGGCGTGCGGCCATGATGACTGCACGGCTCGAGCGTCACATAGGCCGTTGCGCCCCGCAGATCCACGCCTCGCGCTTGCGCATCGCTCAGCGCTGCCGCCTCTGCATGCGCCTGCCCCGCTGGCTGCGTACGGCCCTGCGCGAGGATGTGCGAGTCGCGAACGATCACGCAGCCCACACGAGGATTCGGGCTGGTAATGTACATCGACTGCCCGGCCAGTTGCAGCGCAAGACGCATGGCCTGCGTATCGTCAGTGATAGTGACAGAGGTGGACACCGAGGGTTTTTCGAAAAGGAGCAGCGAGGCGCGCCGCATCGGCAAAACGGCATTCTAGCAAGTGGCTGCCACGGCATCGGGATCGCATATCCTCGTCCTGCCCAGAAAGCTCATCACCAGCTTGCGTCGCTCGGCGCCGACGGTGAACAGCAAGGAACCTATCTGGGGAAGGCTAGCACTGGCCGCGCTGCGCGGCCGACCGCTCGGTGCGAACGCAAAATACATTTTGTGCGCGTCGCGCAGCCTCGCCTCGACATTCAGGTCATGAATGTCCAGTTCAACGCGGTAGAGCGACAATTCGCCGGGATCGAGCTGCTGATTGTTATTCGAGTCAATCAGCACCACCCAGCCCGAGCGCCAGTCATGGCCGGAGGCTGGCACCAGATCGACTCGCTCATGGCGCCGGATCGCCTCGGCACGGGCGCGTAGTATCGCTTGATGAAATTCGCTGCAGGCCAGATTCACACGCGCGCGATCCAGCAGCGACCTCATCGCGGGTAGCGTTGTCATGGTGAGTGCCGCCAACAGCGTGCAGACCAGCAGACACTCCAGCAGAGTCAGACCTTTGCAGCCTTGACGGACCTTCGCCGAACAGCAGACCATGCACCAGCGCATGGTCTCAGACCTCCTCTAGTGTGCGCCAGCTGAGCAATTGAATCTCTTTGTGGCAGGAAGCCTCGCTACGGTCATCCGTTAGCGAGGGATCGGGTGGCGGGCAATCCCTGAGACGGAATTCGGCCTGCAGATGTGTCGGTGTGCTGGCGATGCGTCCTCTGCCGTGGGCAGTGAGCTGGCAGATGGCCTGGCGCCCGTCCGACCATAGCAAGGCCATCTGGTAGCGTGAGGCCGGGTCGTGCGACCCGCTGCACAAGCTTGTGAAGCGCTCTGCGGGCGGCATGGGATTCTCGTTGGCCGGCGCCCGCTGAAAGGCCACTCTCAAATCGTGCTCGGCATCGGCCAGCGCGGATTCTGCAGCGTGTCGCGCGATACGCAAATCTTCATTGGCCAACGTGGCATCCCGCTGCAAGCACATCGAGCGCAGCGAGGCGCTCAGCGCGAGCAGGACGACCACCAGCATCAGTGAACAAGGCAGTAGCGCAAACCCTGCGCGCGACAATACCATCCGGCTCACCCCAGCGCTGCCCCACGCGCGGGATTGCGCAGAAAAATCAGCTGCTCGTAGGAACGCCGCAAACGATGCCGCCGTTGGGTAGACAAATTGTCTGAGGTAAGCATCGTGCCCCGGTCATCGTTTGCATGCAGCGCAGAGTATTCATCACCGAACAAATCCCAGCGCGCCGGTGGCGGTGTTTGGGGCAGACGCTGAGTACCGCACATCAGCAGCGCAACCTTGAGTGCAACGACGTGATGCCATAATGAGGCATCCGAAGCGCCACGGCTGATCTCGTCAGAGATCGCACCCGCGCGCAGGAATTGATCGGGCTGTCCATCGCCATCCCGATCGAGCCCGTACAGCACCTGAAAACTCTCGACGCCCTGTACCAGCGCCTCGGAATCCCAGCCGATGGCGGTACGGTATTTGCACCGGAGCTCGTCCTCGCCGTCGGGCCCGCGAGCCACATAAAAGATGCTGTAGCCCTGGTCCTTGGCCGTTTTACCCAACGCGCTCGCCGCTGACAGAGGCACCGGCATACCCGCACAATTCAGCGCAGACGTAGTGGCTGTCGCGCTGCTCATGAAATTTACGATCAGCACATCACTACCAGAGGGACCCGGCCCTGATTTACCGGTGACGATATCTGTCCTGGCCGCCAGCGTCGCATCATCCCATCCTTGCAACCGGGGTTCTGCCAATCTTGTCGCGGTGGAGAGAGGATCGTTGTGACCTGCCAGTTCCACGATTCTGGCAATGGCATTCAATGCGAACTGGGTGTTCTGCTCCATCAGCAAACGATGATGAGAGAGCGCTTGCTCGGCCACCGATTGGCACAACAGATTTGTCGCACCAAGCACCAGCGGCATGCACAAGCTAACCGAAAGCATGATCTCGGTGAGGGAGAATGCGGCCTGCCGTCGCCGGCGAAACCTGCGCGGTTCGCGCAGCTGGCGTCGGAACGTGCGTCGGGCAGTCATACCGCCCGCCGCACGCTGAATTCAACCGTGGAAACCTGATCACGCCCCGATATCTTGCGAGGCCATGCCAACCTGAACCAGACGACGCGCTCGTCGCGGATCACATCGGCACAAGACCTGAGATCGGTGTCCGCCGTGACCTGCTTGTCGGGCAGGCCATGACAAAGCATCAGCCGGGCGCCCGGCACTTGCGCGCGTAGACGACGAGTCCAGTCTCTGAGATAGAACATCGCCGCCTCCGCAGGATGGCAAGCGGCGGAATAACACTCGCGCGAGCGTTGGGCGGTCATGAGCAACGCGAAGGGGTCCTCTGGCAACTCGCCCAGCGGCTGATCACCCCGCCGCCGCAGCCATTCTGAAAACTCCGATGCCAGCCGCCATGCCGCCTGCTCTGCGTCTGCTCGACTTGCCGTCGATCGAATGTGTGCGCATGTGCTGACCAGGCCCGCTGCTGCCATGGAGAGCAGCATCAGGGTGACCATGACTTCCACTAGCGAGACACCCAGCGTTCGACGAACGACCTTCATGACTTTCACCCCTTGGTTTTGAGATTACCGGGGAAGCACGATGATCGATATCAGCCAGCGGCACACGATCCGTTAGATTCACACTAACAAACCAGAGCACACTTTTCGACTTTAGAACGAACGTTCGCTAGTCAGTGCGATTCACAGGAGAATGCTTTCAGCCAAGCACGCGTAGTCGTTATTTCTTTTTGAATTTTGCGCACATCAATTCAAAATCCGCTTGCCTGCTCTGGACTTGGCCGTAACTCGCATTGGGGTTGCTGGCGCGGTAGGCCTGCTTTTCTTTTTCAATGCACTCGTCGTATTTGCTGGAACAGCCAGCGATCAGTGCGGCCAGGGGGATCAACCAGATTTTTGCTGAATTCATATCTCTCTCCGTAGGGTCTCAGATTCAGAAAAAATGATCGGATCGCATGACGATCGGTCGAGCCCAGCAGCAGGCAGGCTACCGACGTTTATTATATTTTTGCTATTTCTTGCGATGTGATTGCCTTATAAACATAAAACAATCTGAGCAAGGTGTGTGAGTTTTGCGCGCCGCCCGCAAAGAACCCGGATAGACAGGGCGGTCCGGCGGGAGTTCAGCAAGCATTGGGCCTTGCTTTGCTGGACTGAGGGTCGACCACCAACGGCCCACTCGCCGCCGCCGTGGCGTCGAGACTAGCGAGTCTCGCGGGTAGCCGGCAAGGACTGACGTTCCAGGTCGACCTCATCGATCGCATCGCGGAACTCCGCCACATCTTCGAAGCTACGGTAGACCGAAGCGAAGCGTATGTAGGCGATCTTGTCGAGACGCTTAAGCTCGCGCATGACCAGCTCGCCAATCTGCCCGGAGTTGATCTCGCGCTCGCCCAAAGAGAGCAGCCGCTCTTCAATGCGATGGATCGCCGCATCGACTGCATCCGCAGATACCGGTCGCTTACGCAACGCAAGCATCAGGCTGCCCCTGAGCTTGGCGTGCTCGAACTCGGAGCGGCTACCATTTTTCTTGACGATGACAGGCATCGTTAGCTCGATGCGCTCATAGGTTGTGAAACGCTTGTCGCACTGGTTACAGCGACGGCGACGACGGATGCTGTCCCCCTCGTCGGACGCCCGAGTATCCATCACTTGAGTATCTTCGTGCTGGCAGTACGGACAACGCATGGGGACAATCTCCTGTTAGGCAAGCTTAGGCTTGATAGACCGGGAAAGCGTCGGTGAGCTTCTTCACTTCGGCCTTCACGCGCTCGATGTTGGCCGCATCATGCGGATGGTCGAGCACATCGGCGATCAGATGACCGACCTTCGCCGCTTCGGCTTCCTTGAAACCGCGCGTCGTCATCGCCGGGCTGCCCAGACGAATGCCCGACGTGACAAAAGGCTTCTCCGGATCATTCGGTATGCCGTTCTTGTTGCAGGTGATGTGCGCCGAACCCAGAATCGCTTCCGCCTCTTTGCCAGTGAGCTTCTTCGGTCGCAGATCGACCAGCATCACATGCGACTCGGTGCGACCCGACACAATGCGCAGACCGCGCTCGATCAGGGCCTTGGCCAGCGCATCCGCGTTCTTGACCACCTGCTGCTGATACGCCTTGAACTCCGGCGTCAGCGCCTCCTTGAACGCCACCGCTTTGGCCGCAATCACGTGCATCAGCGGGCCACCCTGCAGACCCGGGAAAATCGCGCTGTTGATCTTCTTGGCGATCTCTTCGTCATTCATCAGGATGATGCCGCCGCGCGGGCCGCGCAAGCTCTTGTGGGTGGTGGAGGTCACGACGTCCGCATGCGGCACCGGGTTCGGATACACGCCACCGGCAATCAGACCCGAGTAATGCGCCATGTCCACCAGGAACAAGGCACCGATGTCTTTGGCCACCTTGGCAAAGCGCGCCCAGTCGATCTTCAGCGCATACGCAGATGCACCGGCAATGATCATCTTCGGACGGCTCTCGTGGGCGGTGCGCTCCATCTGGTCGTAGTCGATCTCTTCTTTCTCATTGAGCCCGTACGAGACCACCTTGAACCACTTGCCCGACATATTCAGCGCCATGCCATGCGTCAGATGTCCGCCTTCGGCCAGCGACATGCCCATGATGGTGTCGCCCGGCTGCAAAAAGGCCAGCATGACGGCCTGGTTCGCTTGCGAGCCCGAGTTGGCCTGAACGTTTGCAAACTTGGCACCGTAGAGTTCTTTCAATCGGTCAATCGCGAGCTGCTCGGCGATATCGACGAATTCGCAACCGCCGTAATAGCGCTTGCCCGGATAGCCTTCCGCGTATTTGTTGGTCAGCTGCGATCCCTGCGCTTCCATCACAGCAGGCGATGCGTAGTTCTCGGAGGCGATCAGCTCGATATGGTCTTGCTGACGCTGGTTTTCTTTCTGGATGGCGGCCCACAACTCGGGGTCG
>JACCDH010636894.1_pt1 | contig 19896 bp, 21 predicted proteins | sample 7442481 | NCBI WGS metagenome assembly JACCDH01 (sample SAMN15323433, study PRJNA562643) | freshwater metagenome | isolation source: river surface water | place: USA:Blue River Watershed | collected 2017-08-15 | reverse complement strand
TGGCGCCCAGCTTTTCATACTCGCGCAAAGCGCTGTCCACGGCGGCGCGCACATCGGCTGACAAGCCTTCACCAAAGAATTCTTGAGGAATGCCGATGCGCAGGCCTTCGATCGAGCTGTTCAGCGATGCCGTGAAGTCTTCGCTGGGCATGTCCAGCGAAGTCGAGTCGCGGTCGATGTCGCCGCCGCACATGGCACTCAGCAAGAGCGCGCAGTCTTCGGCGCTGCGGGCCATGGGGCCGGCTTGGTCCAAGCTGGAGGCGTAGGCGATCATGCCGTAGCGCGATGCGCGGCCATAGGTCGGTTTGATGCCGGTGATGCCGCAAAAGCTGGCGGGTTGGCGGATCGAGCCGCCCGTGTCGGTGCCGGTGGCCGCAGGGGCCAGGCCAGCGGCCACTGCCGCTGCGCTGCCGCCAGAAGACCCGCCGGGCACGCGGGTCGTGTCCCAGGGGTTTTGCACCGGGCCGTAGGCCGAGTTCTCGTTGGCCGAGCCCATGGCGAATTCGTCGCAGTTGAGCTTGCCCAAAGACACCATGCCCGCCGTGCGCAGGCGCTGCACCACGGTGGCATCAAAGGGCGAGCGGTAGCCGCTCAGGATTTTGGAGCCAGCGGTGGTGGCGAAGTCGCGGGTGACGAACACGTCTTTGTGCGCCACGGGCACGCCTTCGAGGGGGCCTGCGGTCCCGTCCGCCAGTTTGGCGTCCGAAGCTTGGGCTTGGGCCAACGTCACTTCGCTGTCGATGTCCAAAAAGGTGTTGTTCGGGTTGCCGCCCATGCGGGCCAAAAAGCGGGTCGCCACTTCGACGGCGCTGACTTCTTTGTTCTGTAACAGGGTGGCCAGCGCTTTCACGCTGAGGTTGTGCAGATCACTCATGGCTTACTCGATGACTTTGGGAACCAGGAACAGGCCGCGTTCGACGGCCGGGGCGCTTTGCTGGTTCAGATCGCGTTGGTTGGGCTCGCTGGCCACGTCAGGTCGCAGGCGCAGTGTGATGTCCCGGATGGCCGCCACAGGGTGGGCCATGGGCTCGATCCCCGTGGTGTCCACCGCCTGCATGGCTTTCACAATGCCAAAGAAGCCGTTGATCTGGGTGAGCATGCGCTCACTTTCTTCGGTCTTGAGCTCCAGACGGGCGAGGTTCGCGATCCGGGCAATATCCTGCGAGGTCAGGGACATGGTTTGAAAAAGAGTTTTAAAGGTCGGTTTTTACCGGTTTGGCGAAGCACTTTGGTGCAAGCATGCCCGGGGGATCGGGTATTATCCTGTGTTTGTTGCGGGGCCTGAACCGCCGCCATGGCAAGACCGCATCGCCCCCCCCCAATTTGACAGTCGCGATCAGCACGTTCAAAGGCACTTTGGCCTTCGTGATCTGGCGCCAAAGGATTCCCGAATGTTCTCATCATTTCGCCGCTATTTCTCCAGTGACCTGGCCATTGACCTGGGCACTGCGAACACCCTGATCTTTGTGCGCGACAAAGGCATCGTGCTCGACGAGCCATCTGTGGTGGCCATCCGTCATGAAGGCGGCCCCCAAGGCAAGAAGACTTTGCAAGCCGTGGGCCATGAAGCCAAGGCCATGCTGGGCAAAGTGCCCGGCAACATCGAAGCCATCCGCCCCATGAAGGACGGCGTGATCGCCGACTTCACGGTGACCGAGCAGATGCTCAAGCAGTTCATCCGCATGGTGCACCCCCGCAGCACTTTCCGTCCCAGCCCCCGCATCATCATTTGCGTGCCTTGCGGGTCCACCCAGGTCGAGCGCCGCGCCATTCGTGAATCGGCTTGGGGCGCTGGTGCTTCCGAGGTGTATCTGATCGAAGAACCCATGGCCGCAGCCATCGGTGCGGGCCTGCCCGTGTCGGAGGCTTCGGGCTCCATGGTCGTGGACATCGGTGGCGGCACCACCGAGGTGGGCGTGATATCACTGGGCGGCATGGTCTACAAAGGCAGTGTGCGCGTGGGTGGCGACAAATTCGACGAAGCCATCATCAGCTACATCCGCCGCAACTACGGCATGTTGATCGGCGAGCCCACGGCAGAGGCCATCAAGAAAAGCATTGGCTCAGCCTTCCCGGGCAGCGAGGTCAAGGAAATGGAAGTCAAAGGCCGCAACCTGTCCGAAGGTGTGCCCCGCAGCTTCACCATCAGTTCCAATGAAATCTTGGAAGCATTGACCGATCCGCTGAACAACATCGTGTCGGCCGTTAAAACCGCTTTGGAGCAAACGCCTCCCGAGTTGGGCGCCGACATTGCCGAGCGCGGCATGATGCTCACCGGTGGTGGCGCCCTGTTGCGTGACTTGGACCGTTTGCTGGCCGAAGAAACCGGCTTGCCCGTGTTGGTGGCCGAAGACCCACTGACCTGCGTGGCCCGTGGTTGCGGCATGGCGCTGGAGCGCATGGACCAGCTGGGCAGCATTTTCACCAGCGAGTAAGCCTGTGCCGGCCTGTCCAGTGCAGGCCGCTTGCGGTTTGTCATCCACCCTGAATCCGGTGCAATTCGACCATGGCTCTGGATACCTTTGAGCGCAGTGCGCCGCCAATTTTTCGGCAGGGCCTGTCTGCGATCTCCAAATTGGTTTTGCTTGGCTTGCTGTCCATCTTGTTGATGGCGGCCGATCACCGTCTCAAAATTTCTTACCCTGTTCGCGCGGGCATCGCCATGGTCCTGGCCCCCTTGCAATGGTTGTCTTTGCAGCCTGGGCGGGCCGCTCAGGGCTTGAGCGAGTATTTCGTCGATCTGGACAAAGCGCGAGATGCGGCACAGAGTTTTCAGGCTCGCTCGATCGGTCAAACACAACGCCTGCAACAAGTCGAGCAATTGCTGCAGGAAAACGCCCAGCTGCGTGAATTGCTCGATTTGCGCAAAGAATTTGCGGGGCCATCCAAGCCGGTTCAGGTTTTGTACGCCACCACCGACGCTTACAGTGAACGCGTGATCGTCGATCGTGGTCACAACGGCGGTATTGAGCCCGGCTCGGCTGTGATCGATGCGGCGGGCGTGTTCGGTCAGATCACTCGTGTTTACCCCCTCATCAGCGAGGTGACCTTGTTGACCGACCGGGACCAAAGCATCCCGGTGATGAATGCGAGAACGGGCACGCGCCATGTTGCCAACGGCGATCCTAACACCTTGGGGGGCTCGTTGGAATTGAAGTTTGTGCCCGCTGGGGCAGACATGAAAGAAGGCGATTTGCTCACCACCAGCGGCATCGATGGGGTTTACCCGGCCGGTTTGCATGTGGGCACCATCACCCAGATTGACCGTCGCATTGACTCGTCGTTTGCGCGTGTGCATGCCAAGCCAATGGCCGTGGTGCGCGGTCGTCATTTGTTGGTGCTGGCGCCCGTGAAAGATTGGCCTGCATTGCCCGCGCCAGTGGTGCCCGTCAAAAACCACAGCAAACACAAAACTTCGGCCACACCCGCAGCGGCCGCCTCAGGAGTCAAACCATGATCATGCCTGCAGGTCGTCCTTTGCTGCTGCCAGCCAATCCGCGCTTCATTGCATTCACGTTGCTGTTGGCCTTGCTGGTCAATATGCTGTTGGGCCTGACAGGGCTGCGGTGGTTGCCCGATGTTCTGGCCATCGTGGTGGTGTTCTGGAATGTGCACCAACCCCGGCGCGTGGGCGTCTTGCTCGCCTTTGTCTTGGGCCTGGCGCTCGATGTGCACGAGTCGGCCTTGCTGGGTCAAAACGCTTTGTCGTATGTGGTGCTCAGCAGCATGGCGCTGGCCATTCAGCGCCGCTTGCTGTGGTTTCCTTTGCGCGAGCAAGCGCTGCAAATCGTGCCTCTGTTCATCGTCGCGGCGGTTTTGGAGTGGGGCACGCGCTTGATTGTGCAAGACGCCTGGCCGCACTGGAGCCAGCTGTTTTCACCGTTTTTGCAAGCAGCCTTGTGGCCCTTGTTGGGGGCTTTGTTGTTGGCCCCGCAAAGGCGCGCCTTTGCGCCGGATGACATCCGGCCGCTTTGAACATGCGAATCAGTCTGCCTTCGCTGGCCGAGCTGCGAGACACGCAGGCCGACATCTCGCGTTTTCGTGAGCGCATCTTGGTGGTGCAGGCGGTGGTGCTGGTGTGTTTTGTGCTGTTGTTGACCCGACTGGCCTATTTGCAAATAGTGCGCCACGATGACCTTTTAGAGCAGGCCGAAAACAACCGAACCGCTGTTTTGCCAACCGTCCCGCCGCGCGGCACGATCATGGATCGCAACGGCGTTGTGCTGGCCAGCAACTATTCTGCTTACACCCTTGAGATCACACCCTCCAAGGTCAAGGACTTAGAGACGACGATCAACGAGTTGGCCGAGTTGGTGGACATTCAGGCCAAGGACCGCCGCCGCTTCAAGCGCTTGCGAGAAGAGTCCAAGAGTTTTGACTCACTGCCCATTCGTACGCGATTGACCGACGAAGAGGTGGCCCGCTTCAGTGCGCAGCGTTACCGATTTCCTGGGGTGGACATCAAGGCCCGTTTGTTCCGGCAGTACCCCTTTGGTGAGTTGGCCAGCCATGTGATCGGCTACATCGGGCGCATCAATGCCAAGGAAAAAGAGCGCATTGAAGACGACGACGAGTTGGGCAATTACCGGGGCACCGAATACATCGGCAAGTTGGGTGTCGAGCAGCGCTACGAGCGTGAGTTGCATGGCATCACCGGTGTGAACCAAGTGGAAACTTCGGCTGGAGGGCGAGCCACACGCAGCCTGTCGAGTCGACCGGCCATACCGGGCCAAAACGTGGTCCTGTCCATCGACATCCGCTTGCAAAAAATGGTCGAGGACTTGTTTGGCAACCGCCGTGGCGCCTTGGTCGCGCTGGACCCCAACACCGGTGAGGTGTTGGCCTTTGTGAGCAAACCGACCTTTGATCCCAATTTGTTCGTGGACGGGATCGATGTCGAGAACTGGCAGATGCTCAACGAGTCGATGGACAAGCCCTTGCTCAACCGTGCTTTGCGGGGCACTTATCCGCCAGGCTCCACCTACAAACCTTTCATGGCCTTGGCGGCCTTGACCACCGGTAAACGCAGTGCCAGCGCCATCACACAGGACAACGGTTCGTGGACTTTTGGCGGTCATACTTTTCGCAGCCATGGCGACTCTGGGCTGGGGCCAGTGGACATGGTGCGCTCCATCGTGTTGTCAAGCAATGTGTACTACTACTCCTTGGCCAACGACATGGGCGTGGACACCATCCATGACTTCATGAAGCCGCTGGGCTTTGGGCAGATCACGGGCATCGATTTGCCGGGCGAGGTGCGCGGCATCTTGCCCAGCACCGACTGGAAGCGCAACTACTACAAGCGGCCAGAGCAGCAAAAATGGTATGCCGGTGAGACGATTTCCCTGGGCATTGGTCAGGGCTACAACAACTTCACCATGCTGCAGCTGGCCTCGGCCACGGCCACCGTGGCCAGTGGTGGCATGAAATACACGCCCCGCGTGGTCAAGGCCACGCAAGACGCCTTGACCCATGCACAGTCAGCTGTCACCGATACCGCACCGGTGAACCTGGGTTTCAACCCCGATCACATTGCCGTGGTGCGCAATGGCTTGATCGGCGTGGCCACATCGGGCACCTCGGCGCAGGTGTTTGCCGGCTCGGCCTACCAAAGTGCGGGCAAGACCGGTACCGCGCAAGCGGTGACGATTGGTCAGAAAGAAAAGTACAACGCCAGCAAGTTGGGTGAATACCAGCGCGACCATGCCTTGTACATGGCCTATGCGCCGGCCGATGCGCCGCAAATCGCGCTGGCGCTGGTGGTGGAAAACGCAGGTTTTGGTGCGGCCCATGCGGCGCCGATTGCGCGGCGCGTGTTCGACTATTGGCTGCAAGGCCAATACCCCAGCCCCGAGGACATCTTGGCCACGCAGCAGGGCCAAAGCTCACGGCCCATTGGCACGCCCCGCGCCAAGCAGGACATCGTGCTGGACCCCAAAAAGGCCGGCGACGGCTTGCGCTGAGGCACGCTTGGCCGGTCAGCTTTGGTAGACCGTCTCCAGATCCGCGAAGCCTTTGACCTCGATCGGGTTGCCAAACGGGTCCATGAAAAACATGGTCCATTGTTCGCCTGGCTGACCCGCAAACCGCAGGTGCGGCTCGATCACAAAACGCAGGCCACTGGCTTTTAAGCGGTCGGCAAGCGTTTGCCAATCGCCGGCCTGCAAGATCAAACCAAAGTGTGGCATGGGCACCAGATGCTCGCCCACGCGGCCTGTGTTGCTGGTCTTGAAGGGCTCGCCCAGGTGCAGAGAAATCTGGTGCGAGAAGAAATCAAAATCCACCCAAGTGTCGGTAGATCGACCTTCTTGGCAGCCGAGCACACCGCCGTAAAAGCGGCGGGCCTCGTCCAAGTCGGTCACATGAAAGGCAAGGTGAAACAAGCTGCGCATGCGTTCAAGCATAGCAGTCACCCTGCCTGCGCGCAGCAGGGTCAGCCCTGAGAAGGGTCCGCCGCCATCGCGTCAAACTTCTTGAAATACTGTTTGGCCAGGGCCGCCAATTGCGCATCGCTGGGGTGGTCGCTGGCGATGCTGTCCACAATGCGGTTTGCGGTCGCCGCTTGGTGCTGTTGGCACCAGACCCGAAATTCTTGGCGCGCCAGTCCAGGGCCGGTCAGCAGCACTTCGTGGGTGCCGATCAGCGCTGTCGCAATGTCTTGGTAGAAAGCCACCGCATCCCCCACCTTGCCTTGGTGTTTGTGGTGGCTGCGCGAGTGGATGCGTTGTGCCTGAATGTGTTCACGGTCAAACATGACCACGTGGGCTTCTTGGTGGTCCATCCAGACCACGGCGTGGAAAGTGCTCATGTGAAATCCTGGTGTGTCATCCATGGGGGTTTTCGAAACTGCTTTGGCAGTCGATGCAGCGCATCGCGGCAGGGTAAGCGGCCAAACGCGCTTCGGGGATGTGCACGCCGCAGTCCTTGCAGGAGCCATACAGCCCCGCCTCCAAGCGTTCCAGCGCCGCATCCAGCGCGCCGAGTTCGGCCGTTTCATGTTCGTTCATGGCGAACTCGTCGTTGCGCTCGGAGATGGCCTGGGCCCGGTTTTCAAAATCGCGCACATCGTGCTCGGCGGCCATGTCCACGCGAGAGACCAAGCCTCCGCGTTCTTGGGCGATGCGCGCCAGCAGTTGCGTGCGTTCGCGCAGCAGCCGCTCTTTGTGAAGGGGGTTGGATGAGTTCATGGCTTCATCCTAGGCAGGGTCACCAACAGCGGGTTGATGTGCATCAATGGCCCGTGACAAGCGGCCGTGTCCGGGGACACGGTAAACCGGTAACACCAAACCGGTAGCCGCCATGAAAAAGGGCTGCTCATTGAGCAGCCCTTGGCAAGAGAAAGGAGGGTTTTACTTGGCCTTCATGCGCGAGAGCATCAGCTCCATATTGGCTTTCCGGTCGGCGTTGACCTGCTGCAAGGTGGCGCGCTCGCCCATGCGCTTCAGGTAGTCACGTACCGGCAAGTCGGCCAGAAAGTCACGGCCATAAATCAGCTTGGTGGCCCCGGAGACCAAAGGCAAATGCACCACCGCAGCGCAGTCGGCCAGTGTCAGTGTGTCGCCAGCCACATAAGGCGAGAACTTCGCCAGACCGGCAAAGGCGGCGATGTTCTTTTCGAGTTGCGCGCCGGTCTTTTCCTTGGTGCTGTCGCTGATCTTGCCGCCAAAGAAAGCTTCGGGGTACAGGTTGCGAGCCACCAGTTCCAGGTGCAGTTCCAGGAAGGTCACCAACTCGCGCACCTTGGCGGCGGCAAAGGCGTCGGCGGGCATCAAGGGGTTTTGCGGGTACTGCTGCTCGATGTACTCCATGATCACCGCCGACTCGCAGACCGGGCCTTGGGGTGTGCGGATGTAAGGCACTTTGCCAATGGGGCTGGAGGCGGGGTCGGTCTTGCCCACCCAGGCCAGCTCTTCTTCGAAAGGCACGCCTTTTTCGAGCAGGGCGAATTTGACTTTGTTGTAGTAATTGCTGGCCGCAAAGCCGCAGAGTGTGAGCATGCGAAGTCTCCGGTGAATGTGCTTGGAAAGCAAGCTTAAACCCCGAGTGGCGTTTGATGCGTCGCATATATGACGAGCGAGGTTTGTGCAAAGGTTTTTGTAAGAAAAACTCAAGCCAGTGAAGCAGGTCTTGGGAATGTCTCTGGCAGGACAGACTCAAGGGTTCTTGCTGTGAAAAGATCTTGCAAAACAGGGTGGCCTGATTCATCTTAAAACGAGGAGACTTTGATGAGCGTGAATTTCCAAGTCAACGGCAAGCCTGCCAAGGCGAACGCCGAAACCGATACCCCCCTGTTGTGGGTTTTGCGTGACGAGCTGGGCATGACCGGGACCAAGTTCGGTTGCGGCGCTGCTTTGTGTGGTGCTTGCACAGTTCATGTGAACGGTGAAGCCGTTCGCTCATGCTCGACGCCCGTGAGTGCCGTCGCTGGCAAAAAAGTGGCCACCGTGGAAGGCCTGTCCGCCAAGAACAACCACCCTCTGCAAGTGGCCTGGATCAAGCACGATGTGCCCCAGTGCGGCTATTGCCAGTCAGGTCAGCTCATGAGCGCTGCCGCTTTGTTGGCCAAGAACAACAACCCCAGCGATGCGGACATCGACAACGCGATGAGCGGCAACATCTGCCGTTGCGGCACTTACCCCCGTATCCGCGCCGCCATCAAAGATGCCGCCGCCACGATGCGCAAAGCCTGATCCGCTGGAGAACACACATGACCGATTTCCAAACTTCTCGCCGTTCGTTCCTCAAAACCAGCGCAGCCGCCACTGGTGGCCTGCTGATGGCCGTCAATCTGCCCGGCACGCTGGGTCAAGCCATGGCCGCTGGCACCGTCAGCACCCCCAATGCCTGGGTGCACATTGCTGACGACAACACCATCACCATCCTGAGCGCTCACTCCGAAATGGGCCAGGGCGTTCACACCTCCATGCCCATGCTGGTGGCCGAAGAACTCAATGTGGACCTGAGCCAGATCCGAGTGGTCGATGCGCCTCCTGGTGCGGCCTATGTCAACGCCTTGTTGGGCGCTCAGATCACCGGTGGCTCCACCTCGGTGCGCGGCAGCTGGGAAAAGCTGCGTATTGCCGGCGCGCAAGTGCGTGAAATGTTGGTCTCTGCTGCCGCGGCAGAGTGGAAAGTGGACCGTGCCCAGATCAAAGCCGACAAAGGCATGTTGATCGGCCCTAACGGCAAAAAAGCCACGTATGGTGCCATGGCCGCCGCCGCATCCAAGTTGCCCGTGCCAGAAAAGCCGGCCATCAAGGACCCCAAAGATTTCCGCCTCGTGGGCAAGCGCACCAAGCGCGTGGACACACCGGCCAAAACCAACGGCACGGCCGAGTTCGGTATCGACGTGAAGCTGCCCGGCATGGTGTACGCCACCATCGTGCAGTGCCCCGTCATCGGCGGCAAGGTCAAGAGCTTTGATGGCGCACAAGCGAAGTCCATGCCCGGCGTGCAAGCCGTGGTGCAGGTCAGCGACGGCGTGGCCGTGGTGGCCGACTCCTGGTGGCGTGCTAAAAAGGCCGCTGAAAAACTCAGCATCCAGTGGGACGAAGGCGCAGTGGCCTCGATCAGCGATGCCTCCATGCTGGAAGGCAACCGCGCGGCCGCCAAGTCTGGCAAGGTGATCCCGATCATCGCGTCCAAAGGCGATGTGGCCAAAGCCTTCCAAGGCGCCGCCAAGGTGCTGGAAGCCGAATACATCACCCCGATGCAATCGCACTCGCCACTGGAGCCCATGAACTTCACGGCCCACGTGCAAGGCAACAAAGCCTTGTTGATTGGCCCCACCCAGTTCCAGCAAGGCGCCCAAGGCGCAGTGGCCGGTGCTTTGGGCCTCAAGCCCGAAGACATCACTTTGAAGACCACTTACCTGGGGGGCGGTTTCGGTCGCCGTCTGGAGCTGGACTTCATCGTGCAAGCCGCTGAAATCTCCAAAGCTGTGGGCAAGCCCGTCAAGCTGGTGTGGACACGCGAAGAAGACATGACCCATGATTACTACCGTCCGATGGGCGTGAACAACGTCAAGGCCGGTCTGGACGCTTCGGGCATGCCCGTGGGTCTGCACTTCAAGGTCACGTCGCAGTCGATCACGCAACGTGCCTTTGGCTTGCCCAAAGAGACCTTGGACCCCTTCATGGCCGAAGCCGCCGTGACTGGCTACAACGTGCCCAACACCCAACACGACCTGGTGATCCACGACACCGGCTTCCGTGTCGGTTACTGGCGCGCTGTCAGCCACAGCATGAACGCTTTCGCCAACGAAAGCTTTGTGGACGAAATGGCCAAGGCCGCAGGTCAAGACCCTTACGCCTACCGCATGAAGATGATCGAAGGCAAGCCACGCTATGCCAACGTGCTCAAACTGGCCGCCGAAAAAGCAGGCTGGGGCAAGCCCGTGGCCGCAGGCCGTGCCCGTGGCATCGCCTTGATGGAAGGCTACGACAGCTACATGGCGCAAGTGGCCGAGGTGAGCTTGAACAAGGACGGCAGCGTCAAAGTTCACAAGATCACGGTGGCGGCTGACGTGGGCCACATGGTCAACCCCGACACGGTGGAAGCCCAGTTGCAGTCCAGCATCATCTTCGGCATGGGCGCGGTGCTCAAGCACCAGATCACCATGGCCAACGGCCGCGTCAAAGAAACCAACTTTGCCGCCTACGAACCTGTGCGCATGTACGAAACGCCACAGATCGACATCGTGTTGGTCAAGAGCACCGAAAAGCCAGGCGGCATTGGTGAGCCCGGTACCGCTGTGGCAGCTCCGGCCATTGCCAACGCCGTGGCCGCTTTGACAGGCAAGCGCGTGCGCCGCCTGCCATTGACCGCCGACGCGATCCGTCAGGCTTGATCGTCCGGAGGCCGCTGTGGAAAGTCTGGATCTGAGAGTGCTGGCCGATGTGCTGGCCTGGAAACAGTCGGGCCACAGCGTGACCTTGGTCACCGTGGTGGAAACCTGGGGCAGCGCCCCCAGGCCACCCGGTGCTTTATTGGCTGTCAGAGACGATGGGCTGGTCAGCGGCTCTGTCTCGGGCGGTTGTGTTGAAGACGATTTGATTGCCCGCATCAAAGCTGGCGAATACGAACACCTGGCCTACCCCTCGATGGTGGCCTACGGTGCCACCAAAGAAGAAGCGGCCCGTTTCGGCTTGCCCTGTGGTGGCACTTTGCGTTTGGTGCAGGAGCCGGTGCTGGGCACCGCCTGGATCGAGCAGGTTCTGCAGCGCACCCGCACCCACCAATTGGTCGCCAGAACGCTCAGCCTCAAAGACGGCCAAGTGACTTTGCGCGATGCCCAACGAGGCGAGAAGCTGGAATTTGACGGCATCACCCTCACCACCTTGTTTGGCCCCCGCTGGCGCTTGCTGTTGATCGGCGCAGGCCAGCTCAGCCAGGCCGTGGCACAGATGGCCGGGATGCTGGACTTTGAAGTGTTGGTGTGTGACCCGCGTGAAGAGTACGCCGCCACCTTGCAGATGCACGGCGTGACCCGCGTGATGGGCATGCCCGACGATGTGGTGCAGGCCATCGTGCCCGATGCGCACACCGCCATCATCGCCTTGACCCATGACCCCAAACTGGATGACATGGCCTTGATGGAGGCCTTGAACTCAGACGCCTTCTACATCGGCGCACTGGGTTCCCGTCGCAACCAGGCCACCCGCAAGGCGCGCTTGGCAGAGCACTTTGATTTGACCGAAACCGCCTTGGCCCGCTTGCATGGCCCGGTGGGTTTGCAAGTGGGGGCCAAGACACCCTCCGAGATCGCGGTGTCCATCGTGGCCGAGATTGTCCAGGTCAAAAACAACGTGACCCAAAGCCATGGCGAAGCCTTAGCCTTGAGCAGCTTGGACATTGGGGATTCGCGCATCACCGCCTGCGCCGTCGCTTGAGCGCTGGCCACACACCTTCGGTGGTCTTGGCCCTGACTGAATCGGCAATGCGATAATCGCCGCCATGCAAACCCTGCGCAACGCCCAACTGCTCACCCGCCTCGTGCTGGTGTGGTTCGCGTTGTTCATCGGGGCTTCGGTGGCGTCGCCGCTGGTCAAGCCCGTCGAGACCCAAATGGTTTGCTCGGTCATGGGCATGAAAATGGTCGATGGCGCTGGCGACCAGACCCCGCCCGGCAGCAGCATGGACTGCCCTTTGTGCATGCCTTTGGGGGCACCTTCGGGTGTCGCGCCACAAGCCCAAGCCCCTGCAGGCTTGTCGCATGCGCTCCAAGCCATCCCGCAAGCCCGTCTGGCCGCGCTCATCGGGCAGCCTTGGCAGGCCCGAGCCCCCCCCGCTTTCGCCTGAAACATTCTTCAGCTTGAGGGTCAGCCGCAGCATGGCTTGCCCAAGGCTGATGTGCCGGTGGCGCTTGTGCAGCGCACCGTCAGTGCTTTTTCCCTTTGTAATTTAAGACTGGAGTTCGCCATGAAACGCCTTGCTGTCTCTTTTGCCGTCCTGATGTCGGCCCTCGCTGTCCAAGCGCAAGTCACCGTCAAAGACGCCTGGGTGCGTGCCACCGTGACCCAACAAAAAGCCACCGGTGCTTTCATGCAGCTGCAGTCGGCGCAAGACGCCAAGCTGATCTCGGCTCAGTCGCCTGTGGCCGGTGTGGTCGAGGTGCACGAGATGGCCATGGACGGCGGCGTCATGAAAATGCGTGCGGTGCCCAGCCTGGCCTTGCCCGCTGGCAAAGCGGTGGACCTCAAGCCCGGCGGCTACCACGTCATGCTGATGGACCTGAAAGGCCAGGTCAAAGACGGTGACACCGTGCCCGTGACCCTGGTGGTCGAAGGCAAGGACGGCAAGCGCCAAACCATCGAAGTCAAAGCCCCTGCCCGCATGGCGGCGGCACCAGCGATGAAGCATGGCGAAGGCCACATGCACAAGCATTGAAACGCTTGCTCCACGACTAGAACGCAACAGCGGCCATGTTCAAGCTGGCATCAACACGTCGCCTGTGCGCCCGCTGGGTGCTGGCTTGGTACGTGCTGTTCGTCGGCGTTTCGGTTTTGGCCGCCACGCTGCAGCCCAAAGCCATGGAGGTGGTGTGCTCCACCATGGGCATCATGAAGGTGGTGGTGCAAGGCGAGGGTGACGCCGCCCCCTTGAGCAGCAGCATGGACTGCCCGCTGTGCGCCCACGCCACACCCGCACTGCCGCCGCCCACGGTGGCCGCTTTGGCCCATGTGCCGGATGCACGCGCACACATCGTGCGAGCCTTGCCCGAGGCGCTGCTGCTGGCCCGCACTGCGCCGCCATTGCCCTCTCGCGGGCCGCCTGTTTTCTATTGATCCTTTTCCAGCGCGTTGAGCACCTTCAGGTGGCTGGCGCTTGTTGATGCCTTTGGCCTGCGCGGCCGATGGCGACCGATCGATTGAAAACTTGTCATGAAAAATTCCCTCTCTCTTTCTCCTTTGTCATTGGCCGTGTTCGGCCTGTTCGCCAGCATCAGCGCCGCTGCGGTGGCCCAAACCGCGCCTGCGCTGGACACCATCGTGGTGTCGGGCTCACGCTCTGAAACCAAATTGTCCGAAACCCCCGTGTCTATTGGGGCCGTGAGCCGTGCCCAGTGGGATGCCGATAAGCCCAAGTCGGTGGGCGAGATCATCAACCGCATTCCGGGTGTGCACTGGAACGATCTGGGCAATGAGCAGCACAGCATGGCCATTCGCCAGCCCATCAGCACCAACGCGGTGTACCAGTACCTGGAAGACGGCATCCCGATCCGTCCATTGGGCGTGTTCAACCACAACGCCCTGAACGAAAACAACATGAACGGTTCGGGCGGTGTGGAGGTGGTCAAAGGTGCGGCCTCGTCGCTGTACGGCAGCAACGCGGTGGGTGGCGCGGTCAACTTTCTGACGCAAAAACCTTCCCGCACGCCCACCGGCTATGTGGGCATTCGCCACGACAACACCGATGGCTTCACGCGTGTGGACTCGGGCGCGAGCAACACCTGGGGCGATTTGGGTCTGCGGTTTTCGCACTACAGCTCACAACGCGACGCCAACAACTGGCAGCAGTACAGCGGCGGCAAAAAAGACTCTTTCACCCTGCGTGGCGACTACAACCTGGGCGACAAGTCCTGGTTGCGTGCCTCGCTGGTGCACACCAATCTGGACTCGGACACACCCGGCAGCTTGTTTGAAAACGACTTCCGCAGCAACCCCGGCAAAAGCATCAACACCTTCACCTGGCGCAAAGACAAAACCACCCGTGCCAACTTGGCCTGGGAAGGCGAAACCACCCAAGGCGGCTTGACCACGGTGACGCTGTTTGCCCGCAACAACGACCACGGCCAGTTGCCCAACTACACGATTAAAAATTGTGGTGCACCAACCGACCCCAGTAAGCGTTGCGCGGCATCATCCGCACAACCGGCTACTTATTTGCCGAATGGGTTCGTTGCTGGAACGATCAACAACAACCACGTGGAGTCGCTGGGCGTGGACGTGAAGCACGAACAAAAGCTCGACTGGCTGCGTGCCCGCTTGGTCACAGGCGTCTACATCGACCGCAGCCAAAATGACTATGTGTCGGACAACTTGGCCGTGGTGCGCGATGTGCCCACAGGTCGTTATGTCAGCTACACCTTGAACAGCGTGGCCAACCCCAGCGGTGTGCGCAACTACGGCGCGGGCATTGCCAACGATGCCGCGTTTGCACAGCTCGAATTCAGTCCCAGTGAGCGCTTGCGTTTGGTGGCCGGTGGCCGTTATGACAGCATCCGCTACGACTTCAAAAACAACCTGACACCCGGGGCCAACTACGGTGCCGCCAACGAGGTGCGCGGCTTTGCCAAGTTCAGCACCAAGCTGGGTGCGACTTATGCCCTCAGCCCCACCAGCAGCCTGTACAGCAACCTGAGCATGGGCTTCACACCGCCTGAGGTCAGCCAGCTGTACGGCAAGACCGCCATCCCTGAGTTGAATTCAGCCACGTACGACAACGTCGAAGTGGGCTGGCGTGCCTTGCTGCCTTCGGGCATTCGCCTCGATTCGGCGCTCTACCAGCTCAGTGGCAAAGACACCATCGTGTCTTACACCTCTGCAATTGGGGACAGTTACAACAAGAACGCGGGCAACACCCGCAGCCGGGGTCTGGAGCTGAGCTTGAATCAAGCGTTGCGTGAATGGGATTGGCGTGTGGGCGCGACCTGGGCCGAGCACACTTTTGTGTCTTACCGCGTGAGCGACAAAGTGGGGGCCATCGAAGACTATTCGGGCAAAGACATGCCGCAGGCTCCCAACCACACCCTCACCGCCCAAGTCGGCTGGAAGTTCACACCCGCTTCGCGCGTGGCGCTGGGTTTGGTCAAGCAAGGCAGTTACTGGATGAACAACGCCAACACCGTGCGTTATGCGGGGCACACCCTGCTCAACTTGACGGCGAGCCACAAGCTGGCCGATGGTTGGGAAGTTTGGGGCCAGGTGCGTAACTTGACGGACAAGCTGTACTCGGACAACGCGTCCAGCAGCTACAAAAGCGGCGCTTACACACCCAACACGCAAAACACCTACGCCGCTGGTGCGCCGCGCAGCGTCATGTTGGGTTTGACCAAGTCGTTTGGTCAACGCTGATCCACGCCAAGGCTTGCGATGATTGCCGGCATCATGACGACGACATCGCAAGCTTTTTTCCATCCAACCTTTGGGGTCAATCCAACCATGAACTTCTTGAACCGTTGGTGCGCAGTGTTAGGCATTGTGCTGACAGGACTGTGCACATGGCCGCATGCTGTGGCGCAAGACACCGCCAGCAAACCCGCTCAGCACGCCCGCCACCAACGCCCGCAACTGGCCACGGGCGCAGCGATTGCGCCTGATGGCCGCTTGTGGGTGGTGGGCTTGAATGCGCAAGCGCAACTCTTTGTGCAAAGCACGCCTTTGGGCGGGGCTGTGCAGTGGAGCGAAGCACGCATCCTGAACACCGGCGCTGACCCGATTGCGGCCGATGGCGAAAGCCGTCCAAAAATCGCCTTTGGCCCCCAGGGCTGGGCGGTGATCAGCTACACCATGCCATTGGCCAAGCCCTACACGGGCTTCATCCGCATGCTGCGCAGCAGCGATGGTGGGCAAACCTTCAGCGCCCCATTCACCGTGCACCAGGATCGTCAGGAAATCACCCACCGTTTTGAGTCGGTGGCCTTTGACGCGCAAGGTGTGTTGCACACGCTGTGGGTGGACAAGCGCGATCAGCCACCCAAAGGCTCGGCCCAAAAATACGCCGGTGCCGCGATTTACCGCAACGAGTCCAAGGACGGCGGTCAGACCTTTGGCCCCGACACCAAGCTGGCCGACCACTCGTGCGAGTGCTGCCGCATTGGCCTGGCCCGCAACCCGCAAGGCCAGTTGCAAGCCACTTGGCGCCATGTGTTTGAGGGCAGCACGCGTGACCATGCTTTTGCCAGCGTAGGGGCGCCCGCCAACCGCATCACCCGCAGCACGCACGACGACTGGCAGATCAATGCTTGCCCGCACCACGGCCCCGGCTTGGCGGCCAATGTGGGCGGTGCGCAAGCGGGTTACCACACCGTCTGGTTTGGCATCCGCAAAGTGAACGGTCAAGAACAAGCCGCTGTGCGCTATGCCCGCCTGAACCCGCAAGGTGAGCCCTTGCCCGAGACGGTGCGGGTCTTGCCTGACGCCCGGGCTGAGCACGCCGATGTGCTGGCCGAAGGCCAAAACGTGGCCGTGGTCTGGCGCAGCAGCGAAGGCGCTGTGACCTCTCTCAAAGCCTGGCTGTCCACCGATGGCGGGCAGAACTTCACCCTCAAAACCCTGGGCCAATCCACGGGCTACAACGATCACCCCCGCTTGGCCCAAAGCGGCGCACGCATGGTGGTGGTGTGGCGCAACACACAGGAGACGCAAGTCCATGACCTCCGTTTTTAAATCCACGGTGCTGGCCCTCTGCGCCTCTGCACTTGGCCTGAGTTCCTCGGCGGTTTTGGCGCAAGCACACCAGCACGCGCACGCGCTAGGACATCCCACCACCGCTGCGCAGCGCACGGTGCTGCCTTTCGATGAGACCACCTGGGCGCATGCCTTGCAACACGGCCCACGCCCTGCGGCTTATTTGTTCACCACCTCGTATTGCAGCACGTGCCCGGCCGCGTTTGCGGTGCTGCACAAGGCGGTGCAACAGCGCAAAGACAAACCCGAACTGAATGCCGTCATGATGGACGTGGCAGGCCCGCAGGCACTGCGTCACGCCACGCACTTCAAGGGCATGACGAAGATGTATGCGTTTGACGGCTTTGAGCCTGCCATCCGTCAGGCGGTGGATCCGGCCTGGCCCAACGTCACGCCCTATGTGGTGCTGGTGGACGCCAAAGGCCAGACCCAAAGGGTGATCGGCCCGCCGCCGCCAGCAATGCTCCAGCGATGGCTGGCATCTCGGTAAGCTGGGCCAGCGCGCCATCTGAAAGCTTCATCGTTTAAGCTTCGCTCAACACCCCTTCGAGGAGACCCCCATGAGCGACGCATCCGCCTTCGGCTTTGGCAAATTTGTGCCTGGTTTTGACTTCTTGCAAAACCTGTCCAAGACCGCCGCGCAAGCGGCCCCTGCAGCGGGCACGGGCGCCGTGCCCGGCATGGCCAGCTGGGTGGCGCCCACGCTCAGCGTCGAGGAGATCGACAAGCGCATCCAAGAACTCAAGTCGGTGCTGTTCTGGCTGGAGCAAAACACCACGGCGCTCAAGGCGACCATTCAGGCGATGGAGGTGCAGAAAATGACGCTGTCCACCTTGCAGAGCATGAACGTGAGCATGGCCGATTTGGCCAAGGCCTTCACGGCCAAGCCGCCCGCTCAGCCTGCGGCAGAGCCTGCACCAGCGCCCCAAGCTGCCCCACAAGCTGCACCCGAGCCAGAACCCGAACCCGAAGAGGCGCCAGAAGAAGCTGCAGCCGAAAAACCCGCGGCCAAGCCTGCGGTGGACCCGATGCAGTGGTGGGGTGCTTTGACCCAGCAGTTCCAAGACATTGCCGCCGCCGCCGTGAAAGACGTGGCCGCAGAAGCCATGAAGGCCGGCATGACGGCCAAATCGGCCAACAAATCAGCCAGCAAAACCGCCCCAGCGAAGAAGGCGCCAGCGGCCAAAAAAGCGCCTGCTAAAAAAGCCACCAGCGCCAAGAAGCCGGCTGCCAAAGCGGCGTCTCGCCAAGCCGCCCCCAAGCGCAAGACCCCATGAAGCTGTTCCCCTACGGCCACGCCACCCACCCGCAGTGGCGCATGGCCGCAGGCTTGGTGTTGGCCCAGCTGCGGGCGCAAATGACTTTGCCCGACTACGCCCCTGAGCCTCGGCTGGCGCTGGTCTACATCACCGACCATTACGCCCAAGATGCGCAAGCCTTGCTCGACCATTTGCGCCAGGCGCTGCCCGAAGTCACCGACTGGGCCGGCACGGTGGGCGTGGGCATCGCGGTCAACAACGCCGAATACTTTGACGAGCCAGCGCTGGCCGTGATGCTGTGCAATGTGGCGCCCGCGCACTACCGTGTGTTTTCGGGCGTCTCGCCCTTGCCGGCCGATTGGGCCGATGCCGCGCTGGTGCATGCCGATCCGGCCACCCCCGATCTGGCCGAGCTGATCACCGAGATGGCTGGGCGCACCCAGCAGGGCTATGTGTTTGGCGGCTTGACCTCCAGCCGCACCCGCAGTGTGCAGTTCGCCATCAGCGCTGACCAGCCGCAAACGCTGGCAGCCGGTGGCGTGTTTGAAGGCGGTTTGAGTGGCGTGGCCTTTTCTTCGCGGGTGGGTTTGCTGTCGCGCGTCACGCAAGGCTGCCAGCCGATTGCAACTGAGCACGAAGTCACCGAGGCCGACCGCCATGTGGTGCTCAAGCTCGATGGCGAGCCGGCACTCGATGTGATGCTGGACGAATTGAAGATCAGCCTGAGCGAGCCGCAAAAAGCCATCCCCGTGGTGCGCTCAACCTTGGTGGGCTTGAGTCCTGCCGGGCAGTCCGGTGTGGGCCGCGCAGGCAATTTGGGCAACGACGTGTTGGTTCGCCACATCGTGGGCCTGGACCCGATGCGCCAAGGCGTGGCCGTGGCCGAGCACCTGGAGCCCGGCATGCGGCTGACGTTTTGCCAGCGCAATGTGCACGCTGCCCGCGCCGATTTGGTGCGGGTGTGCGCCGAAATTCGCGAAGAGCTCGAGCCCGAAATGCTGTCGATTGAAGCCATCAACGCCTTCAGCGACGACCCCGTGCCCACCTTGCCACAAGCAGGCAAGCGCATCGCAGGCGCGGTCTATGTCAGCTGTACTGGCCGGGGCGGCCCCCACTTTGGTGGGCCGAGTGCCGAGCTGCAAATCATCCGCCACGCCCTGGGTGACGTGCCCCTGGTGGGCTTTTTTGCCGCTGGCGAGATCGCGCGGCACCACCTGTATGGCTACACCGGTGTGCTCACGGTGTTCACCACCGATTGAATGGGGTAGTCGGACCTGAAGGTCCGACCTGCGTGGTCAGACGCCGCGCGCGCGGTCGCTCTTGAACTGCGCCCGGAATTGCGAGAACTGGCCCGCGTCCAGTGACTCGCGCACTTCGCGCATCAGGTTCAGGTAGTAGTGCAGGTTGTGGATGGTGGTCAGCATGGGGCCGAGCATTTCGCCGCAGCGGTCCAGGTGGTGCAAATAAGCGCGGCTGAAACCATCGCGGCCGCCTTGGTCCCAAGACACGCCGGATGCACCTGCGCAGGCATGGCAGGTGCAAGTGCTGTCCAATGGTTGTGGGTCGGTTTTGTGGCGGGCGTTGCGCAGCTTCAGGTCGCCATAGCGGGTGAAGACCGTGCCGTTGCGGGCGTTGCGGGTGGGCATCACGCAGTCGAACATGTCCACGCCATCGGCCACGCCTTGCACCAGGTCTTCGGGCGTGCCCACGCCCATCAGGTAGCGCGG
>JACCDH010332342.1_pt1 | contig 19900 bp, 18 predicted proteins | sample 7442481 | NCBI WGS metagenome assembly JACCDH01 (sample SAMN15323433, study PRJNA562643) | freshwater metagenome | isolation source: river surface water | place: USA:Blue River Watershed | collected 2017-08-15 | reverse complement strand
TGTATCGAGGTCCCGAGCGGATTCGAACCGCTGTAGAAGCTTTTGCAGAGCTCTGCCTAGCCACTCGGCCACAGGACCCTTTCGGGACGCGAAAATAACACAAAGAAGTTAATTATAAAAGAATTTTCCAACTATTACGATTTAAACGACATTTGTACTCTAAATAACATGATATGTCGGCAATTGGAGCATCAGAATTGATCATTAATGATCGTGGAGCGGTTTACCATTTAAATGTAAGACCGGAGGAATTGGCAGATACTATTATCACGGTTGGGGACCCAGAAAGAGTGGCGACCGTGAGTAAATACTTTGACCGAATTGAACACAAATGTGAGCACAGGGAATTTATTACCCATACGGGGTATGTTGGCAATAAAAGAATCTCCGTTTTAAGTACGGGTATTGGACCGGATAATATTGACATTGCTTTAAACGAGGTGGATGCTTTGGCTAATATTGATTTTGATACGAGAACCATTAAAGAACAAAAGAAATCTGTTTCGGTGATTAGAATGGGCACCTGCGGTTCTTTGCAAGGGGAAGTAGGTGTGGATCAATTGGTAGCTGGGACACATGGTTTAGGCATTGACAACTTATTGCATTTTTATAAAGCCGAAAATAATCCTGAAGAGCAAGCGATATTATCTGCCTTTGAACAACATACCCAAATTACTAATTTTAAAATTCAACCTTATATTGCCACAGCAAGTGCGGGATTGATTAAACATTTTACGGATGGGTATAGTCATGGCATTACCGTTACCTGTCCAGGGTTTTATGGCCCTCAAGGACGTATTTTAAGACTGCCTTTAAATATGCCTAACCTAGTGGATCAAATGACCAGTTTCCGATATGGCAACCACCATATTGCGAACTTTGAAATGGAAACCAGTGCGATTTATGGTTTATGTAATTTATTAGGACACCAATGTTTAAGTATCAATGTAATTGTGGCCAATAGAGTGAAGAAAGAATTTAGCAAAGACCCTGCAAAAGCAGTAGATAGTATGATTCAAAAAACTTTAGGCATTATTGCAGGCATATAATTTTAAATGAATAACATGGATATCCAATTTTCAAAATACCAAGGCACCGGAAATGATTTCGTAATTATTGATAATCGCGATGGAAGTATTTCTTTGTCTAACCAACAAGTAGCTTTTTTATGCGATCGTCGTTTTGGTGTGGGCGGAGATGGACTGATGTTATTAGGCACCGCCACAGGATATGACTTTTCAATGACTTATTATAATGCCGATGGCACCGAGGGAACAATGTGTGGCAATGGAGGTAGATGTTTAGTACAATTTGCACATGATCTTGGCATTGTAAAAGAGCATTGTCATTTTATTGCCATTGACGGGCCTCACGAAGCCACCATTCACAACAATGGATGGATTCATTTAAAAATGTCCGACGTTTCATCGGTTGAAACTGGCGAAGGTTTCTTTGTTACCAATACCGGATCCCCTCATTATATTCAAGTAGTTAAAAACGTTGAACAAATGGATGTATTCCAGGAAGGAAAAGCCATTCGCTACAACGACCGATTTAGCAAAGAAGGAGTGAACGTTAATTTTGTAGAGCACCAACATGATCATTTATTTGTTCGAACTTATGAGCGTGGTGTTGAAAATGAAACCTATAGTTGTGGCACAGGCGTTACTGCAGCAGCCATCACTTCTTGCTTACACAAGGAGGGCGAACATGAAGTGCATATCCAAACCTTAGGGGGTAAACTTGGGGTGAGCTTTAACAATCAAGGGGGCGGGCATTTTAATCAGATTTGGTTAAAAGGACCTGGCACTTTTGTTTACAAGGCAAGTATTCACATAAAATAAATCTCCACCTAATTCCTCTTCAAGCAAATCGATCCTATGGCTTTATTTAATGTGCGCGTATATGGCATCCTTATTGACGACCAGCAACGGTTATTAGTAAGCGATGAATTTATAAGAGGAAATTATATTACCAAATTACCTGGTGGTGGATTAGAAATTGGAGAAGGCACTCGAGATGGATTGGCGAGAGAGTTTATGGAGGAAGCAAATTTAGAAGTGCGTGTGGGAGAACATTTTTACACCACGGATTTTTTCCAAATCTCTGCATTTAACAACAAGGATCAAATAATCTCTATTTATTATTTTGTCCACTCGGATAAAACAAAGGATATTATTGCTAAAGAAAAGGCTTTTGACTTTTTACCTGAGCAAGTAGCGGACCCTGCAGGCACCGCTGAGCATTTAAGATGGATTCCTTTGCGTGAATTATCAGAAGAGGCCATGACTTTGCCTATTGACAAGGTTGCTGTAAAAATGTTACTGGATCAACAACGTTTTTAATCCCCCTCCCACTTCTTTTAAGAGGATTTAGATTTCGTTTTCTATACCCATGGCAGCCAATTTCATTTGTTTTGCCTTTTCGTGACCTAAGTATTTTTCTATCCTGCCTTCTGCAAATCCAATCACTGGCGTTAGTAAAAGTGCCATGGAGAATTTGTACATGTAATTAACTACACATACTGCCATTACAAAACTCCAGGACCAATTATTACCCAGTTTAAAGGCAATTACGAGTACTACAAAACTATCTACCAACTGAGAGACTACGGTAGAACCTGTTGCTCTTAACCAAGGCATCTTCTCCCCTGTTACTTTTTTAATTTTATGAAAGACAATAACGTCAATGAACTGGCTAACTAAAAATGCAATCAAGCTACCTAAGATAATCCACATGCCTTGACCAAAAATAGCTTCAAAAGCAGTTTGCATACTAGGTACTCCACTTTCCACTTTTGAGCCTACCCAAAAGGCAGCTGGTGCAATGCGCATAGCTAGGTAAAACATTAAAAATGCATATACAATTAAACTTACTGCAGTAATGCTAATGCGTCTTACTGCTTTGGGACCGTAATATTCATTCACGATATCCGTAATCACAAATTCAAGGGGCCATAACAATACCCCGCAAGTAAGGTTAAAGGACAAACCCGATTGTCCAAATAAAGTAAGGTTTGCGGGAGGTATTCCCAACACCCCTTCTAGTGAAAATATCTTTCCTCCGATACATTCTGCAATCAATGCGTTGGCCACAAAAAAAGCGGTAATGCCTAAAAATAATTTCGTGGACTTGTCTTTTAAAATAGAATTAATCATAAGGGAGATTTCAGGTATAAATTGCTAGAACTAAAGGATAGCAGCTGCTATTTGAACCATTAACATGAAAACAATTAAAATTGTTTGCCATTTAGGAATATCTATGGACTGTTTGGTGAATTTTAACCCTATCAGCCAAATTACAAAACATATATTGGCCACAGGAGCCATTTCAAGCCCTAAAACGGCAATAAAATTGGCTAAAAAGTCGGGTAGTTTGAACCATTTTACCAACATAATCATCAAGGACAGTATAAAAAAAACGTTGCAAATAATGGCCAATCGGGCCATAAATGCGAAAAAGGATTTATTAAATAGATTGCTCATGATATTGAATAAGATACAAGATAAGAAAATTACGCAAAAAGCCTTTTTAGTCGTAGGTTTGTCACTATAATTTATGCGTATGACTAAGCCCTTTTTGAAGTCCCTTTTACCCCATTTATTGGCGGTTGCTATTTTCGCGATCGTAGCCATTGTTTATTGCAAGCCTGCCCTTGAAGGAAAGGTTTTACAACAATCAGATATTACCCAATGGAAAGGGATGGCACAGGATGCCTTTAGGTACAGTGAAAAAAATGGACATTTTCCACTATGGATCAATAATATGTTTGGAGGGATGCCTGCCTATCAAATTACGGGCATACCAGGTAGTTCTTTTTCAATTGGTATCCTAGATCATGTATTCACCTTAAACTTACCAGGCCCTATCGGTTTGTTTTTTTTAGCAAGCATCTGCTTTTATTTTTTAGCTCAGGTATTGGGCTTTAATACCATTCTGAGTATTATTGGCGGATTGGCATATAGTTATGCAACTTATAATCCCATCATTGTAATTGTTGGGCACGAAACAAAAATGCATGCCATTGCTTATTTACCGTTTTTCATAGGATCTATCTTATTGCTCTTTCAAAAGAAATATATTCCGGGCACTATCTTGGTAGCTATCTCTACGGCTTTATTTGTGCAAGCCAACCACTTACAGATCACTTACTACGGTATCATTATTGTTTTCTTTATGTCCTTTTATTATTTAATTATTTGGATTCAAGAAAAGCAATACAATCACTTGCTTAAGACAGTAGGTCTGGGACTTATAGCAGGATTTATGGGACTAGCTGCCAATGCCCCCATGTTGTTGAGCACTTATGAATATGGAAAAGAATCAATAAGAGGAGGTAGTGTATTAACCACCAAAGAAAGTAAAACTACGGCGACCGGTTTAAACAAGGACTATGCATTTAGTTATAGCATGTTTACCTCGGAGCCCTTGGTGATGATGTTCCCCAATATCTACGGCGGTTCAAGTGATCCGAATGTAATGGACCCTACTAAGTCAAAAGCAATTGAAGTATTACAACAAATGCAACCCGAAATTGCACAACAATTGCAATCCTTTATCCAATTTTATTGGGGAGGTATTGGATTTACTGCAGGTCCTCCTTATGTCGGTATTGTAATTTGCTTTTTCGCCATTATGGGATTCAGTGTTGCAAGCAACAAACATCGTTGGTGGATTGCCGCAACAATTGTTTTCTCTTTATTACTTTCTTCGGGATCCTTCTTTTTGTCCTTTAATAGTTTCATGCTGGATCATCTTCCGTTCTACAATAAGTTTAGAGCACCTAGTATGATCATTGTAGTGCCTACCCTATTATTAGGGATCATGGCATTGTATGGAATGGACGCCCTTACTAAGGAAAGCAATTGGAAAGAAGTGTTTGCAAAATACAAGCCAAGCTTTATCCTATTGGCGTTGATTTTTGCAGCCGTATTATACCTTTATATGAGCAGCGACTTTAAGGGCCTAGATGATAAAGAAAGATTGACCCAATGGAGTGAATTTATCAATAGTCAAATTAAGGATCCTGCAGTAGCAAGTCAATACATTAGTCCAGCCAATGATTTATTAAATGCAGTGGCTACGGATAGAAAAACTTTAATGGAAAGTGATTTGGTATATGTAGTACTATTCATAATTGCCATTGCCATATTATTATTCTTAGCTTTCAAAAAAATCATCAATCAAACAGTAGTCTTAGTTGCCTTGGGCTTGTTTACTTTATTTGATTTATTTCATTTAAATGTAAAATATTTAAAACCAGATAATTTTATTGAAGCAGCAGACAATGACAATGCATTTGCAAAATCGCCATTGGATATTGCATTGGCAAAAGATACCACTCAATACCGTGTATTGGATTTAAGAGCTGGTATTCCAAACTCATTTAACGGAGGAGCCATTATCGCCTACCATCACAATACAGTAGGTGGATACAACCCGGCTAAATTGAGCATATACCAGGACTTGATTGAGAACCAATGGTACAAATTTCCAAACTGCTTGCCAACCATGAACATGATGAATACCAAGTACATCATTAGTGGCGATCTGTCAAGAGATACCATCCCTAACCCAAATGCATTGGGCAATGTTTGGTTTGTAAAAGGCGTAACGTTTAAGAAAGGGCCAGCAGAAGTAATGAATCATTTGAGCTACTTTAATCCAAAGGATACAGCAGTGATAGAAGAAAAAGATAAGATTGCAGACCTTGGTACGATTCAATATGACAGTACTGCTTCTATTCAATTGGTGAACAATAACAATGATGTTGTTCACTATACCAGCAACTCCAGTAAAAAACAATTGGCGGTATTTAGTGAAGTGTACTATAAGTTAGGTTGGAAAGCATATATCGATGACCAAGAAGCTCCTATCCTGAAAACAAATTATGTTTTACGTGGACTAGTGGTGCCGGCAGGAAAACATACTATTCGTTTTGAATTCAAACCTACTACCATCGCCTCTGCACAAATGGCGAGTACGACCGTTTCTTGGATTTTATGGTTAGCCATTATCGGTTTAGTGGCAAGTCCATTCATCGTTAAACAAAAGGATTAATGCTTTTAAGTATTGTCATATGTAGTTATAATCGCGCTTCCTATATTGGAGACGCCCTAACTAGTTTGTATGAACAATCTAGTGGGCTTGCCGATTTTGAAGCCATTGTCGTTGATAATAATTCTACAGACAATACGGAAGCTGTCTACCAAGCATGGCGTGCAGCACATCCACTGGGAAATTTTACCTATACCACCGAAAAGCAACAAGGTGCTTCTTTTGCACGTAATACAGGAGCAGCACTTGCTAAAGGAACTTGGTTGTGCTTTATGGATGACGATGCAGTAGCTACAGCACATTATGTAAAAAATATTATTCGTCATATTCAGGACCAACCCTTTATAGTAGGATTTGGAGGCCGTATTATTCCAAAATACATTCCTGAAGAACCCAAATGGATGAGCTACTACGTTTCTTCATTAGTGGGGAATTTTGACTACGCCCCTACTGCTTGTGCTTTTGAAAATGGAAAGTATCCATTAGAAAGCAACATGATTGTAAAAAAGGAAGTGTACGATCATATTGGCGGGTTCAACACTTCCCTGCCCGGTGTGGTGGGCACCTTAAGAATTGGTGGCGAGGGCAAGGAATTATTTTTCAAGATCATGGCATTAGGACATACTATTTATTATGATCCTTCTATTTGCGTTCACCATGTAGTAGAAGTGAAAAAATTAACGAGTGAATACATGTACCGGGTAGCCAGTGGTATTGGTAGAGGAGAAAAAACAAGAACCAAAGCTATTTCTAATAAAGCCTATACTTTAAAATGGATCGAATACTTATTTAAACTAGGCGCTGCAGTAATTTTAGGATTGAAATATGCTTTACAAGGGACCCCAGCGAAAACATGGCCGGTCATCCAATTTAGAATAGATGCCTTAAAAGGTTTATTATAAATTATAAATAACAGAAACTTTAAATAATATAAATTAGGAACACAATGAGCCATTTGCGTAATTACTTTGAGAACAATGACAAAAGATTAATCAATAAGTTCAATCATTATTTTGATGTATACGAACGTCATTTTAGCAAGTTTAGAGGTAAAAAAGTAACTATTGTTGAAATTGGTGTTTTCCAAGGAGGCAGTCTTCAAATGTGGAGAGACTATTTTGGACCAGATGCCACTATTTGGGGCATTGATATTGATCCTAATTGTAAAACCCTAGAGGAAAAAGACACGCATATATTAATTGGCTCACAGGAAGATCCTGATTTCTTAAATTCGATTGTAGATAAAATTGGCCCCATCGATCTATTAATTGACGATGGCGGTCATACACAAAATCAACAAATTGTCACATTTGACGTGTTGTTTAAGCACATTAAAGAGGATGGCGTATTCTTATGTGAGGATGTGCATACCTCTTATTGGAATGTATACGGTGGTGGCAATCTTAGAAAAGGCACCTTTATTGAATACAGTAAATTGTTGATAGATAAAATTAACGCACACCATTCTGAAGAAGCTTCTTTAGTAGTAGATGACTTTACCAAAACAGCGAATTCTATTCATTTTTATGACAGTATGGTCGTGATTGAAAAAGCAAAGATGGTACCGCCGAGTTCTAAGACGATGGGCCAAAGATCCTTTCCTTACCAACCAGAGAAAAAAACCTTTACTGAGAAAGTAACCTTGCACGCCTTAGTACGTATCAATAAATTATTGAGGGTATTTAAATTGAAAGGATTTTGTGTAAATAAAATGATGGAGCTTAATTGTAAATTATAGGGAACGCTTCCCCATTTTACCCATGAGCAAATCCAGAATGGCTAAACAGGCAAAGTAAACCACTTTTGCGATAGCTGGATTGAAAAGAAAATCGTTTTTTACAATCATCATAGACCGCTTAACATCCTGCTTTTGGATGGCTGTCAAGCCTTTTTGCCTATACAGCAAATAAAGCCCATTGCGTAGGATATAGTAAACTCTAATCGGACTATGTATGATACGCATAGACTTTTTAAAGCTGATTGGAGACCTGCCTGCTACCCTTGTGCCAATACTATGGTTCAAAATGATATCTGTATATTGTAAATTATAGAAGCCGCTATTGGTTATTTGATAAGAATAGGCTGTATCTACAAAATCTATAAATAAGGATTCGTCAAAAGCACCTATTTCAGAAAGATATTTTAATTGCAATACCGATCCTGAGGTAATAAGGCTAATTACTTTAACCGGATTGGATTGTGGAGGAGTAAATTCAGGTTGACAGTTTACACCAAACTGAGCAATCGCTTCTTCTTTATTTTGTAGAATGCGTTGTTTATATTTTTCAAAATCTCCAGGTTGAAAAGAGGAGTCCTGATCCATAGTTAATAAATAAGTAGCCCCCTGCTCTTTGGCAAATGCAATGGCTTGATTCAAACGCTGAGCAATGCCCCCGTTTTCTCCAAAGAATTGATACTTGATTTTAGGATCTAATGCATTTAGCTGCTTAGGCAATGCTGAATCCGGACTTTCACTATTATCATACACCAATAAGGTATCCAATGAAGGCAAATAACTACTTATGTTTTCCATAAGTTGTTGGCTATTGGGATGATAAATAATGACTACACCATACATGATAGAGCTCCTTTTTTGGTATGCACGAATTTAACTCAAATTCAACATAAATATTTATCTTGTAGCATCATATCCCAAATCATGCGCAGCTTTTCTATCATCATTCCATTTAAAACAGGCAAGTCCTACTTATTGGAGTGCGTACATTCGGTATTAGCGCAAACTTACCCCCACTTCCAATTAATTATTTTAACGGATCCTACCAGTAACGAGGATGGAGCAATAGAAGAGGTAAAAGCTTTGCAGCACCCTGCTATTGAAATAGTTGATTCAGCTGAGCATTTGGATATTTTAGGCAATTGGTCAAGAATAAAAGAAGTAAGTAAAGCCGAGTACATGACCATTTTAGGATATGATGATGTGCTTTACCCTTCGTTTTTAGCAACCATTCATGAATTAATCGAAAAGCATCCTCATGCCAGCTTATACCATACTCAATTTAATTATATCAACAAAGAAGGGGAAGTGCTTTACCCTTGCAAACCACTCCCCGAAAAATTAACGGGCACTGACTATTTGAAAATGTCTTTACAGGATCAAATTAGTATCATGGCAACGGGTTACGTTTTTAAAACTTCTCACTATAATCAGGTTGGAGGTATTAGCACGCTCTACCCTAATTTAATCTATGCCGATTTGCAATTGTGGATTGACTTAGCTCAAATAAGCTATATGGCTAACAGTCCAGCAAAAACTTTTGCATTTAGGATACACGCTTCCACTACGAAAATTTCTAAGGATAAAGTATTGTTAGAGGCATTGATGGTTTTTCTTGCCTATTTGAAAAAAATGTCAAAAAAAGATACCACTTACCAAGAAGTAATCCATCAATATACTGGCGCATTTCTAGAAGAAACGAGTAAATCTATAGCGCACCGCTTATTGCGCACCCCTACAAAGTATAGACAAGGGCTTCGCATTCAAGATATGGTTCAGGCCATAAGGATACAAGCCAAGGAATTAGGGGTAACCTATCATCCAGAAAAAATAAAGTCCTTTGTAATCGCGCAGCTAATTGAAAAAAGTGGAGTGTTGAGTAAACTGTTTTTGTTATTCAAGCGTATCTACAAAAAACCCATCTACTAAATATAATTTATCTACTTCAGCTTTGCAGCCTTCCATTGATATAAGGCTTTTCCAAAGGAAGTTTGCATCAAATAATATATCATCTTCAGTCTCCATTGCCAAAACCTACAAAAAAGAGAATGTCCGAAATGGGACTCGTACACGCGGATATTTTCCGCCAATGATTTTAAATATTGCGTGGTACTCACTCCCTTATCATCAAACCTTACGATGGTTTCATTTACATAAACATAGGGCTCCTGGGTTAATCTACACAACAAATCATAATCCATTGCAATGGTAAGATCCAGCTTAAAAAGACCCACTCGCTCATACACTTCTTTTCTTAAAAACCAAGTGGGATGGGATACCGAACGCATGCCTTTGTATAATTGTTTCTTATCAAAAGGGACCCCCACTTTTACCCAATGTCCTCCTCGATTCATGTAAATATTTCCACTTATCCATTGTACATGAGCATGTGCTTCAAAACAAGCCAATACTTTTTCAATAACTTGATTGGAAAAATAGGTATCAGCCGCATTTAACAAATGGATGATCGTACCCTGGGCCTTTTGAATTCCTTTATTAAAAGCATCTGAAATGCCCTTGTCTCTTTCACAAACCCATTTTCTATAGTTGGGCTGTGGTGAATTTTGAAGCCAATCTGCAATTTGACTATTGGAAGACCCGTCAATAATATAATGTTCATATGGGACCACTGTTTGACTGTCCACGGATGCACAAGTGGCTTGCACTTCCGCAAGATTATTAAAACAGATCGTAATTACGGACAGTCTTTCCATGGCGTAAAAATAGAACCATTTTTTGAGATAGCCACATTTAGCGCATTTGCGATATATTTGTCCTATGGGTATTATACAAAAACAGGGCATCAAGTCTTCTTATTTCATCTTTTTAGGATTCCTAATTGGTGCGGTCAACTTGTTGGTTTTGTTTCCTATGTATTTTAGCAAAGAAGACCAGGGATTGGTTCGAGCCATGATTGATATAGGGGCTACGCTTTCCGTTTTTTGCACCCTGGGTACTTTACCGGTAGTATACAAGTTTTTCCCTTTTTACAACCATTATTTAGGGAGCAATAAAAATGAATTGCCCTTTATTACCCTTCTCATTAATTTATTTGGATTTGGAATACTCTTAGTTATTGGATGGTACAATAAAGATTTTATCATTCGCAAACTTGGAAAGTCTCCTACCCTTGGGCATTACTTTAACTACGTTTATCCGTATACTTTTTTCTTATTGCTATTCTATTGGCTAGAAGCATTTGCTTGGGGATTACACAAAGGCGTGATGACCAATTTTTTAAGAGAAACTTTAGTAAGAATTTTAACCACCCTATTGATTCTTGTTTTTGGATTACAATGGATTAATTTAAATCAATTCATTGCTTTATTCAGTTGCATTTATGTGCTACCCATGTTGTATCTATGGTATACACTTATCCAATCTAAGCAGTGGTCTTTCAAAAGTATTTCCATTAGCAATGTGACTCGTCGACTTAAGGGCAGGATGATTAGTTTCGCCCTTTTTGTTTTTGCTGGTCAATTTTTTAATTTATTAGCCCGCACCAATGATACTTTTATGATTGTGGGCTTGAAGGGTTTAAGCGACGCAAGTATTTTTGCCATTGCCACATATGTATCCGCTATTTTGGAAATACCACAGCGCAGTTTAAATTCCATTAGTATTCCTATTTTGGCCAAAGCCTGGAAGGAAAAGGACTTTGACAATATCAAGCACATTTACCATAAGAGCGTTTCTAATTTACTGGCGGTGGGCTTGCTTTTATTTGGTTTGATTTGGTTAAATATTCAAAATCTAGTCTCCTTTTTAAACTGGATTAGTCATAAGCAAGGCGGAGGCTATGACGCGTTGGTGAATCTAGCTTTTATCATGGGGCTTGCGAAACTAATTGACTTAGGCACTGGGGTGAACTCTCAAATTATTGGTACTTCCAATTATTGGAAATTTGATTTTTTAACCAATGTGCTTTTTGTAATTGTTTCCATTCCGCTGAACTATTATCTTATACAGCATTACGATTTAATAGGCTTGGCCTACTCTAATTTAATAGCCTATACCTTATACAATTCAGTTAGATTTAGTTTCCTTTACTTTAAATTTAATTTACAGCCTTATCGATGGAAACATGCACTTTTCTTGTTGTTAAGTATTGGACTGATGTTGTTAATCCATCAAATTCCTGCACCTGAAAATTTCATATTGAATATTGGCATTCAATCTTTGTCTTATGGTATTGGATTTTACTTACTATTAACTTGGATGAATCCAGCTCCTGAAATTTTAGATCATTTCAAAGCATTTGGTGCAAAATATCTAGGCAAACTATTTAAGAAGGGATAAGAATAATTCCAACCCTTTTCTTTTGGCTAGCGTTAGTTCATAGCTGATATTTTCGGAGTAATACTTATGTAAATCATACACTTGCTCACTGGCAGGAATTGTTGCAATCACTTCATTTAGGTGTTGCAATCCAAAAGCATTCGCTTGATCAAAGGCTTCCATAAATGCAGCCGGTATGGGTTTATTGGCAATCCAAGTTGCAAAAACAAAGGGAAGTCCTGTATGGGCTTTCCATCCCTCGGCTAAATCATAAATATAGTTGAAATGAGGTCTAGCAGCCAGGGCCCTATCCCCAATAATCACTCCTGCCGTTGTCCCTTCAATAGCTTGAATATACCCTTCCTCCGCTTTGATAAATTCAACCTCTTTTTTCCAATACTGTTCCAGTAATATACGAGCCAATTGTACAGAGGTTCTGCTTTGATAATCTAAATATACTTTCTCTACCTGTTCAATGGGTACTTGACTAAATATACAAACACTTGCCACTTCTCCTTCCGCACCAATACAATAGTTAGATACAAAATGGGCTTCTTTTAATAATGGGGTAACAGCCACGGGCACCAATCCCATATCAATGCTGCCTTCCATCAAATCTTGGGCAATTTTTGCCGGATAGGCCTTGACCAATTCAATCTTAGGCATTAATCCCGACTGCTCCAATCCAAATAATAATGGGCGTGTGTTTAAATAACTTACTGCCCCAATGCGCCACTTTCTGTCCAATTGAATTAACTTTGCGCAAAGATATCAAAAACCAATTGTTTAAAACAATCAATATGTCACAACTTAGCTCCATCTCCCCAATTGACGGTCGTTATCATAAACAAACTGTTCATTTAAGTGGCTACTTTTCTGAATTTGGCTTAATCAAATATAGGGTCTTGGTGGAAGTGCACTACTTTTTGTTTTTAGCAGATAAAAAGTTTTTTAAAGTAACTCCTGCCTTAAAGAAGGCATTGCTTGCAGTGGTAGATAATTTTTCAGAGGAGGACGCACAAAAAATAAAAACCATCGAAGCTACTACCAATCACGATGTAAAAGCGGTTGAATACTTTTTAAAAGAAATATTGGACGCGCATAAAGCAAGTGAATTAAAAGAGTGGATTCACTTTGGATTAACTTCTCAGGATATTAACAACACCGCGATTCCTTTAAGTTGGAAGGATGCCATGGAAAACAATACTTTACCTGCATTAATTAATTTGCAAAACAAATTGTATCAATTTGCCAAGCAATGGAAGAAAGTGCCGTTATTAGCAAGAACACATGGACAAGCCGCCTCTCCTACCACTTTAGGAAAAGAGATGATGGTATTTGTAGAACGTTTACACAATCAAATTGAACTATTTGCAGCCATCCCTTATGCTGCTAAATTTGGAGGTGCCACAGGAAACTTTAATGCACACCATATTGCTTATCCAAAAAAGAATTGGGTTTCTTTGGGCAATGAATTTGTAGAAGATGTTTTAGGCTTACAAAGAATGCAATTCACTACGCAAATTGAACATTACGATCATTTTGCAGCGCATTGCGATAATTTAAAAAGAATCAACAATATCTTAATTGATTTGTCTCGTGATATTTGGACCTATATCTCCATGGATTACTTTAACAACAAACTAAAAAAGGCGAGGTAGGTTCTAGTGCCATGCCACATAAAGTAAACCCGATTGATTTTGAAAACGCGGAAGGAAACTTAGGTATTGCCAATGCTTTATTAGAGCACTTGGCAGCCAAATTGCCTATTAGCCGTTTACAAAGAGACTTAACCGATTCTACGGTTTTAAGAAATATTGGGGTACCGGTGGGACATATCGCTATTGCCATTAATTCATTGGAGAAAGGTTTGGGTAAATTAATTTTAAACGAGGAAAAAATACAAGCCGACTTGGAAAATAACTGGGCGGTGGTAGCAGAAGCGATTCAAACTATTTTACGTCGCGAAAAATATCCAAACCCATACGAAGCATTAAAGGATTTGACAAGAGGAAATAATAAGATTGATAAAAAATCCATGCACAAATTTATTGATGGATTGAAAGTAACCGCTGCGCTGAAAAAAGAATTAAAACAAATTACCCCTCAAAATTATACAGGGATTACTGCGGAGTATTAGGAGGCACTATTTTTTTGCGGGGTTCTTTCTTATTCAATAAATAATGAATAGGATCCATTCCCTCTTTTTCAATGGCCATGGTAAGTACTTTGGCAGTGGCTTCTGCGTCACCCCAGGCACGGTGTCGTCCTTCTATGCGAATACCCAAGTCTCTTGTTAAAGAACCCAAACCGTATTTCAATAATCCTGGAAATACTTTCTTGCTTAATCGAATGGTGCATAATTTAGGTGCCGACCATGCATATCCATGATGATTGAGTAAATAATGTACAAAGCCATAATCGAAACTCACATTATGGGCTACAAATACACGCCCTTGTAATAGATTAAATATTTGGGGAGCCACTTCCTCAAACAAGGGAGCCGTGGACACCATGTCGTCACTTATGCCCGTCATATTTACAATAAACGGGGGTATTTTTTGCTTTGGATTAATGAGGGTCACGTATTTGCCTGTCACTTCCACCCCATTGTGAATAACAATAGCGATCTCGGTTATCCCATGTGATTGGGGCATCCCACCGGTCGTTTCAATATCTACTACAGCAAATTCCATTGGGGGCCAAGTTCGGACATTTTTGTCAAAATAAGCTTGTGGCTTTTCCTTATTTTTGTGGCTCATTTTAGGTAAAGAAAAAAAGCATGGAACTGAGCAAAAATTACATACCAGGGGAAGTAGAAACCAAATGGTACAAACATTGGATCGATCAAGGATATTTCCACAGTGAGCCCAACAACAAACCGGCTTATACTGTGGTCATCCCTCCGCCTAATGTAACGGGAGTTTTGCACATGGGTCATTGCTTGAACAATACCATTCAGGACATCTTGGTGCGTCGTGCGCGCATGCAAGGGATGAATCCTTGTTGGGTACCCGGAACGGACCACGCTTCTATCGCAACAGAAGCAAAAGTGGTTGCTATGTTAAGAGAAAGAGGAATTGCAAAATCGTCTTTATCAAGAGAAGAATTCTTAACCTATGCTTGGGAGTGGAAAGAAAAATACGGAGGTATCATTTTACAGCAGTTGAGAAAGATGGGCTGTAGTTTAGATTGGGACCGTACTTCTTTTACCATGGATCCTGATTACTATGAAACCGTAATTAAAGTATTTGTTGATTTATACAATAAGGGGAAAATTTATCGTGGCAAGCGCATGATTAACTGGGATGTGCGTGCTAAAACAGCATTAAGCGACGAGGAAGTAATACACAAGGAAGTAAATGGCAAAATGTATCATATCCGATACAAATTAGATGTGCCAGGGGAAGAATATATTACCATTGCCACCGTGCGTCCAGAAACCATTTTTGGTGACACGGCTATTTGTGTGCACCCTAAGGATGACAGATACAAACACTTAGTGGGCAAGCATGCATTTGTTCCCATGATTAATCGTCGTATTCCCATAATTGCGGACGACTACATTGAAATGGAATTTGGAACAGGTGCGTTGAAAGTAACCCCTGCACATGATATCAATGACTTTAATTTGGGTCAAAAACATGGCTTAGAAGTAATTGAAACCTTGAATGAGGATGGTACGATGAATGAGGAAGCGCCAATGTATATTGGCAAAGATCGAATTGAGGTAAGAAAAATAATTGCAGCCGATCTAGAAGCGAGTGGCAATTTAGTAAAATTAGAAGATTACGTAAATCAAGTAGGATTTAGTGAAAGAACGGATGCTGTAGTGGAACCTCGTTTAAGTTTACAATGGTGGGTGGATATGAAGCAACTGGCTGGACCCGCTTTGGAAGCCGTGATGAGTGATGAGATTCAATTTCACCCAGCAAAGTTTAAGAATGTTTACCGCCACTGGATGGATAATATCAAAGACTGGTGCATTAGCCGTCAATTATGGTGGGGACATCGTATCCCAGCATGGTATGACGCTGATGGCAATGTATACGTTGCAGAAAACGAAGCAGCTGTCAATGAAAAATATCCTGAAACAAAAGGCAAAACCTTAACTCAGGATTCCGATTGTTTGGATACTTGGTTTAGTAGTTGGTTATGGCCTATTGAGGTTTTCAAAGGCATGTCCAATCCGAATAACGCGGAAATAAATTACTACTACCCCACAAGTACACTCGTAACTGCCCCAGAAATTATTTTCTTCTGGGTGGCACGTATGATTATGGCGGGTGAAGAGTATATGGGCAAGATTCCATTTAAGGATGTATACTTTACAGGGATCGTGCGTGATAAGCAAGGAAGAAAAATGAGTAAGAGTTTAGGCAACTCTCCCGACTTATTAGGGCTAATTGATCAATATGGAGCAGATGCCGTTCGTTTTGGCATTATGATTGCTTCTCCTGCAGGCAACGACTTATTATTTGATGAATCTACTTTAGAGCAAGGAAGAAATTTTAATAGCAAATTATGGAACGCCGCTAAGCTCTTAAAAATGTGGGAGCCGCGTGTTAGCAAGGAAGGAAAAGTAGAGCAAGATGCCGCTTTTGCGATGGATTGGTTCCAGGCAAAATTAAGCGCTACACAAACAGAAGTAGACAGTATGTTGAAAGAGTTTCGCTTAAGCGAAGCGTTGAAAACGATCTATGGATTAATATGGGATGATTATTGCAGTTGGTATTTAGAGTGGATCAAGCCTGGATTTGAACAACCAATTCATGCCGATGTGTACAATAAGAGTATTGAGTTCTATGACTCCTTATTACAATTGTTACACCCTTTCATGCCCTTCATTACCGAAGAGTTACACCATGCTTTAAAAACACAAACTGAAGATTTATGTGTGAAAGAGTATGAAGCCATTGGAAAGGTAGAGGAGTCCGTACTGAATGCTGGTGCTTTATTGAAAAATGTGATCTCTACTTTACGTGATGCGAGAAATAAAAATCAAATCAAACCAAAGGATGCCATTGAATTGCATATTCAATCGGAAAACAAAGCGGCCTACCAAACCATTGAAAACATTTTAGCAAAACAAGTAAATGCGAAATCGGTTGCTTACACAAATGCATCCATTGGTTCAAGCATTGTGGTGGCCTTGGAAAAAGATAAGTTTTATTTAGTGGCAGATCAAGCCATTGATACTGCGAGCTTAAAAGAAAATTTATTGAAAGATTTGGAACACCAAAAAGGATTCCTTGCTTCCGTTGAAAAGAAATTAAGCAATGAGAAATTCGTGCAAAATGCAAAGCCGGAAATTATTGCTATTGAGCAAAAGAAAAAGGCAGATGCTTTAGCCAGAATTCAAACTATTGAAGAAAGTTTAGCGCAACTATAAATACATGACGAGCCTCCAAAATGAGGCTCGTTTATTTTACCCTCTATTCTCAAACTTTATTCATGAGCGAAATAAAAATCAGACCCGCCACATTGGATGATCGAGCCTTTATACGATCTGTATCTGAGCGCACTTGGCCAAGCACTTATGGCCATATTATTTCCCAGGAGCAGATTGATTTTATGTTGAACTGGATGTATAGCGATGAATCCCTTGCTGAACAAATTGCCAAAGGGCATCAATTTTACATTGCTAGTTTGGATGGAGTTGAAATTGGTTTTTGTTCTGTAAGTAATGAGGGGATTGATAAAGATGAAACAGCATTAGTGGAGGAACAGAAAGCTTCAAATGCCAATGCACATAAGCTCAACAAACTATACGTTTTACCTTCCGCACATGGTACCGGAACTGGGAAGGCTTTATTAAATAAAGCTATCGAAGTTGCTAAGGAAGAAGGATCGGCTTCCCTATTCCTGCAAGTAAACAAACACAATAACGCCTATACTTTTTACTTAAAAAATGGCTTTACTAAAGAAAAAGAATTCAAATTTGATATTGGCAATGGCTTTTACATGGATGACTATGTGATGCGCTTAACTTTCTAAGATTTAGAGAAATTGTCTAAACCATCACATGGGTTTGTTTCACCACCCCCATGATAAATACACTTTGTACCTGACCAATATTTTCAGCCTGGCTTAATTTATTGACATGAAAGTTATAATAGCTATTCATATCCTCGGTTACAATTTTCAACATAAAGTCAAATTCTCCTGAAATACTATAACACTCCATTACTTCAGGCAATTCGTTAATGAGTTTTATAAACTGCGACCCCGATTTTTTACTGTGTTGATTTAGGGAAACATAACAAATCACCATTAAACCCTTACGCACTTTAGCACCATCAATCAAAGTAGCATATTGCTTAATCACGCCACTTGCCTCTAACCTTTTTATACGTTCATGAACAGGGGTAGTACTCAACTGAACAGCTTCTGCTATTTCTTTTACCGATATCCTTGCATTGTCTTGAAGCAATCTCAAAATGGCTAAATCTTTAGCATCCAAAGGCACCGAATTTTGTGCAGTAGCCGAATCCCCTATTTGCGTCTTATTTTTCATACCAAAACAGTATTAATTACAACAAATCTAATTAATTTTAGCCGTTTTTACTATTTTTTAGATATATTTTATTATTATCTACTACCAATATACCTTTGTGCCTTAAATAAATACTATTATGGGCTTACAAAACATCGATTTTAGCTTACCGTATAAGGTAGCAGATATCACCCTAGCTGATTGGGGTCGTAAAGAAATTCGCTTAGCGGAAGCAGAAATGCCAGGTTTAATGAGTATCCGTGCTGAATACGGACCTAGTCAACCATTGAAAGGTGCTCGTATCGCGGGTTGTTTACACATGACCATTCAAACAGCTGTATTAATTGAAACTTTAGTGGCTTTAGGTGCTGAAGTTAAATGGAGCTCTTGTAATATATTCTCTACTCAAGATCAAGCAGCTGCGGCAATCGCTGCTGCAGGTATTGGCGTATTTGCATGGAAGGGTCAAAGTGTTGAAGAAGGAGATTGGTGTATTGAGCAAACTTTATTCTTTGGTAGTGAAGATCGTCCTTTGAATATGATCTTGGATGATGGTGGTGATTTGACAAATATGGTATTAGATCAATACCCACAATTTGTTGCAGGTATTAAAGGTTTATCTGAAGAAACAACAACAGGTGTACACCGTTTATATGAGCGTATGGCAAAAGGTACTTTACCAATGCCTGCAATCAACGTGAACGATTCAGTTACCAAATCTAAATTCGATAACAAATACGGTTGTCAAGAATCATTAGTAGATGCGATTCGTCGTGCTACCGATGTAATGATGGCTGGTAAAGTAGCTGTGGTGGGTTCTTACGGTGACGTAGGAAAAGGATCTGCTGCTTCCTTACGTGGTGCTGGTTGTCGTGTAATTGTTACAGAAATTGATCCAATTTGTGCTTTACAAGCTGCAATGGACGGATATGAAGTGAAAAAAATGATTAATGCAGTACAAGAAGCAGACATCATTGTAACAGCATCTGGTTGTCGCGACTTAATCAACGAAAAGCATTTCAGAGTGATGAAGGACAAAGCCATTGTTTGTAATATTGGACACTTTGATATCGAAATTGATATGGCTTGGTTAAATAAAAACTACGGTCATACAAAAGATACTATCAAGCCTCAAGTTGATTTATACAATATTGATGGTAAAGATGTAATTGTATTAGCGGAAGGCCGTTTAGTAAACTTAGGTTGTGCAACAGGTCACCCATCATTTGTAATGAGTAACTCTTTCTCCAACCAAACTTTAGCGCAAATTGAATTATGGAACAACCATAAAAACTACGAAAACAAAGTGTATGTATTACCTAAGCATTTGGATG
>JACCDH011266402.1_pt1 | contig 19911 bp, 22 predicted proteins | sample 7442481 | NCBI WGS metagenome assembly JACCDH01 (sample SAMN15323433, study PRJNA562643) | freshwater metagenome | isolation source: river surface water | place: USA:Blue River Watershed | collected 2017-08-15 | reverse complement strand
GGCCAATGAAGTCGGCCACAAAGCGTGTGGCCGGACGGTGGTAGAGGCTGTAAGCATCCGCCCACTGGTGCAATTGGCCTTCGTTCATGACGCCGATCACGTCACCGATGGCAAAGGCTTCGAGCTGGTCGTGTGTGACCAGCAAGGCGGTGGCTTGTGCGGCTTTGAGGATGTTGCGCACCTCTTGCGCCAGGCGTTCGCGCAGGTCGATGTCCAGGTTGGAAAAGGGCTCGTCCAGCAGCAACAAGTCGGGCTTGGGCGCCAAAGCACGGGCCAGCGCCACGCGTTGTTGTTGGCCGCCTGACAACTCGTGGGCAAACCGTTTGTCGGCACCCTTCAGTCCCACCAGGTCCAGCACTTCGGCCACACGGTGTTGGCGCTCGGCCTTGGACAGGTGGGCCAGACCAAAGCCGACGTTGCGGCCCACGTCCATGTGAGGAAACAAGGCGTAGTCCTGAAACACCATGCCAATACGGCGGCTTTCGGCGGGCTCGGTGTGTTGTGCGTCGCTCACCACGCGGTCTGACAAAAGCACCTGGCCACCCGACACTGGCTCCAGGCCCGCCACGGCTCGCAACAAACTGGTCTTGCCGCAGCCCGAAGGTCCAATCAGCACGCCAATGTCGCCAGCGCGCAGACCCAGATTCACCCCATGCACGGCGGGCACGGTGCTGCCGGGGTACCGAATTTCGAGTTGGCGCAGTTCTAGAAACATGAGACGGATTGTAGGCAGGTTGGCCTGCGCTCCTACAATCGAAGCCTATGCTGACCACCTTGGCCCGCCGCTTATCGGGCCTGACTTCCTTGCTTTTTGCTTTGCTGGCACTGGCTTTGGCCTTGCCGGTCTTGGCCGTGCTCGCCTCGTGGCTGCAGTGGAGCGGTGACAGCGCCAATATTCTGCGAGAGATGGCCAGCACTGTGCTGCCCGATTACGCCTTGACCACGCTGGGCCTGTGCCTGATGGTGGCCGTAGGCGTGACGGTGCTGGGTCTGGCCACGGCGGTGTTGGTCACGCTGTTTGATTTTCCGGGGCGAGGCATTTTTGAGTGGCTGCTGCTTTTGCCGCTGGCCATGCCCGCTTATGTGGTGGCCTACGCCTACACCGACTTTTTGCAGTTCAGCGGGCCGCTGCAAGTGGCCTTGCGCGAATCGCTGGGTTTGCAGGGCCGTTTGTGGCCCGATGTGCGCAGCGTCTGGGGCGCAGCGCTGGTGTTCACCCTCTCGCTTTACCCGTATGTGTATTTGCTGGCCCGCACCGCATTGGTGGAGCGAGCGTCGGGCTTGATGGAGGCGGCCCGTTTGCTGGGTGCGCCTTTGACCCGTCGCATTCGAGAAATTGCCTTGCCCTTGGCTCGTCCTGCCGTGGCTGCCGGGGTGGCACTGGCGCTCATGGAAACCCTGGCCGACTTTGGTGTTTCCAGCTACTTCGGTATCCAGACCTTCACGGCGGGGATCTACAAAGCCTGGTTGTCCATGGACAACCGGATGGCGGCCGCGCAACTGGCCACGGTGCTGCTGGCTGTGGTGCTGGTTTTGTTGCAGCTGGAGCAACGTGCCCAAAAGCGCATGCGCTTCAACCAGGGGCGCGGCTCGCGACAGGGCTCGGCCGAGGCCCAGCCCTTGCAATTGAACGGCATGCAACGGGCGCTGGCCTGGGGGCTGTGCAGCTTGCCGGTGTTGTTGGGCTTTGTGCTGCCGGTGCTCATCTTGCTGCGGGCTTTTGTGGGCGATACCACTGAGATGCCCTGGGAGCGTTTTGGCCATTGGGCCTGGAACAGTTTGCGCCTGGGCCTGATCACCGCAGTGTTGGCCGTGGGTGTGGCGCTGGCGCTGGCATTCAGTGTGCGAACCCGCGCTGACCGCATCAGCCAAGGCGTCATCCAGCTGGTGGGTTTGGGTTATGCCATCCCGGGTGCTGTGGTGGTGGTCGGTTTGCTTTTACCAGTGGGCTGGATTCAGCAAACTTGGCCTGCTTCTTCGGCCGGTGCCTGGATCACGGCCACGTCGCTGGGTCTGGTGTGGGCTTACCTGGTGCGCTTTTGTGCGGTGGCGCTGCAGTCGGTGCAAAGCGGCTATGCGCGCATTCCTGGCAGTCTGGACGATTCGGCCCGCATGCTGGGTGTGACCGGTTGGGGCCTGATGCGCCGCGTGCATGCGCCCTTGTTGCAACGCACCACGATGGCTGCTGCCTTGCTGGTGTTTGTGGACGTGATGAAGGAGCTGCCCGCCACCATGGTGCTGCGCCCCTTCAACAGCGATACCCTGGCCGTGGTCGCCTACCAACTCGCGCGTGACGAGCGCCTGGGCGAAGCGGCGCTGCCCTCATTGGCGCTGGTGTTGGTGGGACTGATCCCGGTCATTTTGCTCAGCCGCACGCTGCGTCAGCGGGCCTGATCCCCACCAGCTTGCCACGCACACCACTGGGGCGGTCCACCGATTCACGCATGGCTTGCGCGGGCTCAAGCCTTCGGCCCCAAGCTTTGTATGAAAATAAGCCATCGCAAATATGCCAAGGACGCTTTTACATGCATGTTGAATCCCTGTTTGACCCGGCCACGTCCACCTTCAGTCACATGGTTTGGGACGAGGAGAGCCGACAGTGCGCGCTGATCGACAGCGTGCTGGACTATGACCCCAAATCGGGTCGCACCCGCACCGACAGTGCCGACGCCTTGATCGCTCGCGTGCACGCGCTGGGCCTGCAGGTGCAGTGGCTGCTGGAGACGCATGTGCACGCCGACCATTTGTCCGCTGCGCCCTATCTGCAGAAAAAGCTGGGGGGTCAGCTGGCCATTGGCGCGCACATCACCACGGTGCAGGATGTGTTTGGCAAGCTGTTCAATGCAGGCAGTGAGTTTGTCCGCGATGGCAGTCAGTTTGACCGCTTGTTCAGCGACGGTGACTCGTTTGCCATTGGTCGCTTGCAGGTGCGTGCGATGCACACGCCGGGCCACACACCGGCTTGCATGACCTATGTGGTGTGTGATGAGCGCGTGCAGCCGAGCCGCCAAGTGGCTTTTGTGGGCGACACCTTGTTCATGCCCGACTACGGCACAGCCCGTTGTGATTTCCCCGGTGGCAGTGCGCGCACCCTGTTTCAGTCCATCGGCAAGGTGCTGAGCCTGCCGGATGACACGGTGCTGTACCTTTGCCATGATTACCCGCCTGCAGGGCGCGAAGCGCAATGTGTGACGACGGTCGCCGCGCAAAAAGCCAGCAATGTCCACGTGCACCAGGGCGTGAGTGAGGATGAGTTTGTCAGCATGCGGCAGGCCCGCGATGCCACCTTGGCGATGCCCGTCTTGATCTTGCCATCTGTGCAAGTCAACATGCGTGCCGGTCACATGCCGCCGCCTGAGGACAATGGCACCACTTACCTGAAGATTCCGCTCAATGTGCTTTGAGGCAGCGGGCGGTCATCACATTTGACCGGTGCGCAGGCAGCGGCTGTGCCAGCTGAGCGCTTCATCCAGAAGGTGCGGGGTGTGCAGGCTGCTCCCGCTGTCGCTGGCCCGGCTCAGGTAGTCCAACAGGGCGTCACGAAAGCGAGGGTGGGCACAGCGCTGCACGATCAAACGGGCGCGTTGTGTGGGCGCCAGCCCGCGCAGGTCCGCCAGGCCATGCTCGGTCACGATGACCTGCACGTCGTGCTCGGTGTGGTCGTGGTGCGAGACCATGGGCACGATGCAGGAAATCTTGCCTCCTTTGGCGAGGGAGGGCGTCATGAAGATGGACAAGCAGGCGTTGCGTGCAAAGTCGCCAGAGCCGCCAATCCCGTTCATGATGCCCGAGCCCATGATGTGCGAAGAGTTGACGTTGCCATAAATATCCGCTTCGATCATGGCGTTCATGGCCACGACGCCCAAGCGGCGTACGAGTTCTGGGTGGTTGCTCATCTCTTGCGAGCGCAGCAAGATGCGTTCGCGGTAAAAGTCAATGTTCGCATTGAACTCGGCTGCGGCTTGCGGGCTCAGCGATATGGCTGTCGCCGATGCAAATGCCAGCTTGCCCGAGCGCAGCATGGCCAGCATGCCGTCTTGCAGCACCTCGGTGTAGGCGGTCATCTGCTCGAACGGCCCCTGGTTGAGCCCCGCCATGACCGCATTGGCGATGTTGCCCACACCCGATTGCAAAGGCAGCAGCTGCGCTGGCATGCGTCCCACGGCCACTTCGTGCTGAAAAAATTCGATGAGGTGTCCGGCGATCCCGCTGGTGATTTCGTCTGGCACTGCAAAGCTGGTGTGACGGTCGGGGTGGTCGGTCATCACGATCGCCACCACTTTGGCCGGATCGCACCTTAAAAAAGGCTGACCCATGCGCTCATGCGGATGCCGCAGCGCCAGGGGCTGTCGGTTCGGTGCCGCTGGCATGGGCGGCTCGATGTCGTGCATGCCTTGCATGGCGGGGTTTTGCTGCAGGTTCACTTCCAAGATGATCTGCTGCGCCATGTCCAACCAAGTCTGGTTGTTGCCCACCGAGGTGGAGGGAATGAGGCTGCCATCAGGCAGGATGCCCACCACCTCGATCACCGCCACATCCAGGGGGCCGAGCACCCCAGAGCGAGCCGCTGGGGCCACATGCGACAAGTGCAGGTCGGTGTAGTGCATTTGCCCTGCATTGATGCGTTGACGACAAGTCGGATCGGATTGGTAAGGCAGCCGCATTCCCATCCCAAGGGCCTTGGCCAAGGCGCCATCGAGTTCGGGGGCGGTCGATGCCCCTGTCCAGACGTTGATGCGTGCATCGCGTTGACCTGCAGCATGCAACGCCGTCAGCCGTGCAGCCAGCGCGGGGGGGACGGCTTTGGGATGCCCGGCACCCGTGAAGCCACTCATGCCCACGTTGCCGCCCAGCGGAATCAAGGCGGCCGCCTCGGTCGCGCTCATGAGTTTGTTGAAAAGGCCAGGGTTTCGCAGGCGGGCAGCCAGGCGGCTGGGCAAATGCATGGTGCTGTTCATCCATTCAAAATGCCAGTATTGGCACGGCCACTGAATCAGGGCTGTGCGCCAGCGCCATATGGTGTGGGCGCATGCACACAAACGCCATAAATGTTGATTTTTGAATTCATATGGGCGTGTGCAAGTTTTGCTTATCCGTCTGTGTGCATAAGCAAAGAACAAAATAATGGTTTGAATCTGCGTCAAAATTGACCAAAATCCTCGAAAACATGGTTTTGAAGGTGTGGCCCCGAAAAGTCTGGGCTGTTTATGCCGCATTGGCACTCACCCGCTCTGCGCTCTTGAGTGCACAAGCTGTTGACGTGACAATCGTGCGGTTTTTGAGATATTCGAAGAATTGACAACATGGCCAAAACAGCCCTACCAGAGAACGATGTCCTGACCGAATCGGAAGAAGTGTTTGAAAAAGCAGCCGAGGTCTTTCGGGTCATGTCTGCGCCGATGCGTCTGCGCATCATCAGTGCTTTATGCAACGCAGAGAAGAACGTCGGCGAATTGCTGGCCGAGATCGACACCACCCAGCCCAATATGTCACAGCACCTGAACACGCTTTACCAAGCCGGGGTGGTTGGCAAACGCCGCGAAGGCGTACAAATCTATTACCGCATCATCAATGAACGGGTGGTCACACTGTGCCGAGCCGTGTGCGTTCAGATTGCCAGCGAGTCCGATTGAAAGATCGGAGTCAGTTTCAAGCCGGGTTTTCACGGGCACACAGCGTCCCCGGATCCCACTAATATCCATACTTAAGGAGAAACGAATGAAAAAACCCCTGTTGTTGCTAATCGGCTTGTTGGTGGCGTCTTTGTCTTGGGCCGATATCAAGGTGGTTTACCACCTGAGCGAGGGTATTCCTCAGGCCTCCCGGGCAATTGGCAACATCCGTAACCACATTGCTGCGGATCCCAAGGTCAAGATTGTCGTGGTGGCCCATGGTTTGGGCATTGATTTTTTGCTGGACGGTGCCACGAACCAGATGGACCAGCCTTTTGCTGGCGGCGTGAGCGATTTGGTCAGCAAGGGTGTTGAGTTTCGAGTTTGCAACAACACCTTGGTCGCGCGCAAAATCTCTGCCGACAAGTTGCTGATGGAAGCCAAAGTGGTGCCTGCCGGTGTGGCCGAAGTGGCGACATTGCAGGCCAAACAAGGCTTTGTCTATTTGCGTCCCTGAACTGGCTGGTTGATACCCGCTGAGAATTGTTTTTTTCGAGGAAAAACCATGAAGATGAAACACATATTGACGGCAACCGCTTTGGTTGCTGCGTCCGGTCTGGTGCAAGCCCAGATTGACCCATTGCAGGCACGCAGCCTGGCGGCATCCTGTGCCGCGTGCCACGGCACTGACGGGCGCGCTCAGCCAGGCATGGAGTCGTTGGCTGGTGCCAACAAAGACGACATGATCAAGAAGATGCTTGATTACAAAGCAGGTCGTAAGCCTGCGACCATCATGCACCAGCTCTCCAAGGGCTATACAGACGAGCAAATTGTGGCCATCGCCGGCTATTTTGCGGCCCAGAAAAAATAAGGAACTCGCCATGCAACGTCGTCATTTTTTGCAAACCGGCTCCGCTTTGGGTGCCATGGGATTGGTTTCTGGTTGTGCCACCATCGGTGGCGGCAGTGGCCCCAAAGTGGTGGTCATTGGCGGGGGGTATTCGGGTGCCACGGCAGCCAAATACCTGCGCATGTGGTCTGACCACAAAATCCAGGTCACCTTGGTCGAGCCCAACAATGCCTTCATCTCCTGCCCCATTTCCAATCTGGTGATCGGTGGCAGCAAGACCATCGCGGACATCACCACCCCTTATGACAACCTGACCAAGCGTCACGGCGTCAAGGTGATCAAGGACCGCGTCAACACCATCGACGCTGACAAGCGCATCGTCAAACTGGCGGGCGGCACAGAGTTGACTTATGACCGTCTGATCGTCTCTCCTGGCGTGGACTTCATGTGGGAAACCTTGCCCGGCATGAACCGTGCAGGCGCCAAAGAGCAAGTGATGCATGCCTGGAAAGCGGGTGAGCAAACGCTGACGCTGCGCAAACAACTCGAAGCCATGCCCGATGGCGGCGTGTTTGCCATGTCCATTCCTTTGGCCCCGTACCGTTGCCCTCCCGGCCCTTACGAGCGTGCCTGCCAAGTGGCCGATTACTTCACCAAAGCCAAGCCCAAGAGCAAAGTGCTCATTCTGGATGCCAACGACGACGTGACTTCCAAAGGTGCACTGTTCAAGAAGGCCTGGTCTGACCGTTACAAGGGCATCATCGAGTACCGCGGCAAACACAATGTGACCGATGTGGATGTGGCCAACAAGACCTTGAAGTTCGAGTTCAACGAAGACGTCAAGGCCAGTGTGTTGAACGTGATCCCGAGCATGCGTGCAGGTGATGTGGCCGTCAACGCCGGACTGGCTACAGCCAACAAGCGCTGGTGCGAAGTGGACTTCTTGACCTTCGAATCCAAAGCGGCCAAGAACGTGCATGTGCTGGGCGATTCGATCCAGATTGCGCCCGGCATGCCCAAGTCAGGTCACATGGCCAACCAGCACGGCAAGACCTGCGCTGCGGCAGTGGTGGCCTTGTTGATGGGCAAGCAAGTCAACAACATGCCGGTCTACAACAACACCTGCTACAGCTTTGTCAGCTCGGAAGATGTGGTTCACGTCGCCAGTGTGCACCGCTACGATGCCGAAAAGAAAACCATGCTGACCGTGCCAGGTTCCGGTGGTGTTTCGAGTGCTGCCAATGAGCTGGAAGGACGTTATGCCTTGGCTTGGGCGCGCAACATTTGGGCCGATACCCTGGCTTGATGGCCCCCTTGAAAACGCCGCAGTCGTTCGACTGGCGGCGTTTTTTTGCGACAAATTTTGAATTTTCTGTGTATCCACGCCTTCGATCTCAAGATCAATCATGAACACACGCCTTACTCTTGCCCGATTGGTGCCCGCCTTTTTGCTTCTGGGTGTCACATGCATATCACCCGCTGCCATGGCCCAGGCCGATGAGGCACGTGCGAAAAAAATCGTGGGGGGCTCCTGCTTCGTGTGCCATGGTGCCGAAGGTGAGTCATCGAGTGAAGTCTTTCCGCGTCTGGCAGGTCAGCACTGGGAATACACCGCCAAGCAACTTGAAAACTTTAAATCCGGCAAACGCAAAAGCACGGCCATGGCCGATATGGTGGCTAAGCTCACTCCAGATGAGATGGTCGCTCTGGGCAAGTACTTTGAAAAAATGAAAGTTCAAACCGAGCCAGCCAAAGATGCTGAATTGGCGGCTGTCGGCAAATACATTTATCACAAGGGCAACAAGTTCAGTGGTCTGGCCTCTTGTGCCAGTTGCCATGGGGCAGAAGCCAAGGGAACCACATCTTTGCCTCGTTTGGCGGGTCAATATGCAGGCTACACCGAAACCCAACTCAAACAATTCAACCAGCGCGAGCGCACCAACGACAACGCTGTGATGCATGCGATCGCCAGCAAGATGTCACCCTTGGAGATGGCCGCAGTGGCCGAGTATCTGAGCGGCAAGTAAGCCCCTGGAGTATCTAGCATGTTTCGGAGCTGAGTTTTGCAGGCGCTCAGCCGTGGCGCTTTGGTGCTTGATGCATGCCCGGATGAATCTGATCAGGGGTGTTTGAAACTCTCTGTGGGCACTGTCACTGGCTTTGCAGAAACATCGCCGTCCAACCAGCGGTCGGTGAGTCCCGCACCTACCCACATGCCTACCAGACTCAGCCAGGCAGTCAGCGCAAAAATGGCACCGCCCGTCATGCCCGCGCCCACGGCGCAGCCGCCAGCCAGCATGGAGCCAAAGCCCATCAAAATCGCGCCCCCTATGTAGCGGCGCATGCTGTAGCCGTCCGAAAACCCTTCCAGCTTCCAGTCCCGGCCTACCAGACCCCCCATCAAGGCACCCACGAATACGCCCGGCATCAGGCCAAATTCAAAACCTATCGTTGGGGCTGGCCAGTGCATCACCCGCATCAACCACTCTGCCGAGGGACCACTGAAAGTCAGGCCTTGAATTTGTATCGGGTCAAAAGACTCGGACGCCACCCATTGGCTGAAGCCCCAAGCGGCGGCCACCGACAAACCTGTACCGATACCGCCCAGCCACATCCAAACGGTTCGGTTTGCGCTGCGCAGTGCAAAGAACAAGGCCGCTACCAACCACAGGCCGCCCATAGTCAGTCCCGCCCAATGGTCCATCCCTCCCAGAGCCAGCAGGTCACGGGATGCACCGCCCTCGACCGTCCACCAGCTGCTGATGTGGGTGCGCAGCGGCGACAGTGCACCGCCCAAAGATGCTTGGGCCGTGACCGCAAAAATTAAACCTGAGAGCAGGGCGCGTAAATTGCCATTGGCCGACAGCACCAGCAATCGGCTGGCACAGCCCCGGGTCATGACCATGCCCACACCGAACGTCAAGCCCCCGATCAGCGCTCCTGAAATGCTGCCCGTGGCTGAAATTTGGCGTGCACTGGCTGTGTCGAGCCAGCCCAGCAACACCATCGATTGAACGCCAATGACTGCAGAGGCAAAAGCCAATAACCAGACCGACAGCTTCTCACCAAAGCGTCGGTGCCAGAATTCGATAACCGCTGCCCGCAAACAAAAGCGGGAGCGTTGTGCCCAGAATCCGAATGACAAACCGATCAAACCACCACCAGCGGCCAAAACGGGGCCTTGTCCGAACGTTTCTACCCATTGCGCCATCCACATGGCTTGCTCCATTCATATCAGTATTGACTGATATGAACTGTACCCCTTCTCAGGTAGCGTGCAATTGACGCGGATCAAGCGTTCAGATTTGCCAACCCATGCTGCGGTGAATGCGCCAAGAAATGCCAGCGCCCAGCCATATGGCGATCAGGGTCAGCCAGGCGGTCAGCGAAAAGATGGAACCCCCGGTCATGCCTGCACCCACTGTGCAGCCGCCCGCCAGCACAGCCCCAAAGCCCATGAGCACGGCACCCGTGAGGTAGTGGCCCAGCTTGTTTTCGGTTTTGAAGCCTTCGAATTTGAAATCTCCGCCCACCAAGGCGCCGAGCAAAGAGCCGATAAAGGTGGCCGGTAGCAAACCGGCATCGAAGGCCAGGCTGGGCGATGTGGCACTCGATAAAACCCGCATCAACATTTCAGCCGATGCGCTGCTGAAGCTCAGGCTCTGGATTTGCACCGACTCAAAAGACTGAGCGGCAATGGCCTGCGTCAGACCCCAGCCCAACGCGATGCTCAGGCCCGTGACGAGAGCGAACGCTGCCAGTCCCCAACGGCGCGGGTGTGTTTTGAAGAAAAAATAGACACCTGTCGCCAAGGCCAGCACGGCCAGCACCAGTCCACCTGTGGCGCCTAAACCCGTCAGGTGCAACAAGTCTCTTGAAGGTCCGCCGTCCATGGGCCACCAACCTGCCAAGGCCTTGCGTGCAGGCGCCAGCCAGCCAGCGATGCTGGCCTGAACGGTCACGGCAAAGACCAAACCTGCCAACAGTGCGCGCAAATTTCCGTTGGCCGACAAAATCAGCAAACGGCTGGCACAACCGCGTGTCAGGATCATGCCCGCGCCAAAAAACAAGCCACCCAAGACAGCCCCTGAGATGCTGCCCGGCATGGCAATGTAACGTGCGTCCGAGGGCTTGAGTCCGCCCATGAACACCAAAACCTGCACCCCGACCAGACAGGCACCAAAAGCCAGCCACCAGACACTGAAGCGGTCCCGTGCCTGACCTTCGCAGCACTCGATCACGGCAGCGCGGGCACAAAATCGGCTGCGTTGGGCGGCAAAGCCGAAAATGAAACCGACCAATGCACCCGCCAAAGCCAGTACATTGGTGTCGCCCCAGGTTTCGAGCAAGCTTGCGAGATTCACAGATTTCTCCAATAATTCATTGGTTTCTTATATTCATTGGGTTTGCAGCCATCGGGTCAGCTGACAACGCAAAACCCGCTATTGTCCACTTTCTTAAATCCATGCCACTAGTATTCTCTTTGAGTGGAGCGTCCGCATGGCGTCGCCGTGACTGTTTGGCCTTGGCCGGCTTGGTCCTGGGTCTGGGGCCAGCATCGGCCCAACGCGCAAGTGCCAGCTTGCCCGCAGCGCAAGCCTTGCCCGATGAACTGGCCCGTGCCATCCAGAACAAACAGCCCTTGGTGGTCATGGTGAGCCTGGACGGTTGCGTGTTTTGCCGTCAGGCCCGCCAAAGCCACCTCTCACCTCTGCAAAAAGCGGGTACCGTCATCGTTCAGGTGGACATGCGAAGCTCACAAGCTGTCCTGGATTTCGCAGGCAAGCTCACCACCCATGACCAATTGACCCGCGCCTGGAAAGTGTCGATCACGCCCACTTTGCTGTTTTTTGGCCCCGGCGGCAAAGAAGTGGCCGATCGGATGGAGGGTGCTTATTTGCCAGACTTTTATGGCCCCTATCTGGAAGAGCGCATTGCACAGGGGCGTAAAGCCTTGTAAGTGCCTTATGCGTCCATTCAAAACATGATCCCCATCAAGATTGACTCGGCATGGAAAGGCACCTCGGACTGCCGCAGTTGCGGTATCCGCGACATGGTGCTCTTTGCTGACCTGAACGAACAGGACTTCGGCGAAATCCACACCCCCATTGACGACATGGTGTTTGGTGCCGATGCAGCGCTGTACACCGAAGGTCAAACCGCCGTGGGTGTGTTCACACTGCGCAAAGGCATGGTCAAGCTGGTGCGGGCCACCGCCGACGGCCGCGAACGCATCGTGCGTGTTCTGCGCCCGGGCGACGTCATCGGCCTCGAAGCGCTGGCCACCGCCCGCTACGACAGCGAAGCCATCGCCTTGGTCGAAGCCCATGTCTGTCGCATCCCTCTTTCGGTGTTGCACCATCTGTCATCCAACTCGCCTCGCCTGCACAAGCGCCTGATGCAAAAGTGGCAACAAGCCCTGAAAGACGCCGACGATTGGCTCGCCGACTTGAACTTCGGGTCGGCTCGCCAACGCGTGGCTGCCTTGGCCCTGAAAATGCGCGACCCCGATCAACCGGGCATCACCTCTTTTTTTGCGCGCGACGACATGGGTGCCATGCTGGACATCAAACTCGAGACCGTCAGCCGTGAAATCAGTGCTTTGGTCCGAGACGGTGCCCTGAAGCCTTGTGACAAACAAGGCAGGCGCTACGAAATTGCCAATGAGGTTTTGTTGATGCGCTGAGTCAACTCGACTTGAAGCCGATACAAATCCCGAATACGGACTCGAATAACAGCAACAGCAGGCAGATGACGCAGGTGACCATGTTGATCGGACCCCGTACATCATGGATCACGACCAGATGCACCATCAGCGTGGCAAGGCCCAGTCCAATGGCCCAGGCAAAGCGTTTCTGTGGCGCACCCACATACTCAACTGTCTGATTGCCCACCATCTATCGCGCCATGATCAGCGTGGGTGAAAAGCGTGGGTGGATGGTGACCGGGCCATAATATAAGTCATTGCTGATTGAATCAACACCATGAAAAAACAGTTCTGCATCACATTGGCCCTGCTTTTTGCTGCCACAAACCTGATGGCAAATGACAAAGTCAAGCTCATGGACGAGCTCTCCGCTTATCTGGAGTTCGTGGACTATGGGGGCGGAGCCATCTTTGCCGAACAAATTCCAAAAAGCGAATACGCCAAGATGATGGTGATTGATGCGCGCGATCCAGCTCAATTTGCCAAAGAGCACATTCCAGGCGCAGTCAATATCGAGTGGCGCCAAGTCTTGGCCAAGAGTGCCAGCATTCCTAAAAATAAACTGGTACTGATCTATTGCAACACTGGCACGCTGTCAGCGCAAGCGGGCTTTGCACTTCGCGTATCTGGTTGGGAAAACGTCCGCATCTTGCAAGGTGGCTTTTCCGAATGGAAGTCCAAAGGTGGCTTGGACGCTAACGCGAAAGCTGTAGGCGCATCACCGAGGCACTGATTCGGCATTTTGGCTGACTGCGGTTTCATTGTTCATGTCAGCATTCGGTCACCTTAACCTCATTGCCATGGCGTTCACCGTGGCTTTGCACGCCATGGTGTTCGTGCTGGTCAGTGATTTCACCTTTGACAATCTGAGCAAGACGAAACAGCCGCCTAAAGAACAGATCGTTCTGCTTCAGGTCTTACCGCCATCACCTGGAGAGTTACCCTCCACAGAACAGGAACCCTCTGTCGCCAATGAAACCTTTAGGCCGGAGACTCCCAACCCATCTGTGCGCGCTGACGCGCCATCAACAGCTACTTCGATCGACAAACCAGCCGCCAGCATGGCAGCACCGCCAACGCCTACGGCACAAGAGTGGGACTTTGCTGGAAAGTACACCAACAAAAACAGCAAAGGCTATCGGCACAGCTGGGGCAAACAGGTGCGCAGCATGATGGGAACAGCTGTCGAAGGGCCAGATCAGGGTTTCGTTCGTTTCAGAATTGAAATTGCACCCAATGGCACACTGGCCAAACTCGATACCCTCTGGACAACTTCAGCGGTGGCCGAGCAATTGGCTCGAAAAGCCATTGAAAGCATGCCGCCGCTCCCGCCAACGCCAACAGGAAAGCCACTGATTTTTGAGAAAACGATTGCATTCACGCCATTCGCCTCGGATGATCCTCCAAGCTACAAGGACGACTGCTTGCCAGATCCGCCTGCTTTTCGCAACCCGTTCGCCTGGGATGGCAAGTCGCCCCAAGTGCGGGCAGAGCCCCCAAAGCCAGAAAAGCTTGATCCACAGGCCTTGGAGGAATGCTTGCGGCAGCTTCCCAAAGACACCATTGAGGCCGAGATGGCACGTGACCGACGTGAAATGGAGCGATGGGGTTGGACGAAGTAAATTGAACCAGACGCCTGTGACCGGTCATGCGAATGTCCATGACCAGAGAGTCTTCTGGAAAAGTCCACCAAAGTTTTTCGAATTTCTGCAAGCGCAGAAAGTGCGCTTGAATGCCCAAGAATTGATTTCCCTCAAGCCGTTCACGTTTCAAGCTGCCATGATGCCTTCTCTGCAAGAGGAGACACCATGCCCACCAACCCCACCCCCAAGCCCGAGCTGAACCGCCGTCAATGGTTGCTGGGCTCGGCAGGCGCTGCCGTTCTGGCCAGCGCCGTGCCCGCTGCCCAGGCGGCCAAAACCAAAACACAGGCGCACATCGTGATTTTGGGCAGTGGCCTGGGCGGTATTGCCGTGGCCAACCGGCTCCACGCTCTGCTCGACGGTGCCAAGATCACCCTGATCGACCGCAAGGAAGAGCACAACTACCAGCCCGGTTACACCTTGGTGGCCACCGGCGTGTGGCCTGTGAGCAAGGTGCGCGACCGCAATGCCGACTTCCATCCGCCGCAGGTCAACTGGATCAAGGAGATGGTCAACGAGTTGGACCCGGCCAGCAACACGGTGGTCACGGCTTCGGGTCAGCGCGTCAAGTATGACTACCTGGTGGTGGCCATGGGCACGCACCAGGACTGGTCGCTGATTGAGGGCATGGATGTGAACGCGATTGGCCAAAAGGGCTTGACCAGCGTCTACCCCAGCCCCGAGGCGGCGGAGGCCACATGGGCCAGCATGGATGCGTTTCGGCAAAAGGGGGGCAATGCGGTGCTGACGCTGCCCGCCACGCCGCTCAAGTGCGCGGGGGCACCGCTCAAGATGACCTTCATGCTGCGCGATCGCCTGGCACAGTCGGGCACGCTGGCTCAATCGAAGGTCACGTTTTACTCGGCGCTGGGCAATGTGTTTGGTGTCAAGGTGGTGAACGACAACGTGCTCTCTCGCTGGAACAATTTGGGCATCGCGGTCGAGACCACGCAAAAGCTGCAGGGCATCGACATCGGCGCGCAGCGGGCGCGATTTGTCTCGCCCGAAGGCGTGAGCACTGAGGTGCCTTACGACTTCATCCATGTGGTGCCGCCCATGCGTGCGCCCGATGCCGTCAAGAATTCCGACCTGGCCTGGAAAGAGGGTCCCTTTGCCGCAGGCGGCTGGCTGGAGGTGGACAAGGCCACTTTGCAGCACCGCCGCTACCCCAATGTGTTTGGTGTGGGCGATGTGAACGGCACGCCGCGTGGCAAGACGGCGGCTACCATCAAAAAGAGCGCACCCATCGTGGCGCAGCATTTGGTGGATGTCATCGCGGGCCGCGCACCCGGCCAGACGTTTGATGGCTACACCTCGTGCCCGCTGATCGTGAAAGAGGGCTCGGCCATGCTGATCGAGTTCGACTACGAGGGCCGTCTCACGCCCTCGCTGCCCATGATCGAGCCGCTGCAGGCGAGTTACTTGGCCTGGCTGATGAAATACCGCATGCTCAAACCCGCCTACGTGGCGACGCTCAAGGGCCGGGTCTGAAGCGCAATCAAGAGATTAGGAGACGCACATGTATGAAATCTGGCTGGCGATGAACATCGTTTATGAAATCGCTTTGGGCCTGTGGCCTGCCTTGGCGCCCTTGCTCATCGTCTGGGTGGTGGTGATGTGGTTCAACCGCCAGCAGCTGGCGCAGGTCAGTGTGGCGGCGTTGGCAGCGGTGGTCGTGCTGGTGGCGCTGGCGGCTGTTCTGGCTCTGCCTTCCCTGTCCAGGGCTTCATTGGCCGACATGGGCTATTGGGTGGACTGGGCCGCTTTGCTGGGCATGGCTGCAGGTTTGGGCGTAGCGGCTTCGCTGCTGCTGTGGCCCTTGCTGGCCACGATGCGGCGGCGTTGAGCTGCTTCAGACAGGCTTACGTGCCGTCAGGCCCAGCAGACCTGACATACCTTGGTGGCCTGTGCCTTCAGAGATCTCGGCTTCGTAGGTGCGCAGGTCCAGTATGTCCAGGTGCCCGAACGCGTCCAGCATCAGGGCTTCGTCGTACAGGTTGGCCAATTTGCCGGGGCCTCCGGTATTGAAATCCAGCTGTCGAGGTGTGTACCCCTGGATGATCAGGGTGCCGCCGGGCTTGAGGCTGCTCAGCATTCGCGCAAAAAGTGGGGTGCGTTCTTCGGGCGTAGCAAACTGGAAAAAGATACCCACCACGTTGTCGTAGTGTGCTGGTTGCCAGTCAAACGATTGCCAATCGCTGCACACACAATGGATTTTTACCTTCCGCTTTTGAGCCAGAGCTTGGGCCTTTTGAACGGCAATGTCTGAAAAATCAAATGCGTCGACTTGCAGGCCTTGTTCTGCCAACCACACGCCGTTGCGCCCTTCGCCGTCGGCCACAGCCAAAGCTGTTCCATGGACCAGGTGGATGGCTTGTGATTGCAAATACGCGTTGGGGGATTCGCCAAACACATAGTGCTTTGCGGCAAACCGTTGGTTCCAAGTTTGCTGGGGATTGTTGAATGCGCTCATGGTGGGATTCCTTCAATCCCGAGAGGCTACCAGAGCCTAAACTGCCATGTGCAGCTGAAACACCGAGTTGGGAGCTTTGGGCACCAAGGGTGCGGCCAGGGGTTTGAACTTGAATCGGTTGACCACGGGTGTTTCAACTGGCACTTGCAAAGCTTGCTCCACCACAAAATCGGACAAGGCAAATTGGCTGAGGGTTTCGATGATGACCTGTTCCAGTCCCCACTCAAAGCAGGCTGTATGCAGTGGTTCCGCTTCGGTGCCTTGGTCTTGAAGGGTGGTCTCGAAGATGGCCGCGATGTCCCACATCGAAATCAGGGCCAGGTCACTGCGGATTTCATAGCCACCACCTGGGCCTTTGCGCGACGTGACGATCTGGTGGTCTTTGAGAGGCTTGAGGATACTTTCCAGGTTCGAGACCGACAGATGCAGCCGACGCGCCAGCTCGGTGGTCGACACCCGCCCCAGGTTCTGCTGCGAGGCAATGACCACGCAGACGTCCATGGCGTTGATGGTTTTGTTCGAAATCATGTGCTGTTCCCCCAGTGAGTTTGATTTTCAATCTAATAGCTACTCAAATAGGGTAAATCCTCAATAATTTAGGATTTATCGACATAAAATCTACGCAATACCTAAACAAAGTTCGCTGTGTCACACATCCCATCTGCCCACTCCCCGCTTTATCGCATTGGTGCCGTGTCCAAACTCACCGGCATTCCCGTCTCCACCTTGCGGATTTGGCAAACACGTTACAGCGCCTTCACGCCCATCAAGACCCAAGGCAACCAACGCCTGTTTGGCGAGCAGGATGTCTCCAAGGCCTTGCTGCTCAAACAACTGTCGGAGGCAGGTCACGGCATTGGCAGCATCGCTCACCTGGAGTTGGTGCAGTTGCGCCAATTGCGCCACCCGGGGCATGAGGGCGCAGCTCAGAGAGTCCCGGTTCAGCCAGTGTGTCTGGCTGTGGTGGGTTTGGGCCTGGCCAACCGCATCGAGTCGCGCCAATTTGCTGCTGTCTTGAGCCAGAACCGCATACAGGTCACCGATGTGCTGGAGGAATTGTCCGTGGCCCACCAGGCCACTTTGTCAGACAAGCCCCAGGTGCTGCTGATCAAGGTCAACTCGCTTCAGGACTCGGTGTTCGAGTCGATCCGGGCATTGATGTTGCGCCACAATTTTGAGCAGACCATCGTGCTCTATCACTTTGCACCCGACAGGGTGGTGCAATCCATGAAACTGGCTGGCCTGACAGTGCGGCGCGATCCTGTCTCGGACAGCGAATTGGCAGAACTCTTGCAGTCGATTTTGTTTGTAGACCGCGACCGCGCACAGACCTTTGGGCACCAAAGTGCCGTGATTGCAGGACGCAAATATTCGGATGACACATTGCGGCGTGTGGCGGGCATATCGACCAATGTCTTGTGCGAGTGCCCACGGCATGTGGCCGAGCTGATTGCACAATTGGCCAGCTTCGAGACCTACAGCCAGGAATGCCTGAACAAGAACTCCGAAGATGCGCAACTGCATTCGTATTTGCGCGCCATCTCTGGCTCAGCGCGCAGCTTGTTCGAAAACGCGCTTGAAAAAATCGCGCTGCACGAAGGCATAGACCTCAGAGAATCACCCCGCTGACCGACGAACACCTATTGAGGCGCAAACACAGCCCGGTCGTTGGAGTCTTTTTCATACTGCCGGGCGATGTTGGCGCACACCAGATCGCACATGGCATAGATCGATGGGTCGGAGACTTTGTAATAGACGCTGGGACCACGACTTTCCCGGCTGACGATGCCGTGTTGCGCCAAATAAGACAGGTGACGCGAGACATTGGCGGCCGAATAGCCTGAAAGCTGCGCCAACTCGCCCACGTTGTATTCGCAGTCACGCAACAAATTCAGGATTTTCAGGCGTGTGGGCTCTGACAGCGCCTGAAAGTAGGCGGCGATTTGTTCGAGTGCTTTGGCGGGCAAATCTTTCATGGGTGCTCCAAGACACATTGTAGGCAAGCCGTCGGATTGAGAATGTTGGACAGGTGTCTTGATTTATTGTATTATTGCGCATATACGCAAACAACTAAATACGTAAAACCAACAGTTTGACGGAGAAGCTTTGATGAACAGACGTTTGATTTGGGCTGCGGCCATGGCCATTGCAGCTGGTTCTGCAGGCTCGGTGTGGGCCAATGTGGACAAATTGGCCAAGCCCACTGTGGCAGCGGAAGCCAATAGGCCAGGGGTGAACGAGGTGAGTCTGGATGCCGTGGTCGAGGCGGTACGTCAGGCCACCTTGTCAGCCCAAGTGCCCGGCGCCATTGTCAGTTTGAATGTCAAGGCCGGAGACCAGGTGCGGGCTGGGCAGGAGTTGTTGCGCATAGACGCCAGCGCTGCCCAACAAAATGTGGCGGGCAGCACCGCTCAACTGGAAGCCGCTCAGGCCAATATGCGCGTGGCCGGCAAAGAGTTGGAGCGCCAAAAGCAACTGTTCCAGAAGCAATACATCAGCCAGGGTGCGCTGGACCGAGCCCAGGCCCAGTTTGACGCAGCCCAGGCCCAGGTGAATGCCCAGCAGGCGCAAACCAGAGCGGCCCAAACCCAGACCGGGTTTTTCAGTGTGCGTGCTCCTTTCAATGGCGTGGTCTCCGATGTGCCTGTCACTTTGGGTGACATGGCCATGCCGGGCCGCCCCTTGTTGACCCTGCACGACCCATCCGCTTTGCGCGTGAGTGCGGCGGTGCCCCAGTCCATGATCGAGGGCGTGCGTCAGCAGATCAAGAGCGTCCGTTATGAGATTGCAGGCCACACCAGCGTGTCCGCAGCCCATGCGCAGCTTTTGCCCTCCGTGGACCCGGTGACACACACAGCCCAGTTGCGCATGGCCCTGCCGGCGGGCGTGGAGGGCTTGGCCCCCGGCATGTTTGCCCGAGTCTGGGTGCCCGTCACCCCATTGGCAGCCCATGCCAAAGATGCCCGCGTGTTCTTGCCCCTGACGGCCATCGTGCGCCGCGCCGAGATGACGGGCGTTTACGTGATGGACGCCCAAGGCCAACCACGTTTGCGCCAGGTGCGCCTGGGTCGTACAACAGGCCAGACCGTCGAGGTCTTGTCCGGTGTGAGCGCGGGTGAGCAGGTCGTGACCGAGCCCGCCAGCCTTGGCAAGAAACTCTGAAAGCCATGGCCATGAGTGAGCAAAAAATGGGCATTTCAGGCCGCATTGCGGCGGCCTTTCAAAGTGCGCAGATCACGCCCTTGCTGGCGCTGGTCGCGTTTTTGCTGGGTGTGTTTGCCGTGATGGTGACGCCCCGCGAAGAAGAGCCGCAAATCAACGTGACCATGGCCAACGTGATCGCGCCTTTCCCGGGCGCATCGGTGCGCGATGTGGAGCAAATGGTGGCGATCCCGGCCGAGCAGGTGCTCTCCAAGATCGCCGGGGTGGAGCATGTTTATTCGGTCTCGCGCCCGGGCTTGGCGATCCTGACGGTGCAGTTCAAGGTGGGCGTGCCGCGCACCGAGGCGCTCGTCAAGTTGCACGACACAATCCGCGAAAACTCTGACTGGTTGCCACGTAACCTTGGCCTGCCCGAGCCCTTGATCAAACCCAAGGGCATAGACGATGTGCCCATTGTGTCCCTG